>OGZW01001634.1_pt1 | contig 18141 bp, 14 predicted proteins | sample 1577001 | NCBI WGS metagenome assembly OGZW01 (sample SAMEA3541519, study PRJEB24748) | human gut metagenome | biome: human gut; feature: human-associated habitat; material: faeces | place: China | collected 2012 | reverse complement strand
ATGGCGGAATTCGATCCGTTCGGCATGCAGAAGCAACCGCCGGCCGGCTGTTCCGTACAGTCGGTCGCCCGCGATCGGAGCATTGAGTCCCGATGGATGGGCCGCATGGACGCGCAACTGGTGCGTGCGGCCGGTCAGCGGGTAGAAGGCGATGCGGGTGCGGCCGTTCCGGAATTCCAACACTTCGTACTCCGTGATCGCCGGCTTTCCGTGCAGGGGATCGACCGCCTGTCGGGGACGGTCGTGGAGGTCCGGTCGCAGGGGGAGTTCGATACGTCCTTTCGGCGGGGTTATCCGCCCCTCCAGCAGGGCGATGTAGCGTTTTCGGACGGTCCGGTGTTTGAATTGGGCCTGGAGCTCCTGGTGCGCTTCTTTGGTCAGGGCGAGCAGCAGTACACCCGAGGTGTCCATATCGAGGCGGTGGACGACGAGCGGTCCCGTAGCTGCGGGATAACGCTCCCGAGCCCAGTCGAGGATCGACGGAGCTTCCGATTTTCCAGGAACGGAGAGCATCCCGGCAGGTTTGAAGACGGCGGCTATCCAGCGGTCTTCGTACAGGAGCTCCGGGGCGGACTGCGGGCAGGCGCGATCGGGTTCGGGCTCGACGTCGAGTCCCCGAAGCATGTGGGCGAGAATCGGGCCGCATTTACCTCGGCAGGCGGGATAGTAGTGTCCGTGACGGCGGATTTCGCCCTTCGGCGAGGCTCCCCACCAGAATTCGGCGATCGCCAGCGGTGTAAGCCGGTGTTCGAAAGCGTATTGCAGCAGTTTGGGGGCCGCACACTCCCCTGCACCGGCCGGGGGTGTACCCTGCGGAGTCGGTGCGAATATTTCCGCCAGATCGCGTATCTCTCCGAGGGCGTTGAGCAGACGGAACTTGCGAAATAGTTTTGCCTGAAGAGCCGCAGAACGGGCCTTACGCTCGCAGCGCAGGGATTCGATTCGTTCCGCGATGGAGGTTCGTTGCGCGTGAAGCGATGCGATCCGATTTTTCCAACTCTGTTTCAACCGGTGCAGCTCCGCTTTTTCGTGTTGGCTTTCCCGGACTAAAGCCGTCTGCGTATTTTCATCCGGGTGCTCCCTGCGTCGGGCTTCTCGGGTGGCTTTTGCGATTCGCATTCGGGCTTTTGCGGCTGCGATTTCCCGGGCGGCTTCTGTTTCCGTTTCTTCTATGGTTCGGAGAAGTTCCCTGTAGCGGCCGGCCGTTTCGAGGGTTTCGATTTGCCGGTTCAGGTCCGAAATGGCGGCCTCTTCGGTGCGGAAGAGATCACCGGGCCGCAACATGTCGTAGATGGGCGGGACGAAGTATTCGTGGCTGTTGCTGCCGGCCAGATTACCTGAAAATGCGGTCAGAAAGCCTACAGTTCCGGCTGAATCCTTCACGACCAGCACTCCGAACATTTTACCCGCAGAGAGTTCTTCGGTCCACTCTTTCCGTTCGCACAAGTAGGCTTGCAGCTCCCGGGCCGCTAATTCGCACAGCGGATGCGGAGTGTAGTGGAATGGGTTGTTGAGCCGCGTCGGAAGCGAGAACGAAGCGATGGAGTGTCGGAAACGATGCAACATGGGGACTGTCTGCGGATTCGGGAGTCGGACCGAAAAAATATTTCGGGAAAAATGGCCGGAGTCGTTTGCTGCGACTTCGGAGTAGTTTGTTATCGTTCCGTTTCGGAGTCGATCGGCAGGGAGCCGATCGGTTTTGTGACGATACTATCGACCACGAATTTCGAGAATCCCCGCCAGGGAAGCGCTCCGAAATACTCCTTGTAGTGGAGTTCGATGTTTTTGCCGCCCAGCAGCATCAGCTTGCGGGCGAGCGCTTCGTTTTCGACGGAAAATTCGAATTCGTAGGATTGGATCGTACCGGCCGTTTTGGACCGTATGCCGGATTGGATCAGCTTGCCTTCGTAGGTTTTGAAGACGAGCCCTTTATAGACGACATAGTTCAACTCTCCGCTTTTGACGCCCTCGCCGAAGACGAAGAAGAAGCGGATGTAGAGGAATGCGGTCAGGGCGACGATAAGTAATACGGTGAAGACGATCCAGCGTTTTTTCATGCTTGCGGCGATTTGTTCCGATGCAAAAATAATCATTTAATCCGATTCCGGTCTTCCCTTCGTATTTTTTCCGGGAACCGGAGCGGTAGGCCGGGAAACGCTTGCGGGGGCGAATCGTCTGTCCGGCGGCATAGTCCGGGGTGCTATTCCTGCCGACCGTTTTGCAGCAAATACACAATGTTATAAAAAAAGAGTTGCATTGCTGCAACTCTCTCTCATTCTGTGGTGCCACCAGGAATCGTAACATATCCACAAGTAGCTGTATATCATTACTTTTCAGAATCACATTAACAGCAATCTCCTCCTATTGCTCCACCGTCAGACTTCCGCGTTCTGCGCATCGTGAAAGCGGATGATTTCTTGCTGGCAAAGATACTGATTTTGGGTGAGAAATTATCTATATCCCCTTTGTAAGTTTAAGCATTCAACAAAAATTGCCGAATTTTATCATTTATGGTTGATGATCTAATATCATTATATTTGATACCCAATTCGGATGCCATTCGATCTGTATTAACAAAGTACATTATTTCTTTGGAATATATTATACCCTTATTTAATAAGGCGTTAATCACTCTTTTTCCAATATCACTATTTCCAATTCTATTGTCAATTTTTTCTTTTAATCTTGCTAAATCCCCTTTACTATGTGAACGAAACATTAAGATTGTTCTTCGCATTTTTTGATATTTCTCTAAGATATCTATAGGGACATCTTGCTGTTTATTTTCTTGTCGGAAATCAACAAAAGGATAAGATAAGTTATTTTCACATAATATTTTAAGTTGATTTCTATCCATATTTCCCTTGTTTGATAACAAGGGAAGGCAACCTTTTTCATCACAACTTACTAAAAATTCCTTGCATTCAAGAACAACGCTATCATCTTTCTCTGTTCCTAAATTAAGCAAAATATCAGAAGCAGAACATAATATTTTATCACATTTAATATATGCAGGAGGTGTACAATCAATTTTATTTGATGACAATTTTATTGTTACTGGCAAATCAATAATCAAATTAGATATATCTGGACCGATTGAAATGGTATCAGACTTGCTTATTGCAACTACATAAGAGTAGTCATCTTCAGTGCTGTCAGCTTTAAAGAAAACAATCTCACCTTGTATTTGACCAGAAGTATCATCTATGGATTGTACAGTAAGCTCCATAGACGAATAATGCCCTTTCTTATCTAATGCCTTTAACGAGTCAAATAAATATGAAATAAAATCTTTATCAACAAGTCTATCTGCTCCAACAAGTTCGTCAAAAATATAGAAAAGCATGTATGCATTTCTAAAACATTTTTTCAAATAAAGATAGACATACTCTTTATATTCCTCTTTCCCGATCAATTTGGCTATTATATAGCTTTCGAAAACTACATTTTGAATTTTTCCATTGGAGAGGAATGGATGTTCATCTAACCAAGATTGTATTTGGTTATTATATTCTATGTCAAAATAGTTGTCTCCCGTAACAGGAATTGAGAATTCTACATTCAATCGTTTACAAAGTAAACGAACGCACTGCTCCTCAATCGTATATACATTTTCTATAGCAAGTTTCCTAAACGACTCATCTCTATCTTTTGTCAATGTTGGTAGCAATAGTTTATCAATTTTTTCTTCCTTATCACGTTTAAGTATTCTTTCAATAATATCTATTACCAACTGGATGTTTCGTCTATTGCTTGATTTCAAGTCCTCCAATAAAGCATGATAATTATTGTTGTCATTTAACAATGTGGAGATAGCAAGTAACACGGGAGCATACCCGATGAACTGTAAATATTGTTTGTGGTTTATTTCTGATTGATTTTTGAAAAATCCACCTATTGCATTTATAATATAGTCTCTAACTGTTTTATACTGCTCTTCAAATTTCGTTTTTCCTTCAGATTCAACATGCTTATCAATAAACACTTTAGCGGATTCTACGGTAAAAGGTTCTATTTGCAATAGCACGACTTTTACGTTCTTAGATTCAAGATACAATGTTACAAGTTCAACTATATTAGTTCTACCCAACATAATGAACGGAACACCTTTTGCTCCATTTGACATTTTGGCAACATCATCAAGAAATGAATAGAAGCCATCTATTGTCGTTTTCAAAAAACCCTCATCCAATGCATCAATAATCATGGAAGATTTTCCTTCTTTCAATTTCATTGAGAATTGGGCAAAATCCTGCAGTTCCATATTGTTGTAAAGTAATCCCGTCAAAGAATTACTTGCAACAGGGTCATGTTTACTAAGATCAAAGATAGGTATGCTTAATTCATTTGACAAATGTTCGGTCAAAGAGGTTTTGCCAGTAGCTCCTGCTGCAGATATAAGTATAATTGTAGCATCCTCAAATGATGTTTGATCCATACTTGATTGCTGAATAGAGAATATGGGCTCTACATATTTAGGATTTGAAGAATTAGCTAATTTGAAAGACTCTGTTTGGTTTATTACATAATTAAACTTATCTAATAAACATGCGTTAATCTTATTACGGAGTTTGTATAAACTAATAGTATTATCTGCCATGATTATTTAAATTAGTGATTTAAATTATTCTTGTTATTGTCCTTTAATCTTTTGATTTCTCTGTCAAAATCGCTTTCAAGCAGTTCCATTTCGCGCTTGCCGTAGATTTCAAACTCCTTTTCTGCCTTCTCAATCGCTTGCTTGTGCGAAATGTTGCCCTTGCCAATCAAGACCTTCCGTTTATGAGCGATAATCTGATTGTCCAATGCTTCTATCCAATCTTTCATCGTCATAGGATTCATTTCCAATGCTTGGAACTCGGCAAAGTCCAAGAAACCGGAAACAAGCAGGTTAAGACGTTGCAGTTCAATCTCTGAGAGATAGTTCTTGGCAATCTTCACATCGTCTTTGGTTACATAGTTGCCTTTGAAGTTCGTCATACCTACAAACGGCTTCTCATTATCCACACGATTGTAGATAACCTCCGCTGCCGTGTTCTCATGGACGGCGTAGTGCAGCTTGTTCTGTACGGTTGCAAAGAACATCTTTGTCATCTCGTCCCGTGGGTCATAATCTGTGGCTGTGGCATAGATGTCCGTCACCTGTTGATAGAAGTTACGCTCGCTACTACGAATATCTCTGATACGCTGCAGCAACTCACGGAAATACCGATTACCTCCTTGCTTCAACCGCTCATCATCCATCGCAAATCCCTTTTGGATATACTCATGAAGCCGCTGAGTAGCCCAGCGACGGAAACGGGTAGCCACCTGCGACTGCACACGATAGCCCAAGGCGATAACCATATCAAGATTATAGTGCAAAACACTGCGCTGCACTTGGCGTTTACCTTCTTGCCGAACTGTCAAGAAATCCTTTACAGTTCGATTTGGGTCTAATTCTCCATCATTTAGGATGTTGTCTATGTGCTGACTGATATTCTGCTTTGTCGTACAATATATCTCCGCCAACTGATTTTGTGTCAACCACAAATCTTCATCGGTAAAACGCACAGACACACGAGTTATCTCATCATCGTCCTGATAGAGTATTATTTTGTTTTCTACTGTCATAGTTACATCTTTTAGTTGTCATCTTCAAGGAACTCAAATTCTCGCTTTAATAATCTAAAGAATACATCATTTCTACTTTTAGCTAAATTGTAAATGTCCTCAAAAGAATACAATTCAATTCTTATTGGTATTTTGTTCTTAGGACTATTATTTATTGAAAAATCATCATCACCGTACCAAGAATCTTCTAAAAACGGAATCTGATAATATCCACGACTCACATTGTTGGAACTTAATTCTTTATCTATATCAGTCTTTCTTGCCAATATAATACCTGTATACTGTACTCGCTGTGTCTCTACCTTCCAATTGATAACCTTTTCGGGATTATTATAAAAATCTTGCGCATATCTTTTTACTTGCGCTATCATGCCTTCCTCTTTATCGCCGGCGTTATGGGCTTTGGTAGTTGATTTTAATTCAAATATCAAAATTTGTTTTGTCTTTTCTGGATCATCTGCCCAAATATACACATCGGATAAGGCTTGTCCTGATTTAGTACTTTTCGCCTTAAAATTATTTGAGAAAGTTGTAAATTTATCGTCAAGAATCCACAAATTATGCAAATGGTTAATGTTAGAAGAATCACTTAAAGTTGTTCCTCTATTAATAAATAACTCGTGAACGGTACTTTCTAATTCTGGTTTGCTTTCACCATTTTTATCAAATTTTTGAATTAGTGAATGTAATCGCTTAAGTACGCTTTCGCGATGTTTTACATAGATGTGCAAACTTGAATTTAAAAGTTTATGGCATTCATCCGAATCACTAAATCGCTCGTCTTCTTCGTTTATTGGAGATTTATCAATTTGATTCCAAAACTTTTTTTCAATTCTGCTTTTTTCATCTATCGCCGATTGTATAATTTCTCGTTCATTTACAATATTTTTATCTCCAATAATACTGTCCTCGGTGACAAATGCTTCAAGTGAAGGATATTTCTTTTGGAATGCTTTTAAATTCTTCTTAGATACTTTTTGATTGTTCGCGATTACAATTTTGAATTGTTCATTCAGAATTTCATTTATCTTATTCTGGATACTTGTAATATCATCGCATGAGACATCTATTCTTTCCCCTTTTGTATCAACATACTCATCAAAAAAATCAGATGTTAAATACAACGTATAACCCTCTCTATTATCTATAGAATAGTTCAATTTGCCTATAGATAAGTTTGCCCTTAGATTTCTAGCAAAACATGTAATCGGATTGTCACCATGCATTATTCCATCATTCTTAATCAACCATAATGAAAAAGAATGCCTATTATCATCTGATAGTGTTAATTCAAATGGCTTCCTTATTGTTTCTGCTACTATATTACTTTTCCTAATAGTAACCTCATCTCCATTTAAGGAGATGTTTACAACAAGTGTTTCATTGTTTATTATGAAAGGGAAAAATGTTTCTATAAACCATTGTTTAAACGATTTAGAATCTGAATAATTTTTAAAGAAAGTTTTAGCTCTACCAAATGTTTGTTGTTTATTAATTAGAATTGTCAATTTTGTATAGGTACTATTACCCGATTTTTCTTCCTCAAATTCAGAAAAACTAAAAAGACCTTCTGATGTACTTGGGTACGGTATAGTTCTCTTGTTAAATTTACCATTTTCATCTTTATACACAGTTTCGTATTCAGCAGAATCAGCAAAAAAAATAATCGCTAAACGTCCTTGCCCTAAAGGATGAAAGTTAAGTTTTTCCTTTTCTGGATTCCTTCGATCTAACTCTTCAAAGTATTTTCGATTCTTTTCGTTGAACCCTTCGCCATTATCTGATAACTCAATTTTACATTGAGAATCATCAAATGTTATGTTTAAATTCAGTTTGGGAATATAATCTTCCTCTTTAGTTTTTCTAATTAATACAGCATGTATAGCATTTGAGATAATCTCACGCAGCAAAAGAAAGAACTTTTCACGGCTGTTCTTGTATTCTTTTTCTGCTCTATATTGTACATTAGACTTTTGTTCCATATCTAATATTCTTATTGTAGTATATTTTGTGAATTTAATAGTTTATGCTATATAACCCTTTAACATAAGTATTTATGTCCTTTGAGTCTTGTAACGAAAGCAAACTTACACGTTGTTTGCTGCTCAGTACAGGTATTCCAAACCCTTTTACATAATTTTTTGCATAGGAATAGTATCCTGTGGCATAGGGTTTGGCGGTGTGTTGCATATAGTAGTCAAAAATTGAAGACTCGAGAATGCGTTTCAGCACAAGGAGCTCTTCTTCGTTTTCGCTGAAAATGGCATAGCCACAATAAATGAGCATATTCTCGTTATCAGTATAGACAAAACGCGGATGGTCGGTCATGTAAGGAAACAATAGCTTACGGCCACGGTCACAAGTAGCTTGCGAACGTCCGAAAGCATACCATGCCTCGTAGGTCTTTTCTCCTTTATCACGCTGCGACAATTTTATTTTATTAAGTGACAGATACTTGTACGCTTCCGGGTATTTGCTCATAAATACTGCTTCGGCTATAACTTTATTATTCTCATCGTATGGAAATATCACCTTTTCTATGATGTCGGGTATTTCTTCTTCTGTGTGCAGAATGTTCGGTTTTATGATGTCTCGGCAAATTCCTCTTTCAATAGGAAACTCCATATCTCCAACCTGTAGATAGAAAAACATCTCGTCCTCGTGCGTAGGACGGAATATATAAACATTGTTGGCGAGGGTTGCAATGCCGTTCTTTATTTGGAATAATTCGCCGAGCGGACGCCCCACACTCTCTATCCTGCGAATGTTTTGCAGGATTTCAGCGTTGTTAAGATTCCAACCTTTATGGTCATCAAGGTCGCTGTATGGTATGAGGTTGAAGTGTGCCGGTGTTTCAGCAAAGTCATTAACGTTTATCTGTCCTTTTGTATAGCATACTCCAGGCTCACCCAGTTTGTCAATTAAAACAATGCAGGTATAGGCAAGCGTTTTGCCAAAGATGAGTTGGTCTCCGAAATCAACGACTTCAAGAGCTGCGTTCGTACTGCGAAAATAACCACGCAATAGTCTTGCGTTCACACTTTTGAAGAACGAATTGAGCGTGATGTAGCCCAATACCCCGTCCTCTCGAAGAATGTTGCAAGCAATCTCGAAAAACGGCAGATAGAGGTCTGCGTTTCCACACCGAGCCACTTGCCAACGAGAAAGCAACACCTTTGACTCTGCGTCAATATGCTTTGCACGGACATACGGCGGATTACCTACAACGATGTCAAAACCACCGTTTTCTGCCACTCCCGGCATTGCCGCAAAATCAAAATCAAGTGAATTGCCCTGACAGATGCAAAAATCCTCATCCGTCAGTATCTCGTCATTCTGCAACGCAGCCAACGAAAGAAGAATTTTGCAGCGCGTTACACTTAATTCACTTACGTCCACACCGTAAAGACGATGTACTGCTTCACGATATGACAATTCGCAATGGGTGTGCAGATAGTCGGCAAGTGAAAATAGGAATGAGCCGCAACCGCAAGCAATATCGATTGCAAGACAGTCTTGCAATGGTTTTCTATGTGTGGCTACAACTCTCTCCAGAATGTAATCGCGAATGTATTTCGGAGTATAAACCGCACCGTTTTTTGTTTTCTCTTCTTTGGGGATTGCCAACTCGAACACGTTGATAACATCCTCTATCGACTTGATGCCAACGCTCGGCACATCGTTGCGATAGTAATTGGCAAGCAATCCGCCACGGACAATCAAAGCATTATTCTTGACGAAAGACGAAACAACAATACTGTCCAAGCAAAGTTGTTGCTCGGTATAGCGTGAGATTATGTTTTGCAGTTCTTTATTCATAGTGATGGTCGGTACGAGGGGTTGACATGATGATTTCTTTCTCAGAATCGTTCAATCCGTAGAGCTCACAACACAGACAATCAACCTCGTTCCAAAGGTTGTTCAATAACGGATATAGGCGAGAGGCGGAAGAAATGTTGGTTGTGATTGCCGTATTAGTTTCTTCAATACGTCGTGCCACTCTTGCGAGTTGCTGCATTCGTTCTCTGAACATGATAAATTCCATGCGCGGAAATGGAACTGGAGCGAGGAACTGTTTATTGAACTTATAGAAACCTCCTTGCTGTGGATTGGCTATTGACTTGGCAAAATAGGCAAACGGTGTAGAGTTGATTACAGCCGCCATTGCGTACAGTTTATCGTCTGTCACTTCCGGTATCTGCACAAAGAACATATTGGCATTGTCACAATAAGCATCCTCTTGCATTACGACCGCTGCTTGTGGGTTCTGCGTGGTCATGGGTATGCAAAGCTTCTTGTAAACAGCGTTGTGGTTATTGGCGCGGGTGAACAAATGCCAGTTTTCATCGCGGTCTAATGTCGGGAAACGGTCAGGTACGGTTTGCACATTCTCTTCAATCAGAGTGCGGTTCTCTCGCAGATAACGACCAGCCAAAGGATAGCGGCGTTCGTAATCAGAGAACAGGACAGGCTGGACATTGCCATCCGTCACATCATACGGAAACAATATGCAGGTCGTGTTTTCACGAACAGACAACGGCACAAAGTGTTCGTTGCAAAGCAACACCCTGCAAGCTCCACGCTCCACTTGCAGTTTCCCGCAAAGTGCTGTACTTCCGTAGATATAATTCTCATCAATGTGGTCAACTGCTATGTGGAAAGCCTCGTCCCATAACACTTGCACACCAACCTTGATGTTGCAGACCTCTCCTAACGTTCCCAGTTCGTTTGCGAGTCTTACCCGCAGTGCCGTGGTCTGGTAGTTTTCAAACGACCATGGAGTTTCTGTAATCGTCTCTTTGGCTATTTCAATACATTCGCTATTGGTGCTGTTAATGTACTTAATCATATCGTTGTCTGTAGCAGACTTGTCGCACACAACAATGGCAATGTAGGTTATTCTGTCCTCAAACAAATCTGTTTCCGCGTAGTCATAGACTGTGCGGAGCAAACGTCTTTCGCTCAACAGTTTGCGAATACCCTTGCCGTAATCTGTCTTGAAGAATCGCTTTTGTACAATGTAGCCAAGACTACCATGAGCATTCAGCAATTCTATTCCACGTTCAATAAATGGAATGGCAAGGTCTATTTTCCCATTCCTACTCGAAGCATAACGCTGCTTGATGTATGCGGACATACAAGGCAAAGCGACATTGTAATTTTTTACTTCAACGTATGGAGGATTGCCGATAACGTAGTCAAAACCACCGCGATTGAAAACATTGCTAAAAGCCGCCTGATAGTCGAAAACATTAGTTGCTACTAATTCTTCAAGATTTTCTGCTATATCAGAAACACGCTCCAGAATATCAGGCTCAACGAGTGAATTGCCACACTTAATGTTCACCCCCACTCCGTGCAGAATCTGAGAACCATAAAGACCGGCATTGCCGAAATCGCTCGGTTCGAAGCCATCAATTATTTTCAGTGATAGCGAGAGCTTTGCCACTTCAACGCACTCCTGATTAATGTCAACTCCATATAAACATTGGTTTACTATCAGTTTTCGTCCTTCTATATTCAAGTATTTCCTTCCGTCCTTTTCATAAAGATATTGATTTGGTAAAACATCTTTTCGTCCTTCTATGTTGTTTTCTATCTGCGTTGCCAAATAATCGTAAAGGTTCACAAGGAACACGCCACTGCCACAAGCAGGGTCTAAGAATTTCAAGTCAAGAACTTGCTTATTGGTAAGCGATTGCAGATATTCGGGGGGAATAGTGCAATCTATCGTGTTATGGACGATAGACTCGGGAGTTGTTACCGCTCCATTACTTTTTCTGAACTCCGACTTCAATACATTCTTAAGCATTCCATTGCCATCATATTCCAGATGATAACCAAGAAAAAGGTCGTAAATGTCACTGATGCTTCTCAACGGAATCACATCAAAGCAATAAGGCGATGGATAGTAAAAATAAGACAACAGCTCATCAAAGACAGCATTGTCAATAATTAAATCTTGAATCTGCCTAATCCGAGTAAACATCGGGCCATCATAATGCTCGTAAAAATCGATATAAGACGATTTTTTGAACTGTAACCAAAAGTCTGTTGCGGCAAAATCCCTCAATAGCCCGTCATGTTCCAACCCGCGAGCCTCACAGACACGGATGAACAATATGCGATTCAGAATTATCTGAGTCCAAAGGTTAATGTCGACAATACTGATTGTGCGGTGGTTACCATCAATGATTGCCTGTGCAAGTTTGAGCCGCACGCCATTCAAAGCCTTGGAAAAATTTTTGTCGATGGAATCCTTACCGACAAATCTCATACGAAGCCTATTGTTTATCGTTTCCTCACGCCCCAAAAAGCGATTGAAACAATCAAAATTATCCGTATAGTTTTCCGCTTTCAGGTAAACCAAACGAGCAAAATCGGCATTATCCGTGTGGCGAGGCATGGTCGTACAATCGTAAATCGCCAGTTCGTCCATGTTTGTCACCACTGAATAACTTGCACCGATAGACCAGCCATATGAACGAATCTGGAAAGCAACGCTCTTGTCTTCTTTTATATTGACAGTTCGTTTTTTCGCATCAAGGAAAAACAAGCGAACTCGCCCGTTCATTAGCGTATAGTCAGGACGTGTATTTGTAGAACCGATATCATTTAATGCCGCTCGCTCCATAATCTCAAGTGGAACTTCTTGCAATACTTGATTGGTATTTCTTACATCCCAGCCAAACACAGCAAGCATTTGGTTAATCCAAGTACGTGTGGTTTCTTCCGAAGCCATTTCAAGCTCCCCACGTTCACAAGCCTCTTTATAGCTTGCTACGAATGCCTTAAAATCTTCAATCCTTGCCATATTTATTCTCTATTTTTGTAGGATGATTGCCATATTCCCCCATTTCTTCTGCTACCATATAAAGGATGCCGTTTGCGTCTTTCTCCTCCTCAACAAGGCTATAGACTTTCCCCGCAAGCCAGTAACGACGTAACTCTTCATATGGAATATCATAGAAAAGAGCCAGTTGACGCACCTGTTCTTCTCGTGCTTGTCTGTCACCCTTCTCAATCTTGCAATATACGGCAGTATCCATATTTATTCCTGCTGCAACCTGTCGTTGCAGCAGATTATGTGATTCTCGCAGTTCTTTCAGTTTATCTTGGAAAAGCATGGTAGAATAATTTTATGGTGCAAAGTTACTTCTAATATTTCATTCAGACAATAAAATTGACAAAAAATGTCAAGACGCACATACACAAAATGCCATTATTTCTTATCACATATAAAAAACGAACGGTTTACATGATTATGCTGTATTTTCAAAAATCTGCGATAATGATTATATGAGAATACTTGCAGGGCACAAGGAGTGGATGCACCCACTTGGGCTTCTGATGGCGGTTTCGTGACCGTCACCTTCAAGCGACCTTACTTCAAGACAAACACTCTTAAAACTGACAGAGAGGATAACAGGACAAGTAAACAGGACAAGTACCGCTCAAGTTCAAGAAATAATTTTTTCAATGAGTGAAGACTATCTAACGATGAATGAAATAATGTCAAATATGGGATTCAAACATCGTACATCATTCCGAGAAAATTATTTCCTCCCTGCGTTGGAGGACGGTGCAATTGAACTGCAGTATCCAGAACAGCCAAAGCACCCAAAGCAAAAATATAGGCTCACGGAAGCGGCTAAAGAGTGGTTAAAGAATAATACCGATTCATCTAAATCGTAAAAGCAGCACCGCAGGTTTGAAAAGTTTTCCGACTTCGGAGGAAAACTCAGCCTCCTGCAAGGGCAAGGCGTTTTGAGCTGCTCGAAGTATTTTGAGCTGCCCAAAACATACCTTGCTGTGTTCAAGTGAACACAAGAATCCGTAAGAAACGGATTGATAAAAAAGCTTTCATAAGAGAACTACACCTTACAAAGTCGTCTTTGAGTTTAGATGATAACACGTATGTATGGTCATACGTTAATACAACTGACCATAATAATATGTGACCAGTAATATGCTTTATCAGACGTATGTATAATCGATATGACGTATGACTGATAAGATTGATATATACATTTTAATACACAAAGTTGTCGAACCATTCAAATGCGATATAGGACAATGACTACAACATCAGCGCAATATGCTGCCACTTTTGGAAAATCCATTGTCGGATAACGGATTATATATTCCTTTGCGGCAAAAGAAACAATAACAGTAAAGAATGATGTATATGGAAATCGTATCTATCGAAAGAAAGACATTTGAGGCGATGGTCGCCAAGTTCGACCGCTTCGTCCACCGTATGGAAGCCATCTGCCAGCGGCACGGCGAAAAGAAAATGAGTGAGTGGATGGACAATCAAGATGTGTGCCAGATGCTCAACATCAGTCCCCGCACATTGCAAACACTGCGGGATAACGGTACGCTTGCCTACTCGCAGATAAACCACAAGATATTTTACCGTCCCGAAGATGTGCAACGTATCGTTTCCGTTGTGGAGGACAGACGTAAGGAGGCGAAGTTCAAGGGCAAGACAAATTAACCACCATCTATAGTAATCCCACTAAATCCAAGTAACATGAATGAGTTAATCAATAAAGACAACGAGTGGATAATCCACTTCATGGGCAGTCTTGACCGACTGCTGGACAGCTACGAGCGTCTGACCGCCAACTATCGTCAGACATTGGGCGGTGAGCGTTTCTTTACTGACAAGGAAGTGTCAGCACGGTTGAAGGTAAGCCGAAGAACGCTTCAATACTACCGCAACGAAGGAAGGATAGCCTATATTCAGTTGGGCGGCAAAATCCTTTACCGTGAATCGGACATCGAACGGATGTTGAATGACGGCTACCGCTCCGCCTTCCGACAGAGGGCAACTTGATTAGCTATCTGATTTTCTTGAAGGAGCGCAGTTTGCCGTCTGCCCTATAATTTGCGGCAGCAATGGACTTACAACAAAAAGAAAAAGGAACGGCTTACGGATGAAGCATCAAGATTCCGCTTCGTCTGTAAGCTGTTCCTTTTCTCGTTCTTCTGATTTCCCGTCAGTCGCTTGTTTCCGTTGCTGGATGCCCTTTCTGCGTATGGTTGGCAGAGGCAAGGTTTTCGGGCTGAATACGCTCCGCAGGAGGAAGATTCTGCCCGAAACGGCTCTGCCGCTTGACCTTGTCGCTACCATCTGAACCATGCGCTACCTTTGCATCCGAGCATCGGGAACAAGTGCCTGACGGGATGAACCTCAACTATACCATCGGTTGTTACCTCTGCCACAGGGAAGAAACAATGTTATCGAAGCCTCTTTCTTGGTGATGCAGATTTCATTTACTACAAACTTTCTGAACAGGATACTTTCTCGACTGCATATCCTGAACGCAACGGCGACAACCATTTCAAGGTTGTAAACATCATAACTGATGCCGTCCGGTTGCCTAATATACTTCTGCGTTTCAACCTCATTCAGTTCCTTGTTCTTGTAGATTGACTGAATCGCCTTGCGAACAACACTTGAAAATACTCCGAAAAAGTCGGCTATCTCGAATTGGGTCATCCATATAGGTGCAGAGGGAGCACCCACCACTCCGTTTTTACTGATTGTGATTATTCCTCTTTCCATACTCATCCCATTACTTTAGCCATTATGTTTTTTACATTATTCATATCGCGCAGGATGGAGGAATCCAATACACGTGCATAGTGTTGGGTCATCTTGATATTAGAGTGACCGAGCATCTTGGCCGCATTCTCAATGCTCACACCGTTGGCGAGGCAGACAGAGGTTGCATACGAATGCCGAGCCGTATGTGTGGTCAAGGTCTTGTTTATCATGCATAAATCAGCAATCTCTTTCAGATAACTGTTCATTTTCTGATTGCAGGGAACAGGTAGCAACACATTTTTCTTTTGGCAAGTAGGATGTGTTGCGTATTTACGGAGAATGGCCATCGGGATGTCAAGCAGTGGGATGTTGCACATGTTCTTTGTTTTCTGGCGAGGCTTGCGAATCCAAAGATTCCCGTTTTGGTCTTCCACGATGTGTTCGGGAGCCAGTTGCTGCACATCTATGAAAGCTAACCCGGTGAAAGCGGCGAAAATAAAAACATCACGAACAACGGTGATGCGCTCCAATGAGAACTTCTTGTTGTATATGGTGAGTAGTTCATCCATTGTCAGGAACTCACGGATGACCTCCTTCTCGTGGAACTTGATGCCGATGAACGGGTCTTTGGTTATCCATTCGTTGGCAAGTGCGAGGTTGGTAATCTTCTTCAAACACTTCATGTAGCGGATAACGGTATTCTGCTGGCACTCTTTTTCTGTCTTGAGGTAAAACTCAAAGGCACGTATCAGTTCGCCATTGACTTCCGACAAAGGCAAATCCTCCTTGTCGTATTTCAGTTTGATAAGTTCAGCAAGGTAACGCTTGCAGCTCTCATAACGGCGGACGGTAATCAGGGCATAGTCCTTTCCGACAAGTTCACGGCATTGGTCGTTATGTTCTTGGATGGTTTGGATAAGTGTACGGATAACTTCGGGTGCTTGGTCTTGTCCGAAAAACTTTTCTTGTAATAGGCGAGCGGTGATGAACTGTCCTTGTTCCTCCAGTTCCTTGAAAGTCTGGTGGAGTTTGATTCTTGCATCCTCGATATAAGCATTCAAGTCGCAGGATTTGCGGCTCTTGCCTTTGGCGCACTCCTTCGCCTGATTCCACAAGGCTGGTTCAATGCTTTTGCGGATATTGTTTTCCACTCGCGCACCGTTCACGGTGATACGCATACATACGGAGGCTTCCCCGTTTTTCAGCAACTTGGCTTTCTTGATGAAGAAAAGCACATTGAATGAGTCTCTTTTCATGTTCCTACAGTTTTTCGTTGTACAAAAGTAGGAAACCATGCACGCTTTCTTGATACGCAAAATGCTGCAAATCAGATAGAAAGAATCTTATTCGGTGGAGATGTTTGCCCCACCTATTTTGCTCCACCTTTTGGAACACCGCAAACGGTAATATATTGCCGTTTTTTGCGTTTCGCGGGAAAAGAAAAACTCCCGATTTCGTCTGGAAATCAGGAGTTTACTGCATTTTGCTTTTCTTTAGTGTGGTGCCACCGGGAATCGAACCAGGGACACAAGGATTTTCAGTCCTTTGCTCTACCAACTGAGCTATGGCACCATCATCGACTGAAACTCGTGTGGGTTTCGAATCGTGGTGCAAAGATAGATATTATTTCCTGAAAACCAAAAAAACGACCGAATATTTTCCATCTCAGACTTTCATTTCAGGAACGGCAGGCCGGAATATCGGAAAATTTTTTCGGCCAGGATACCGGAAATTCAGGATTTTGGTTATTTTTGTAAAAACTGTAAAGATTATGAAAACAAGCAGTTTGATGATGTGTGCGCTGGTTGCATTGACAGCCTGCGGTACCGGAGTGAAGCAGAGTGTCCGTACGCCCGTCGAAATGGGCGAGCGGATCGAATTGAAGACGCCGGATCCCAAGATGGGACTGACTATCAACGAAGCGCTTGCGGCGCGCAGCTCGTCGCGCGACTTTTCTCCGGAGATGCTCTCTCTGGAGGAACTTTCGGGTGTACTGTGGGCTGCTGCCGGGGTAAACCGGGAGGATGGGCATCTTACCGCGCCTTCGGCTATGGCGCTCTATCCCATTCGGGTCTATGCTTTCCTGCCTGAAGGTGTGTATCGTTACGATTCGAAAGCGAATGTATTGAATCGGGTCATCGAAGGAGATCGTCGGGAGCTTACCGCGATGCAGGATTTCGCTTACACTGCGCCGCTCAATTTGGTGTATGTGGCCGATTACAGCGTTTATGCGGACCGGAATCAGCCGGTGGACCGCATCCGTTTCTGGTGCGCGGCCGATGCGGGCGGATATACGGAGAACGTGAACCTTTATGCCGCCGGAAACGGTCTGAAGGCCATTACACGGGGCAGCTTCAAGGAAGAGGCGCTGTTGGAGTTGCTGGGGCTCGATCCCGCACAATACGGTGTAGCGGTACGTTCATACAACATAGAATCAATGCGTTTATTCAACTGACGCACACTCCAATGTTCCATTTTGCACATTTCAATATAAAAATCCCGTTTCAAAGGCTCATCAATAAACATTAGTGTACGAATATGCGACCAACTCAATTCTATACACAGTGTGTATAAAATCTCCCCATCAACAAAAACTTCGGCACAACGTATGCAATGCCTTAACTGTTGTTCACCCCATCCTTTCCCAAAAGCCACTGTCAACTCTTTACTCAGATTGGATAATATCTGTTTACCGTATTCAGCACGTTGATCTTTCAGAACTTCTTGCTTTATACGCTTCCCTATATTCCAGTAAAGCAATGTAATAGCACTATTTACCTGAGTAGCCACCTGCCGCCGACTCCTTGCTATAAGTTGTTTTATCTCTGTGGCAAGAGGATTGGACGCACTGTTCTCCAATATTATATTCTCGGATTCATTCATTATAGTTATTCTTTTGTTAATCAACATTCTACTGATTAAATAGATAATATACACATTGTCTTACAAAGGTACTAATTATTTTCCGTTAT
>OGZW01001633.1_pt1 | contig 18146 bp, 19 predicted proteins | sample 1577001 | NCBI WGS metagenome assembly OGZW01 (sample SAMEA3541519, study PRJEB24748) | human gut metagenome | biome: human gut; feature: human-associated habitat; material: faeces | place: China | collected 2012 | reverse complement strand
GCAAGCTGGGCGCAGGAACCACTGTGACCATCACCCTCGGGTTCCCACTGGCGGACCTGTAATGCCGCAGATGAAATCCCGCGCAACGAACAAGTCCGAAATGCAGAACGCCGCTGCACCCAACGCGAACAGTATCCACTGCGTCGAGACAGCAAACGGCAACGTGCCCGCCATAGCTGTCATGAACGAAAGCACGAGCGGATACAGCACCATCGGGAGCAACATAGAGCCAAGCGAATGCAGATATTGCCGGAAAATCAGCGCAATGATGCCGTAAATAATCAAAGCCGCAACGACCGTGCCCCACCGAAACCCGCCGAGCTGTGCAATATACCCGATAAGCACAAGGTGCGCGAGTCCGAACGAGATCACGCCGAAGCGGAAATCGCGCTCGATGACAAAATCCGCGATGCAGCAGAATAAAAGCGCCAAAGCGAGCAGCCACGCGTTCGCCGGGCGATTAAACAACACGATGCCGAGCACCGCCGTGATGACCGCTACGAACGTTGCGCCGCACTTTGCGGCTGAGCGCCACATCGTGCTGCCGAACGAGCGCGTGGCATTATAGATGTAACAGAACGAGAGCATCATCGGCAATGAGATGAGTGGCCAAAGCACACGAAACACGCGCATAAAAACGCCTCCTTTTCCACAATTATAACAAACGTCCCCGCAAAATCAAGCAAAATAAAAGCCGTCGGCAGAGGATCGGCAAAATCCACTGTCGGCGGCGTGTTGACTTGTCAAATATTACCCATGAAAGCCGTAGTTGATGCACCAGAAGACGCACACAACGGCAAGCACGATGCACTGCACGATGAGCAAAGCACGGGAAATGGTGCGCTTATTGATGCCGGAGTTCGGGGAGAAGCTCCAAACGGCAGCCATGATAAGTCCCAAAACCGGAACGAGCTGGATGAGGAACATCATCACGCACTCGGAAACGGAAAGCGCAATGGTGTTTTCCGGCAGATATTCCACGGCGCGGCCGGGTCTGGAGGAAGCCTGCACAGCGTTATCATACAAAACCGGTGTTACGCCCTGGTTATAAACCGTTGCGCAGGGGGTCTCGATATCGGAACGAATTCTTTCCGGGTCTCTCGGCTGTATATTTTTTGTATAGGTTTCATTGAGCATCATAAAAGGTCTCCTCCTTATAAAACGGACGGTTCAAGTAAAAAGTGTTTTTATCTCGCGGACATATTTCCGCATCTCTTCCTGTATACAGAATAACATGAAAAGGGCATTTTATCAAGTATTATCTAAAAAATTGTAAAGTTTATTGCGCTGCTTACGCTTTAAATGCTTAAATTGTTCACAGGATATACGCGATTTGTCCGCGATGCAAATACACTTTGCAACTTGATAAACCCGGTAATTCATGTTATTTTTAAATCGACCTTATTATACGGCAATTTTTGAGAAAGAAGGAAAAAATATGCAGCTTTGCAGTGTAAAAGCTCCATGCGAAGTCACGTCATCAATGTCTACCATTAATTTCTCAGCAATTTCCTCACACTCATCATGTGTTGGGTTGATCATCTGCACCCATACACCATCACTTAATTTTTCTTCTTCATGTATGACCTGATCGTCCGTCCTATAATAAGTCATCATAATTGTCACCTGTTCCTATGTCCAGCCACGTTACTTTTTCCCAAATGTGTCTTTTCACAGCTCTCTCGTATACGTTTTACATATACTTTATCATAACACACATTTTTTTATCACGCCACGTCATTTTTTCTCATATGTAAATATACTCCGGCGAAACATCTCCTGCTGTAACTGCCGGTTTGCTCTTGAATATATTCATTATTTTTTTGCCCGGTCAGGAAGCTGTACCAGAATGATTGCAGCAAACATCAGCACGCAGCCCATAAGTTCTTTGGTCGAAAGCGTCTGATGTAAAATCAGCCAGCCCGCGATCACAGAGATTACAGATTCCATGCTGAGGATCAACGATGCAACGGTCGGATTCATTCCCTTCTGCCCGACAATCTGCAGCGTATATGCCACACCGCAGGACATGACACCTGCGTACAAAATCGGCATCCATGCTGCAAGAATATCAGACATTTGCGGATGTTCCGTCAAAAGCATTCCTACACCAGACAGGATTCCACAGGTAAAAAATTGTATGCACGACATTTTCACTCCGTCCACTTTCGGGGAAAAATAATCGATTACTAAAATATGCATTGAAAATACCAGCGCACAAAGCATTAATAAAAGATCTCCCTTTTGAATAGAAAATCCGCTTTCCGTCATACATAAGAGGTACAATCCGACTACCGCGATTCCGACACCGCACCAGATTTTTGCACCCACTTTTTTTCGCAGGAAAATGCCAAGTACCGGGACAACCACAATATACATGGCTGTGATAAATCCGGCTTTTCCAACGCTTGTATACATGATTCCAAACTGCTGCAGATTACTTGCAATACAGAGAAACACACCGCAGGCAATACCGCCAATCACAAGTGTTTTCTGACTTTGCGGACTGCTTTTTACTTCTTTGCCAGTCTCGCCTTCCATGCATTCGACACCGTTTTTACGGTTAAATTTGTTTAAAATGGCAATACACGGCAGCAATACCACTCCACCGATCAGACAGCGCACCGCATTAAAAGTAAACGGACCAACATAATCCATGCCGACACTCTGTGCAACAAATGCCACGCCCCAGATGGTCGCAGTTAAAAGTAATAATAATGATTGACGTAAGATAAACTTATTCATAATCCTCCTTGTTTGCGGAGCAAATGCGACTGTCCTTACAGGAGCAGAGGATTTTGTCTCCCTGTTTTCTATAACAGAATAGGGCGGCTTATAAAGCCACCCTGCTTAATCTTCAAAAATAAGTTACCATTTTCGGGCAATTTGTGCAAGCATTTCCACAGATTTGTTATGAAAAAACGGATGCCCAGTTTATAAATATCTTAGAACTGCTTAAGAGATTCTTCACTTTCCAGTCAAATTTCTGTCACAAATTTCCTTTAATATAAAATCATCAAAAGGAGCTGCCGGTTTCAAAGCAGTTTGGGGTTGGAACAGTTCCGTCTAAATACAATTCCTGTGGACATTATTTTTTCCAATGTCCACAGGGTGAAAATATATATGGGCAGCATTTCAGAGATTGAAATGCTGCCCTCCTTTTTAATGTCCGTCGCCGGATTTAAATCCGGTATCTGACACGATTTTTTCACTGTTCTGTTTCACGGTATCGGAAGCGGTGTAAGCACTGTCCTCATACAAAAAGATATGCAGTTCTTTTACATTGTCGCTCAGATCACACGGTATCACGACATCACCTGTTTTTTTGCTCAAAACCTTAGTTGTCTTGGTAAATGGAAATCCTGTGGTGTCTCCAATGGAATATTGGAAAACCTGTGACGCAAGCGCTAACAGTTCTGCATTTGAAAAACTGGTCTGGATATCACCACATACCTCATTGATGAGCTTATTTACGGTTGTAAGATCGGACTGCTGTGCTTTTTTCACCATCGCGGTCAAAACCGTACGCTGACGCTCTGTTCTGCGGTAATCATCACCGCCTCCATATCGGATTCTCGCATATGCACATGCCTGCACACCATTTAAAGTATATGTGCCTCCCTGCGTAAGATTCTCGGCCTTATTTCCGGTCAATTCGTTTAACTCCCGGATATATCCGGTCATGAGAGACGCCTCATCATCTGTGATCTCCATGTCCACACCGCCAAGTAAATCGACGCATTCGATGATCGAGTTGAAGTCGACTGTCACATAATCTGTAATGTTTAAATCAAGGTTTACATTTAGCATGGATATCGCCTGCTCCGGTCCACCCTTAGCGTAGGCGGCATTGCATTTCTGGAAAATTCCATCTCCGGTATCCAAATAAGTGTCGCGGTAGACAGAAACCAATTTTACCTCTTTTGTATCATTATTAATATTGGCAAGCATAATGACATCGCTCCGCCCCTGCGACAAATTTCCATTGGAGCGATTGTCCAGACCAAACATCGCAATGGTCTGGTAACCCTTCATAATTTTCTGGGATTCCTGCGAAATATCCTCATTGACCTCAATCTTGTCCATATCCAGCTTTGTTTTCTCAATTTTGCTTAATTTTGACACAAAAAAAAGAACCACCGCAAGAATAAGCAGCAACACGATCTCCATGATAAAAATCGTGTTGCGCCGCCTTCTCGCTGCCGCTCTTTTCTGATATCTTCTGCTGTTTTTTCTGTGATCCTGTTCCCTTCTCGGATTTACGTTTTCTCTCTGACTCATTTTTCATCCCCGGCTTTCTTTTTGTAATCATTCAGTACTTTAAATTTATGTTACAAAAAGAGAGCCAGTGATTCAATCAAGCTTTTCTTAATCATTCTTAATATCTGTCGTATAATTTCTTATGAAACTTTTAAGGACTGCACCTTTTAAACCGCTGAATAACCGCTGATTCTCATGAAATAGCAAAGCAGATATAAGAGCAGTAAATGCGCCGGATAGAAAACATAGAAGAAATATTTCATTTTCCAGCCGTGGGTTCCGTTTTCTCCCGTATCCACATGGTTAAAATATATGGGCAGCATTTCGGAAGTGGAAATGCTGCCCTCCTTTTTACTCTCAATTCATCCACAAAATTACACCTATTGCCTGTACCAAACCATTTCCTGCAGATTACACCAGAAATAATCATCTGTACAGCCTGCTACATAGCATGTAAACATATCTCCAGCCTTGCTATCATCATAATAAAAGCTGAGTCTTGGGCATAACCCCTGTTGGGAGCGGTCTGTCAGTTCCCATACATATGGTTCCTGATTACAAAATCCTATATTTCCAGATTCTAATGTATAAATATAAGCACCGTCTTCCTGAATACGGAACGCCATACCCCAGCTCGGACAATACCATGTACCAATGAAATTCTTTTCCATTGTCTCAGCATAATCATCAAACACATCAAAGCCTTCCACAGAAGATGCATCTGCTGTGATCTGGAAAGACGCATATTCACTGTCTGTGATCGGTCCAGATTTCACTATATTGCTCTGATCCGGTTTAAGTTCCGTATCTTCTATTATTTCTGATGCCGTCTCTGTGTTTTCAGTTTCCTGATTTTTTATGTCAGCTTCTGTGGAAATCTCTGTGCCATTATGATATATTTCATCCTGGCTTTCCTGCTGCTTCCCCGTCTTCATTGCTTCCCATTGTGTATGTATATCACTTCCTGCACCCACAAAAATCACAAGACTCAATCCTACAATGAAGCACCACATCAGCACGAGGATAAAAATAGTTAAAAATCTTATTCCCTTCTTTTTTCCTAGTCTCTTCCCCTTATTTTTGGAACGTCTCAGAAGATAAACAATCCTTACACTAACTAAAATCCACAAGCCCACTAAAAGCAGCGTTGCCCCAATAAGCATAAAATTATAATAACTATCTGAACTTCCCACAACAAATGTCCAGATTCCATAACCGACGGCAGTTGCAGCCATCAATATTCCAAACCAAAGATTCAGATATGGCTCTGTTTTTGTGTCCTGTTCTGCCATAATCTCCCACGTTTTTACAGTGTCCATCAGCCTGGTCTGATCCCCGCTTCTGAAAATCTCCTGTAATTCATCATCCGACAGCTTAACGGTCTTAGAAGGCACCGCAGAGCAATGCTCCAGTTCGATCTGCCAGCTGTCCTCCCTCGCACGAAATGATGCTGCTGCAAGCAGAAAATAATAGGTCTTCAACACATTTTTTCCCAGACTTTCTACTGCAATCTGGGAAAGTGCCTGTTTTGCAGCCAACGGTTTTTCCATCAGGATGTCCTGCTTGGCCATTGTCAGCAGGGTTATACTCTTTAAGAAAAATTTTTTATTATGATTTTCGCGATAGATGACCAGATTATAATCGTGCTTTTCCTGCAGCGTAAAATCCTTCATCCGCTTTGCGACAATTCCATTATGGAAAATGCGAAACCCCATCATAGAAAACATGCATATAACATAAAGAAGAATGTAGCTTGAAAGCTTTATTTCTATCTGTGGAAACAGTATTTTATCCACCATACCAAGAGCAAATAATAACAGTAAAATCAGATATCTGAGCGCACACTCTCTCTTTGCTCTCCGTATACATTTTCTTGCCATTTCAATTCCGCGGTTGTCGTACAATTCGACTGATTCATTTGTGTCATATATATTCACGATTCCTGCCCCTTTTGTATTATGTCAAGCTTGTATTTCATTTTCTATCAAAAGCTAAACCGCTGAATATCCGCTGATTCCCATGAAATAACAGATCAGATATAAAATCAGTAAATGTGCCGGATAGAAGATGTAGAAGAAATATTTCATTTTCCAGCCGTGGGTTCCGTTATAAAATGCGATCGGGATAAAACCAAACAGCGCCGGTGTCTCCCAGATGAATGATGCACATCCTGCGATGATCTGCCACATTTTTTTCTTGCGGAAAATGTATAAGACCATGATACAGAATACACCTTTTTCGGCATAATCGGTCTTTAAAAAATACGCCAGTGCCATTCCTGCTGCCACGATCAGGATATACAAGATCACCTTCAACGCCTGATTCCACTCTTCTTTTTCTTCCACTGCACGGTAAGCGATCATCGTCAGCAAGCCAATAAATAAAGTAAAAAAGACATTCTGATAATTGAATTCGAGTATTTTGCTGCTGAATGCCAGATCAAACGGTATCTCTGAGAGCAACGCAAACAGTCCAAGCCGCATCGCATATTTTTTCAGATCATGCGTATGTAGAAATCCCTCCACCAACAAAAAGCAGAAGATTGGAAACGCCACACGTCCGATCATTCGCATAACCGTGTATGTCCAATACAGTGCTCCATTTGCTGAAAGCCATTGCATGATCGCATCTGTATTGGTCTGGTCGAGTTCTCCCAGCCCGTTTACCATCAGAAGTCTTGCCAGCACAGCAGCGCCGATATGGTCGATCAGCATGGTGACGATGGCGATCATTTTTAAGGTACTTCCGCTAATTCCTTTTTTCTTCTCCATAATCTTCCTTTTTCTAGCCAACAAACTCGGCAACACATCTTCTGTATGCCGCTACCGGATCAGCTGCCTGTGTGATCGGTCTGCCGACTACGATATAATCAGAGCCAAGCTCTTTTGCTTTTGCAGGTGTTGTCACACGCTTCTGATCTCCTACATCTCCGTCTGCAAAACGCACGCCCGGTGTGATGGTAAGGAATTTTTCTCCACATACTTCGTGTACTTTTCCTGCCTCTAATGGAGAGCATACCACACCATCTAACCCTGCTTCCATTGTATTTTTTGCATAATGCATAACCGTTTTGTCAATCGGTTTGTCAATCCACAATTCTTCCTGCATCACTTCCTCACTTGTGGAGGTAAGCTGTGTCACAGCAATCAGCAGAGGTCTCGTTCCGTCTGCTCTTGTCAGTCCCTCAATCGCTGCGGACATCATCGCTTTGGTTCCTGCCGCATGAACATTGCACATATCAACATCAAGGTTTGATAATACTGCCATGGATTTTTTGACTGTATTTGGAATATCATGTAATTTCAGATCAAGGAAAATCTTATGTCCCATCTTCTTAATTGTTCTGACGATCTCAGGTCCTTCTGCGTAAAAAAGTTCCATTCCGATTTTTACAAATGGCTTTTCATCCTGAAATTTGCTTAAAAAGCTCACTACTTCTTCTTTGCTGTTAAAATCACAGGCAATAATGACATCTCTTCCCATAAGTTCTCCTTTTTCTATTCTCTGTATTTATTCTTTTTACAGTGACCGTTATGTATCACCTCATCAAAGAATACTACATCCAAATTTAATTGTAAACATAATTACCCGCAAAAACATTCATTTTTTTCTAGACAATTGCATTTAATTATGCTAATATAACGAAGTACGGTTTTGGTCGTACAACCGAATATATCGGAATGTGGCTCAGCTTGGTAGAGCGCTTCGTTCGGGACGAAGAGGTCGCGTGTTCGAATCACGTCATTCCGACTGACTGAGAGGATATTGATATCACATCGATATCCTTTTTTTATTACTTTCACACAAAATTTCACCCAAACATACTACAAATATAAAATTTAACAAAAAATTCACATTATAACAGCAATTTGTGGCTGTTTTGCTGCTGGCAATATGCTATAATAATCGGACAAGCGAAAAAGGAGATGACACTATGAAGAATATAGAATTGTCAGCCTGCGAAGAAATGATAATGACAATTATCTGGAACAATGAGGCTGAATTAGATTTAGCAGCAGTCATGACTCAGACAAACGAGCGCTATCATACTGCCTGGAAACCACAGACAGTATCTACTTTTCTTGCAAGAGCTAAGAAAAAAGGCTTTCTGGCTTCTTATCAGAAAGGACGTTACTCTTACTATCAACCACTTGTGAGCAAAGAGGAATACCGCAAAATGAAGCTTCTCGCCCTGTTGACCAAGTTCTATGATAACGATAAGGAAGCTATGAAGAAAGATATAATGGCATGAAAAAAACAGTTCTAATTACCGGTGCGTCACGTGGTATCGGACGTGCAATCGCTGTTGCTTTTGCAAAAGCAGGTTATAACCTTGTCATCACCTGCTCCAAAAGTGAAACAGAACTTTTACATTTAAAAAACGATCTGGAAAGAGACTATTCCGTAGATGTCCTTGCAAGTATTGGTGACATCTCTGATTTCGAATATGTGACACAGCTTTTTTCACATATTGAGCAGCGTTTTCACGGTGTCGATGTGTTAGTCAACAATGCCGGGATCTCTTATGTCGGTCTGCTAACTGACATGACGATCGATGAATGGAATCATATTCTGGGTGTGAATCTCACTTCCGTATTTTCCACCTGTAAACTGGCGATTCCTCATATGCTTTCCAGAAAATCCGGAAAAATCATTAATATTTCCTCTGTCTGGGGAAATGTTGGAGCATCCTGTGAAGTAGCCTATTCCGCCTGCAAGGGAGGAATGAATTCTTTTACCAGAGGTCTTGCCAAGGAACTTGCACCAAGCAATATCCAGGTAAACGCCATTGCATGCGGCTGCATCGACACACAGATGAATGCATGCTTTTCCGAAGAAGAACGTGCTACATTAACAGATGAAATTCCAGCCGGAAGATTCGGAATGCCGGAGGAGGTTGCCTCCCTTGTTCTGACGCTTGCCGAAGGAAATGAATATTTGACAGGTCAAATCATAACATTAGACGGTGGCTGGATTTAGCCATCGTCTTTTTTCTTAGATTTTAAGAATAAATTCAGAAAATCGGTACTTTCCAATATTTACCAGTCAAGTGAGCTAAAATCCTTTTAATTTAACGAAAAGGAGCTCTCACTAATGAAAATTCAAGAAGAACGTGTACTCTTATTAATGGAGGAAAACGGAATCACACAGCGAAAAATGGCACAGGATCTTGCCATTTCCCCAACCACACTAAATGGCTATCTGCATGGAAAATATCTTCATGTTCCGGATGATGTGATACGCGAAATTGCTGACTATCTGCAGGTTTCTGTCAACTATATTACAGACCGGTCAGCACTACTTCAGATAGGAAACGGAATTCACAACAAAGAGGAAGCGGTGGTTTTTGATAATTATCGTCATCTGCGTCCTTCTGACAAAAAAATCGCAGCCGACCTTATCAGCCAGCTGCTTAAAAATAATCCCGACAATTCCACCAGATCCTGATTCTGTTTACTGACTTTCCTCTGCAGTCAGAATAATGACTGTTCTCGGCGGAACTTTTAATGATTTTTTATAATAAAACTCTGTCTGTTCTTCCACATTTTTTCCATCTTCATATGGAAGGAATGTGTTGACACAGACTTTCCACTGCATGCCCATTGGAAGCTCCGGAAGCTGCATAATCAGTGTTTCCCAATATGCATTCATACAATAGAACACAATATCATCACGGATATCATTCTCATCTCTTCCTGCATACATAATACCGATCAGCCGGCTGTTATTATCTGTACCGCCATTCCATGGGAAACCATTGTGGATACTGATCTCCGGCAGTTTACATGCCGCCGGTTTTGTAGTCTTACGCAGGATCGCATTATCTTTCCGCAGGCGGATCATATAGCGGAAGAAATCGTGGATTTCTTTGTATTCTTCCAGACGGTTCCAATCCAGCCATGATGTGATATTATCCTGACAGTAAGAGTTGTTATTTCCAAACTGTGTATTGCAGAATTCGTCTCCTGCAAAAAACATCGCCGGTCCGCGGCTGCACATCAATGTTGCAAACGCATTTTTTACCATGCGGCGGCGCAAGCCCTCGATTTCCGGATCATCTGTTGCGCCTTCTGCTCCACAGTTCCAGCTGTTTCCATTGTTATCGCCGTCTGTATTTCCCCAGCCGTTTTTCTCGTTGTGCTTCATATTATAAGAATACAGATCATATAAAGTAAATCCATCGTGGCACGTCAGGAAATTCACGGATGCACTGATTCCTCGATGTGCCGGATCGTACAAGTCTCGTGATCCGGTAATTCGTGTGATCGCTGTACCCGCCATGCCGCCATCGCCCTTCAAAAAGCGGCGCATGTCATCACGGTATCTTCCATTCCACTCTGCCCAACGGCTCCAGGATGGGAAACTGCCCACCTGATATAAACCGCCGGCATCCCATGCCTCGGCGATCAGCTTTGCTTTTGCGAGAATCGGATCGCATGCAAGTCCCTGTAAAATAGGTGGATTTTCCATCGGTGCACCATTCTGGTCTCTGCTTAAAATAGATGCAAGGTCAAACCGGAATCCATCCACCCTGTAATTGATGACCCAGTATCTCAGACAGTCAATGATAAATTTACGCACGATCGGATGGTTACAGTTCATGACATTTCCACATCCACTAAAGTTGTAGTAATATCCATCCGGTGTCAGCATATAGTAGATATTATTGTCAATTCCTTTAAAGGAAAAACATGGTCCCTTCTCATTTCCTTCCGCTGTATGGTTGAATACAACGTCCAAAATAACCTCTATTCCATTTTCTTTCAGTTCATAGATCAAATTCTTTAACTCATCACCCTCATGGTTGTGTTCCACCACTGAAGTATAACTTGTGTTGGGCGCAAAAAAACAGACCGTGTTGTATCCCCAGTAATTATACAGACGTTCTCCGTCCACCACACGGGTGTCTTCCATCTCATCAAACTCAAAAACCGGCATCAGTTCCACTGCATTGATTCCGAGATCTTTCAGATAAGGGATTTTTTCCCTCAAGCCCTCAAAAGTACCAGGTGCTTTCACGCCGGAAGATGCATCTCTTGTGAAACCACGCACATGCATTTCATAAATGACCAGATCTTCAAACGGATGATTCAGAAAACGGCTCTTTTCCCAGTCAAAATTATTTTCCACTACCCGGGCATGGTATACAAAGTCTTTTCCACCTTCCGGGCGCTCTCCCCAGTGTCTCTGCCCTGTCACTGCCCGGGCGTATGGGTCAAGCAGGATGTTGTCTTTATGAAACCGCAATCCTTTTTTTTCATCATATGGTCCATCCAGTTGGAATGCATATTCAAAGTCCTCGATATTTAAACCAAATACCAGCATGGAATATGTGCTTCCGATACAGTAAGTTTCCGGATAACGTATTTTTGCAAATGGCTCCTGTTCTTTCGGGCGGAACAATAACAGTGTACATCCGGTCGCTCCCATGGAATGGATGGTAAAACTGACTCCATTCGCCGCCTGCGCTGCACCATCTCTGTCATAAAATCCGGGCCGGACTTTATATCCTGAAATCTCATCCAATGGCTGAAGTTTATCACCCCTGTGTGGTTTATGATCAAAGTTCATCTGTTTTCACCTCATTTTCTTCTGCTCTATGGTAACGCATTCTGACACTCTGCATGCTTCACAGCATGCATCGCTTTTAATTATATTCTTATTATACTCGAAATACTTGATTTTACAATTTTTGTATACTACATTATATTTAAAATAGTCAAAAAGGAGCATGGTTTTCCATAAAACACATGGAATGAACCAACCATTATTTTCAATGCGCACTTTATATGTATCCAGAACCCCCGCAGACTCTTCTGTCTATCCGACCATCAGCGCAGCACTTGATGCCATTCCGATGGATCTTAATGAACCGGCCTGCATTTATCTTGCACCCGGCATTTACCATGAAAAAATAACTATCAATAAACCATATCTGACGATCCTCGGCACTGGCAAGTCAAATAAAGATGTCGTCCTGACTTATGATGATTACGCCCTTGCTCCCATGGCTGATATTGGAAAACTCGGAACTTTCCGCTCCTACTCTGTTTTCATTGATACGCATGACGTCACACTGCAAAATCTCACAATTGAAAATGCATCGGGCGATTCTCTCACACACGGACAGGCAATCGCGCTCTATGCCGATGGTGACCGGCTTGTGATTGATTCCTGCCGTCTGATTGGACATCAGGATACCCTTTTCACCGGACCGCTTCCGCCAAAAGAGATCGAGCCTGACGGTTTTATCGGTCCAAAACAATTTGCCCCAAGGATCAACGGCAGACAATATTATAAGAACTGTTATATCTGTGGCGACATTGATTTTATTTTTGGAAGTGCCACTGCTTATTTTGAAAACTGCGTGATAGAATCCCTGTGTCTTACTACGAATGTAAATGACATTCAGGGCTACATTACTGCCGCCTCCACACCGGAAAGTCAGGAATACGGATATGTATTTTCCAACTGTAAACTTATCTCAAAAAACTGTCCTCCAAATTCTGTCTATCTCGGAAGGCCATGGCGCAATTATGCTAAAACCGTGTTTCTTGAATGTGCATTGGGAAATCATATTCATGAATGCGGTTTTCATGACTGGAAGAAAGAGGATGCACGAAATACGGTTTTGTACGCAGAATATAGAAATTACCCCGCATCCAGCGCAGACACAACATCCAATAACCGTTCCCTAAACGATGATATCCACTGTATTGACGGCAGATGCATACCTTATCCACACCGGGCAGAATATGTCTGTGAATTAGATGCCGTACAGGCAGAACATTTTTCCAAAGAGAATGTGCTTTCCGGGGCAGATCACTGGAATCCATGACGTTCTCACAGATGGTTACAGTTCGCTCGTGCCTCGTTCCAGTAACCACAGATGTGGAGAGCTTTGGAACAGCTTGCAGATTATCATTGTTTTCTTTTCAGAAAAATGGTAATATAAAGTCAATATTTCACTGGTGTATTGTCAGTGATCACAAATGCAGATGAAAACGGACTGTACTTGTCAATAACTTGAGGAGGGTATCATACATGGAAGAAAAGATTTATAAAACAATGGGCTCCACAGGTGCTGCAAATCTCGCAATCGGGATTTGTATTCTTGTTGGCGGAATTGTTTCCGGAATCCTTTTGATCGTAAATGGTGCAAGACTGTTAAAGCATAAAGGAAAAATCATGTTTTAACAGTATCTTCCCAAAAAGGAGAGACGGTATCCCTTTAATGAGATACTTTCTCTCCTTTTTTCTTGCAATAAGTCAGCCTATTTTACGAATTCCTCAATCACACAGGAATGTTCCTTTGTTTTCACATCATAATTAATCCCGACAAGCAACAGATTTCCCAGATAATCTTCCAGACTCTGGCAGTTCACGATGCACGGTATAAAAATTTCCTGCAGCGTATAATGCCTGTCATATTTTCGTTGCTTATTATGTTTATTGTAACGCTTTTGTAAGAAATACAAAAGAGCTTTTAAAATTTCTTTTTCGCATAAATAAGCATATAGATAACTCCAACAACCCAGAACAGACACGAATAGATTCACCTTTTATCACTCTTTTATAGTCATAAAGAATGTTTGCAAAAAGACTGCCACGCTTCTCTTCTGCCTCCATTTTCTGCAGGCAGTTATCTACATCTAACTCTTCCAGTTTTCTCTCTTGAATCCACTCACAAAATAAAATTGCTCCCTGTATCCTCTCCTGCTCCGCTTTTAATCTGTCTTTCTGCTGTGCAAGCGCTGTCGGCAGATCAATTGCTCCGTCCAGCAGATTTCGTATTTCTTCTAAAGGCATATCCAGTTTTCAGAACAGATAAATGAATTTCAGCCGTCTGATATCTTCCTCTGAATATTTCCGATATCCGTTTATCGTATTTCTGTCTGGATGAAGCAAACCCATTTTTTCATAATAACGGATGTTCTGTTTGTTAATTCCGCTCTCTGCTTCTGCCTCTTTGATGTTTTTCATAATTGCCACCCTGCCTTTTCTCTCTGATTTTTGGTTCATTATAAAGGGTGTAGTTACTATAAGGTCAATGATTTTTCACAATATAATCTAAATAAAAATATCTGACTAAAAAATACAACTTTTCGCCAGATATTTTTATTTCATTGAGTATTTTGTTCCATACAATATTTTTCTACTAACTCTATAAATTCTCCTGCAACTGCAATCTGCCGCTCTGATTCTTCTTTACTTGCAATATAAAAATCATCATAATCACTGGCATGCCGTATCTCTTCTGCCTCACCGATTTTTCTACCCACTTCTCGCGGAAAAATCTCTGTCTTAACATAATCTTTATTGAAATTGGCAATTGCATCTTTATGACGTTTAAATGCCCTTCCATCTAATGCATGAACTGCATTTATCGCATGAAAAATTGCATAATAGGCTCTGTTATTTGCGCCTTTATATTCACCTGCATTTAATAATATCTTTGCAGACTTCAGATCAGATTTTGCCGTCTCTATACGATATGACACAAGGTCTTTTCTTGTCCCTATCTTCTCATTATACTGCTCCATACAAAACCACTCCCTCCTTGTTCACATTTTCATAAAATGGATAATTAACAACCCATTTTTTAAAATGGCTCTCACTCTTCGCAATCGGTTTTATATCGATATCATTATCTAAATTGAAATCATAAGTCATATAGGAAAGTTCCTTGCTGTACTTCTTCAAATCTAAATCTGACAAATCCAGCAAGATCATAATATCTACGTCTGAGTCTGGTCTGAAATCTCCTCTGGCATAGGACCCATACAGAATAATCTTTGATAAATGTGTACCGTATATTTTTTTTATTTCTGAAATATAAGTTTGCAATAATCCGTTCATTTTTTGTGGCATAATTGTTACTCCTTTCCAGAATTATTTCACATTTCTCTCTCTATTATATCCTCTGATTCTTTATTCCACAATATTCTTTACGATTTCTTCCTGATCCCATTCACGATCGCATAAAACGCCGGGAATAATACACCGACAACCGGCCAGATGATCCATGTTCTGTCCCAGTCATTAGTTGTAAAGCTCCATGCAAGATAGATGGCTGTGGCGATCAGCCAGTAAACCATTACCGGGCCAGACATCTTTTTGTTTTCATGTTTTTTCTGTCTGGTGTAATCTTCTTCCTCCAGAAGCTGGTTCATCGCATTCATTTTGGCTGCACTTCTCACAATAAAATAGGTTCCGATTGCAACAAGTGCTAGAAGCATACATACCGCTGAAACCATATAAAAATCACTTTCAGATACCGCAAGTGTTCCAAATAAAGGAATCACAGAGCATATGCAGCATGTAATTCCGATGACAAGCTGAGTCACATACGGACTGTGATAAGCATCTCTTTTTTCCTTCACCATGCCGCTTACTCCATAGACAGTCTCTATGTCTTCCTTTTCCATAAATTCATATTTCTTTGTTTTCATACCGCAAAGAATAAAAATAGTTACCGCAATTGCAATTAAAACGATCAAAACACAGATTCCTATTCCAGCCGCTGCATTTTCACTGATATGATAATTTGGCATCTCACTCATTGCTCCAAGCATTAATAACACAATTGGGGATAAAATGCACAGCATCGTAGCAAAGGCTGTTTTTCCTGCCGACCAGTCAATGATCTGCAAATATTCATTTGCCATTTCCATTGTGACTTTGTGTACGCTCCTGTCGCTCTCGCTTTCATTTTCCTGCATCTGTGACGGCGCGTATTCTTCCTCTTCCAGTTCATCTTTGATCAGGTAATCTGTGGTCACCCCAAAAATCTCGCTGAGTTTTAAAATCTTATCCAGATCAGGGATAGACTGTGCACCTTCATATTTTGAAACCGACTGGCGCGTCACTCCGAGTTTTTCTGCAAGCTCCTCCTGTGACCATCCGTTCTTTTTTCTCAGATTGATAATTTTATCTGCTAAGATCATAACTTCCTCCGTTCTATGTTAAAATTAAACATCTGTTTCTAGAAAAAGACTATCATTTTTTACCATTACATACTAGAAAGTTGCCCCGTCAATTTGTCAACCGGTGGTTGCGATGCGCTTGTTTGCGGTATTTTATAGCAAAAAGAGAATCTTTCTCAGATTCTCTCTTTGTGCTTTACTGACACTTTATTAACTGCTCTAAATCAACAAGCATGATATCTTCCGCCTTTTCCGCCTCTTCCAGAACAGCCTTTGTAAAACCTGATTTTGAAAACAGTACAAACCACGTATGTTCCCGCTTTTGGCAAAATATATCTGCTTTTTCCTTTAAACTGTTAAGCACTCCAATATCCAGTTTTTCATTCCGCCACTTACATTCACCAATCAGATAATCATTCTGTTCATTGGCAATAATGTCAATTTCTACCTGTTCATGCGTCCTGGGATTCGTCCCCCACCATCTGCCAATTGCTGTAAAAAGAAACGGCAGTTCTCCTTTGGCATTCTGGCTGTACAAGTAGTCTGTACATATTTTTTCAAACGTTAAGCCCATATAATGACTATAATCGGGCTGGATACGTTTTAACCAGACTGCCTCACCTGCTCCTGTCTCGATCAGTGTTCTGTTTGTAAAAACATATCTGTACCAGAATCGAAACATCTGATCCGAAATACCATATAAAGTTTTCCGGGAAGTTTCCTTTTCGCCAAATGGAGTTTCCTTATACACAATTCCCAATTCACAAAGTGTTTTTATATATTTTAAACATTTTGCAGTTTCTTCCCCAATTTTCGTAGATATTTCATTGGCTCTGGTATGTCCGCCTGCAATTGCTTCGATGATTGCACTATATACCCCTGGTTCCTGCACTTCCTGCCTTAACAGCAAAAGCGGTTCCTCATATAAATAAGATGTATTTTTCAAAAAAGCCCTTTTTATATTCTTGTCAAAATCTTCCTTTTCATCAATCTGTTGTAAATACAGCGGAGTTCCTCCAAACGCCCCATAAAGCATTAATTTTTCTTCTGCCGAGAACTGATCCATAAATTTTATGCTCGTCTGATAGGAAAACGGTTTCATATGAAGCTGTCCTGTCCGCCTTCCAAATAAGGGACTCTTCGAACCAAGAACCTCCTTCTCCATAAATCCCATATAACTTCCGCAAAAAACAATAAATAAATTCCCGTTTTTTAATGTGTGATCGATCAAATGCTGCAGCTCTGACAGTAAGGCTTTATTTTTCTGCACAAGATATGGAAACTCATCAATAACAAGAATCAGTCTTTTCTCTTTTTGACGCTCATTCAAATATAAAAGCGCATTACTCCATGACGAAAATGGCTCCAATCTGTTTTCTTTGTAAAACTGAAAAATCAGAGACGAAAATTTTTCCAGATTCAATTTATCATTGCTCTGTTCAGCAGAATAAAAAATAGCATCTTTGCCTTTACAAAACTCATTTAGTAATGTCGTTTTTCCTACACGTCTGCGCCCATAAAGTACAAATAACTGAAATTTGTCCTGTCTGTACAGCGTATTTAAATCATTCAGTTCTTTTTCTCTTCCAATAAATACCTCTTGCATGGCGTCTCCTTTATTAACTCCAAAGTAATTTACTTTAAAATTAATTATATCATTTCCAGTTTTTATGTCAATTATGATGAAGTAAAATTGTCATCTACGCCTGCTTTGCATAAATGTCTTCATTATATCAACCTATAATCAACAAGACACCGCCTCAATCCACCCATCACATCACTAAATACGATGCCGTACTGTGCAGCTTTTCTGCAGTCCATCCAGAGATTGTGCACCAGAGAACCTTCTTGTACCTGCTGCCTGCTTCCTGTGATCTGTAAAAATTCCTTCGTAATCTCATACATGGACTGTGTTGTCTCACTTCCAAAATTGTAAACTCCACCTGGAAGCTGCAATAT
>OGZW01001631.1_pt1 | contig 18155 bp, 13 predicted proteins | sample 1577001 | NCBI WGS metagenome assembly OGZW01 (sample SAMEA3541519, study PRJEB24748) | human gut metagenome | biome: human gut; feature: human-associated habitat; material: faeces | place: China | collected 2012 | reverse complement strand
AAGAGAACTCAACCCGAATCTTTTTCGAGTCGACCTCGCCCTTGGAAAGCAAGACAACCGTCTCAACATGTGTCGTCACTATGATAGGAACACATTGACTTTGCCTCGTCGGTTGTATGGGAACACAAACCAGCGTTCTGTTTTGCTGCCTTACTGTTCTTTCTCGGCGGCTTAAAATTGGTGCCGTCCAAACTGTTTTTGAATCCAGTCTTATAGATGAATGTCAGCATGGCCGGGTCTTTGTTACCATCTTCATCATACCCGCCGACGATCACTTTTTCAACTATGCTTTCAAAAACATAACGGTCAAAAGTGTCCAGCACTTCGTTTTCTTCCAGCGTCCTACGAAACTCTGCAATCCGCTTTTTCATAGTGCTTTCTGTTTCAGCAGATTCTTGCAAGCTCTCGCGCTGTTTTTGGAGCTGTTCGATCTGACTGCTTAAATCAAAATACTTTTGCTCGTATGTTTCTTTGTCAATGATTTCTTCCAGCCGCATATCAACCAGCTTGGCCCGCTTTGCGTCCAATGCAGCAATATTTTTCTCTACTTTTGCCAACTGTTTGCTTGCATTACTGTCCGAAAGGGTTTCTTCTGTTCGGGCAATAAATTCATCTAACACGTCTTTATTATTTTGGCACAGAAGCCGGTAGGATTCAATAAATGCCTGCTCAATGGTTTCCTCGGCAATTCCTTTACTGTCAGGACAAAACTTCTTGCCCTTTTTGGTGGCAGTCACGCATTGCCAGATAACCTTGTTATACTGTGAACCGCTGTGCCAGCTTCGCCTTGTAAGTGTACCACCGCAGAAGCCACATTCCAGCATACAGCTAAAGGCATATTTCCGGCTGAATTTTTCACGTTTGCCATCCGTACCTAAACGGCGCGGCTTTGCGCGGCGCTTCAAAATCTCCTGTGCCTTTTCAAACATTTCCTCTGATATTATGGCCTCATGGTGATCCCGGATGTAGAACTGATCTTCTTCACCGAAATTATCCAAACGGCGCTTAGAGATAGGGTCAAGCGTAAAAGTTTTCCCCATCAAAATGTCGCCTTTGTATTTTTCATTTTTGATTATGCCGATAACTGTTGTTTCGGCCCATCGGGTGCTGCCGCGTTTGGTCTTGTACCCTAAGTTTTCAAGCTCCTGTGCAATTACGGAACCACCAGCCCCCTCGATATAGCGCCGGAAGATATACCGTACTATTTCAGCTTCTTCCTCATTGATCGAAATGCTCTTATCCTCTGGATGGTAGTCATACCCTAAGCAACCTTGGAACCCAACCAATTCACCGCGCTGCGTTTTCATTTTCAAGCCCTTTTTGACATTTGCAGAGATGTTCTCAACTTCCTGCTGCGCCACAGAGCTTAAAATGACGAGAAGCAGCTCACCGTCCATTGTCAAAGTATTTATGTTTTCTTCCTCAAAGAAAACGGCAATTCCTTTTTCTTTCAGCATACGAACATACTTCAACGTGTCCAGTGTATTTCTCGCAAAACGGGAAATAGATTTAGTGATTATCATATCGACATCACCATTCATGCAGTCGTTAATTAACCGCTGAAAATCTTCCCGCTTCGTTACCTGTGTACCTGTAATTGCTTCATCGGCATAGATACCGGCTAAGTCCCATTCAGATTTGCTTTTAATCAAATCGGTATAGTGCTGAACTTGTGACTTGTAACTGTTGAGCTGATCTTCACTATCGGTACTCACTCGACAATAAGCAGCAACACGCAGGCGCTTTGCCAAATTTGTCCTTGCTCTGGGCGAAAGCACATTACGCGCCTTGATGATTTCCACGTCTTTCATGGCGGCCCTCCTTTTTGTGTTCCTATTATAGTGTTATTATAACACATAAAGGACGGCAATTCAAGACAATAGATCAGAAACAATTTTGTAGTCTTTCATAAGACGACTTTTGATTAGGGAATATTCTCTATCAGAAATCAGCTTCTTTTCCAAAAGCTGTTTGAGAAAAGCAAGCTGCATACTATATCGAAGCAGATTGTCCTTTTTCAAAGATAATTCCCCCTTTCCATATCTAAAAAAAGTGGACAGAACGGACGGCTGGTGGCATCAGCTCCACAGGAATTTCACCTCGGCCCATGCTTGTGGGTGCGCCGCGCAATGCTGTGTGGGCGTTCAACGCGGGAGTATCGTTAGCGTATGCGCCGCTGCTTATGAGCTGCCAACTCTCGGTGTAGATGGTTCTCGCTCACTCATAGGATATGAGGTCATGGCGCATTCACCGACGCGGTACATACAGAATGTGTCCGTTGCCCTATACTGCGCCGGTGGCCTCCCAACGGGCTTTCTTTTTCAAGGTGCTGCCAGCGGCCCGCAGCAGAGGGAAGAAACAGGGAAAGGGTTAAGCTGTTTCAGCCTCCGGGGGCCGGTTCGTCACGGTATTGTGACGATGGAAGAAATGAGCTTGATTTCCAGACGGCGCTTCATGTACTCGTCCACGCACACATGAGGCTGGCCGTATTCGTCGTAAAGCGTCCGGGTACATAACTTGTTGATAGGATGCTGTCGCTTGGGTATTCGTCCACTGTGCAGAGCTTGTCCATTTCTTGCTGCGATAAGGCGCTGAACTCGATTTCTCGGTTCCGCTGGCGTCCCAAATCCCGCAGGTGGGTTCTGGCCTCATTGCGGAGAACAGTTTTACAGAAAGTGTCAAACCGGCAGCGTTCTCCATAACCATCAGGAGTGTACTTCATCTTCTCACCCCCGATCTGCGGGAGAGTGAGAAGCCGGGGCCGGTTGCGTCGCCCCCTGTGTCTATGTTGCTGCGGAAGCTCCGGCCCGCACCGAAAAACCGCAGGAATCGACAAAATTCGCCCGGCAGGTCGTAGACCCACCGAGCGAATATGAAAGCGTTATGAAGTTGCCTTACATGGTATAGTTCATACTGTTGGCCGGAGCTGCCCCCTGTTGGGTACAGGCTTTTTTTAAGAAGTTACGCTTTTGAAAAACAGGATATATCAGCATGGCGGCTCCCTCCGTGGGCCGCCGATCCTGCGCCGGGCAAAGAGAAGCGGCGGCCTTGATTTCTCAAAGCCGCCGCTGGTTTTATGGGCGTGTCAAAAGGGCTGCTGTACGACGGCTTTTTTCTTTTTGCCGTCGCGCGGCAGATATAATAATTATTTGGAAATTGACCGCTTAAAGAGTATCCATGTACTGATGAAATAACAGATTAGTAATAGCACTAATATTCCTACAATCATCCCTATCTGCAACATTAAAGCTCTCGATCCGATATATGCTGAAATCTCTGCTGAAACAGTTTGAATAAAGTAAGCAATCACAATCATGGAAACGATGATTGCTACGAATATGGGAAGTCCAAACCATACACCTAATTGTTTTAGCACAAGTTTCCCGATCTGCTGTTCTTCAACTCCCAGCTTTCGCAGTACCGAGAAGCGATATTTATACTTACCAGCATCTAAGAGTTGCTGCAAGGACAATATCGTAAGGCAAATTACCATCAGCACAACAGCTCCGTAAAGCATGGAAGCCTGCATAACAAAATTATTTGCTTTTGTACTATTGATCTGCAAGGTGCTTAAACGGATCGTATATCTGACGCCAGTATCCGTAATCTCTGGATACTCGTCGGAGAAAACCTGTTCCAATTCACGGGCATTTTCATAGGAAATGTTTTCAGCCGTAGTGATATAGCGGTTTCGCATAACCGGGAGCAGCTTTTCGCAAACACTGTCCGGGAATATATAGAGTACGTCTGTGTAGGAATTGTACGCCGTTTCTCCGATTGCTTCCTCATAATAGGACTGCTCGGAAAGGGTTAATTCTCCCGCATCTGTCATGACGCTGGTATGCTCTGCCAAGAAGCTGTTCCGTTCTTCCTCGGTGGCGATAGTCTGCCATTGTGTTGTGAACTCGTTTTCCGATAAAGAAACCGGCCCATATCCCAACATTGCCCGGATTGTGTTGTAGTCACTCAATGAAATTGCTGCAATAGGAAAATCATATTTCATCCGATTGTGAAAATCATCTTTCTTTGGAAGATATAGACTGAACGTACAGTCATAGTCTGTTTCAATGCCATGCTCTGCAAGATAGTCTGTTACAACCTCATAATCATCTCCGGGAAGATATTCTTCGTCATATACATCATTGTATCTGGAAGAAATCTGCACATCATACATTGACCGTATATCCAGATAACCAGAGGCCCAACCAGTCAAAATCGGGGCAGCGATAAACAGGCAAATAGCAAGTACAAGCGTTACGCTGATTAGCGTCATGGCCTTGCTGGTGGTATTTAGCTTTGATATAACTTGCCCGAAAAAGAACAGGTTTTCGCCTTTGTATCTATGCTCTGGTGATTTTTCTTTCCATACAACAATGAAATTGCTGGCAAGGTAAATCAGGGCGCAGATGAAAAAAATCAAGTCAACCAGAACAAACAATAAGTATTGATTGACGGTGCCTGCCCCCAACGGAAGATAATACTGATTGATTAAGGCTGGTACACTGGCTGCTATGCAGGCATTCAGAGCAGAGCAGATGAACAGCCCGAAAATAAATTTTGGAAAACCGTATTTTTCCTTTCTGATTAGCCACAATACAGGCCAAAGCAAGGCCGCTACGGGCAGGACGATATTACCCCAAAACATGACTTGAACCGGCAGGGCAAAACGGCTGTCATAATAAAACCAGACCTTTTGAACACCGGTTACAGCCATCCAGATTGTGAACAGTTCAAACAGTACAGCAACAATGACAATCCAACGGCCCTTTTTCAGTTCCGGGTCATTTTCCCGATCTGCCGCAAGCATATCTACAATTTTTGTTTTCCGAATGGTGCGGGTGTTAAACAGCCCTACCACAAGATAACTCAATACAAAGAAGCACACCGTCAGCACGACGGTATCCGGGAACAGCGTCCATGACAGTTCATATTTTTTTCCATAGGAAGTCAGCAGCATTGCCGTAATAAATTGGGAACACACCGAGAAGAATGCCAATAGCAATCGAAATCATTCCCATTACAAAGGTTTCTGCAAAGAACAGTCTGCCAATGGTTTTCTGTTCCATACCCATAATGGATTGTACGGCAAATTCTTTTTGTTTACGCCGCAGCATATAGTTATTGACAAACCGTATCAGGAAAAGCAGAAAGAGGGTAATCGCACAAATAGCCACTTTCATACCGTCGCCTAATACCGTAAAATTGTATTCGCTTCCAATATCCGGCTGATAGTAGTTGCTGGAAATGGACAGGAACGAATAAAAGAGCATGACGCAGATCGTCATGGTTACAATATAAACCAGATAGTCTTTGACAGACCGCTTTGCGTTTCTCAAAACAAGTTTAGCATACATGGCTCTGTCCTCCCCCAATTATGGTTAGGACATTCAGAATCTTATCAAAAAAAGCACTTCGGCTGTCACTGCCCTTATGCAATTCTGTGAAAATCTTGCCGTCCTGTAAAAAGAGAATACGACTTGCGTAACTGGCTGTAAAAGCGTCATGTGTTACCATGAGGATAGTTGCTCCCATCTGCTCGTTGATACTCTGGATTGTAGACAAAAGCATCTGCGCCGAATGACTATCCAATGCGCCGGTGGGTTCATCGGCTAAAATCAGTTTAGGATTGTTAATAATGGCTCTGGCACAGGCACAGCGTTGCTTCTGACCGCCGGACACTTGATAGGGATACTTGTCTAAAATATCACGGATGTTCAGTTTCCCGGCGATCTCACTCACGCAAGGCTCCACTTCTTTCGCCGGGGTCTTGTTGATTGCAAGCGCCAGCGCAATGTTTTCAGAGATTGTCAGAGTGTCCAGCAGATTGAAGTCCTGAAACACAAAACCTAAATTCTCCCGCCGGAACCGGGCAAGAGATTTCGGCTTGATCTCTGTAATGTCTGTCCCCTCCAAATAAATGTGACCCGCGCTTACTGTATCAATGGTGGAGATACAGTTAAGAAGAGTTGTTTTCCCGGAGCCGGACGCTCCCATAATCCCCAGAAATTCGCCTGCTTCTACGGAAAAGCTAATATCTTGAATGGCCTTTGTGATGTTTCCCTCATTGCCATAATATTTCTGGATATGATCTAATTTCAAAATAGGTTCCATGTGTCCTCCTGCCTTTCTAAATTTCTCATACCCTTATTGTAATCTGTATTTCCACCCCTTTGTATCAAGTTTTCTTACGCAGTTCTTACAAAAATGTAAGAAGTGCAGAGCATATCAGCCCTGCACCCCGGTAACAAAATCATTGATATGGAAAGAAAGAGAAATAATAGTTCCTTTTCCTTCGGAACGGGCAGCAATCCCTATTCCCAGCTTATCACAAAGGCGCTTGCAGAGGTATAGGCCAATGCCGGTAGAACTGTGAATCGTCCGTCCGTTCTGCCCAGTAAAACCTTTCTCAAAAATACGGGGCAAATCACTTTGGGGTATGCCTATACCGTTATCCTCAACAGAAAGAACAACCCTTTCATTTTCTTTTACTGCAAAAAGATGCAGAATTGGATGGTCTGTACGATATTTTATCACGTTGCTGATGATCTGATCCAAAATAAACCGTACCCATTTATCATCGGAATAGATACTGTACTCCATATCGTCTACGGTAATTGCCACATTGTTTTGCCGCAGAAGATATTTGCTATCTGCGATTGCTCCGTGTACCACATCACTAAGCCTGATTTCACGGACGGAATAATCCTTTTCCGTATGCTCACTGCGGGCGTAATACAAAGCCTGTTCCGTGAAACGATTGATATTTTCCAACTCGGCCATTAGCTCTCTCGTAAATGAACAGCGGTTATTCTCGCAGATCAGCTTCATGGCTGTGATAGGCGTTTTTACTTCATGTATCCATTGTTCGATGTATTCTTTGTATTCTTTCCGTTCTCTTTGAACCTCGCCTATTTGTTCCAGCATGGATTTTTCAGCCATTTTCATGATCTGATAAAATACCTGCTCATCAGCTCTTTCCGGCTCCTGCATGATTTCCGGCAGCAGATACCGTTCTTCTAATTGTTCTGCCATATTCAACAATCTATCCAGAGCTTTTTTCCGGGTGAAAAAGAAAAACAACAGGCAGGAAGCAAGGACAAGTAGCCAGACCACAAGAATGAATAGGACGGTTTGAATATTATTTCCGCTTGCAATCAGAAACAGAGCAAGGGCAAGCATACCCAGCAGATTGATTAAAATGACGGCCAGTTGGTTTTTCAAATATTGTTTGCCACTCATAACGTGTACCCCTGTCTGTGCTTGGTTTTAATAAATTCGGTCAAACCTATGGATGCCAATTTTTCGCGGATACGGGTCATATTAACACTTAGGGCATTATCATCAATGTAAAGCTGATTGTCCCAAAGAAAATCCACAATATCGCTACGGGGACATATCTTTCCTGCGTTCTTAAAAAGATAGTAGAGTATTTTTAATTCATTTTTCGTTAAATCGGCTTTCTTTCCGTTGTATTCTAAGATGCTGCTTTCTAAATGTAGGGCTGCACCATTCCATGTAAGTATCTCGGACTGCCCGGAAGCATACGCCCGCCGCAGCAAGGAAGCAATTTTGGCAAGCAATATAGCTGTATTATACGGCTTTGTAATAAATGCGTCCCCACCCAGCATGATACTGTTCAATTCATCCATGTCTGTGTTACTGCTCGTCACAAATACAATGGGAATATCGGAAAAGCTGCGAATCTGCGAACATATTTCAAAACCACTGTTTCCCGGCAATTTTATATCTAACAGAACCAAATGAGGGGCAAACGCTTTTACCTGCTCGATCACGTTTGAAAAATCGGTAGCTGTGTCAACCTCATATCCATTACCGGACAAAAGGTTTTTCAACTGTTTTTGTATTGTTAAATCATCTTCCACAACTAATATTTTCATTCTTCCGTTCCTTTCGGGCCTCTGTATCGTCTGTCCTTTGGTTTCTCTGCCTCCTTGGGGATCAGCCAGACACCGGCCATTTTGACAGCACCGGGGATGCGTCCATCGGTGCAGTAATAATTTATCTGTCGGGACGAAACGTCCCATTTTTCGCTTGCCTCTTTGAGCGTCATGTAATCCATGTTCACACCTCCGACAATCTATTTCATTATATTTCATTTGCTCGAAGAATACAAGGAACAGAATATGAATTATAGAGTGTAGCAGCTTCACAAACGATATACAAAATACGAGAGCTGAAAAGCCCCTCTTATCTACGCATTTAGGGGTCAAAAAGCCCACAGAAATCAAGACTTTTCGGTGCTGGTCGGTGTGGTGGCAGAATGATTTATCACATACCCGTCGAAACGGGCTTTGAAATGCGTAGGAAAATCTTTCCGCCGCTGGTTTTCCTGCCGCTTCTGTGGTATGCTGGAATAAGACAAAAAACGACAGGAGTTGACACGATGGCCGAACAGGAAATGTTGCTGGACACTGATACCATCAAGGCCGCCGTCGCCGGTGAGAAGTGGGCCAAAGATAAAGTGATCGAACACTACACCCCCATGATTGACGAGCTGGCCGTTGACGCAGATATGAAGCAGCACCTTATTTTGAAGCTGCTGGAAGAACTGCCACACTTCCCGATGGGGCAGGCATAAGAAAAAAGAGCGCCGGACGCAGAGGCACACAGCCCCCGCGCCCGGCACTTTGCATTGTAAGAAAAGAATAGCGCAGTACGGTCAATCATGACCGCCTGCGCTATTCCTGTTGTTTCAGCTTCATATCCCTGCGGATCGTGTCTTTGGCTGCTTTGAGCAGATCGGTGAGTATGCGTATCTCGTAGTCGTCGCAATCCTCCAAAAGCATTTGAACCTCATGGGAGAAAACTTCCTTGGAGTGGATCACGCTGTCGCACAGAAATTCGTCCACCGAAACAGACAGGACGTTTGCCAGCGCAACCGCCATCGGCAAGCTCAACTTGGAATGGCCGTTTTCAATGTTGCTCATGTGGGTAATGGACAGCCCGGCCTTTTCTGCCAATGCTTCCTGCGTCAGATCGGCCCGTATTCTTGCGATCTTCACGCGCTTTCCAATCTCTTTGTAATCTAATTCCATCTATTTGCCCTCGCAGTACGTCGCCTAATATTATCCCTCCTTTATTGTAAAGTACCCGGCGCAGATATATAATAAACTATATAAATTCAAAATTTGTATGCTTTAAGTTTTGCAAATTTTCTGTGGTGGGTTGGCTTATTAAATAAACTTTTTAAGGTGGGGAAATAGATATGGTGGTTTGTACCTTTGCGGGACACAGGGAAGTCTTTGGCCTCGGCCAGTCGCGGGTGGTGGAGATATTGGAAAGGCTACTGGAAGTGGAACAGGAAATGACCTGCTATGTGGGCGGCAAGGGAGAGTTTGACGCTCTTTGCGCCAGCGCGGTTCGTACTCTAAAGCACCGGCACCCGGACAAGGCAATCTCGCTGGTGCTGGTGCTGCCCTACATGGAGCAGCGGCTAAACACAGATAAGGAATACTATGAAAGCTACTTTGACGAAATCCTGATCCCCATTGAGCTTGCGGGCATCCACTACAAACAGGCGATCACCGCCTGCAATCGCTGGATGGTAGACCGGGCGGATTGCCTGATTGCTATGGTGTGGCGGGATCACGGTGGAGCCTATCAAACACTGAAATATGCGGAACGCCGTCACAAACAGATTTTCAGGGTCGGACACGAAAAATAAGCGCCGGACGCAGAGGCCATATAGCCCCCGCGCCCGGCGCTTTGCTATGCTTGGATCACTCGTCCGTGAAATGGAACTGCCGCACCTCAAAGTCGGCGTCGTGCATGGCGTCCAGCTTGTCGGCGGTCTGGCGGGCCAGCGCCGCCATGTTCTCGTCCATGTCCGGCAGGGCGGCCCGGATGTTGGCCGCCGTCCTGCGCCGGTCGCTCTTGTGATACATACAGATCAAATTTTCTTCTTCCACCGTAAACTGCATTGTCATACCTCCAATTCATTTTTCTTGGTTCTGGCCGGGGCCTTTTTCGGGGCGTGGGCCTGTTTGGTTTCGGATAGCTGCCTGCGGATGGAAGCGCGGGGCCTCCGCACTTCCTTGTCCCGGTTCTCGTCCTTGCCGATTACCGCATACAGGCCGTGCCGGTCTTTCATGCCGGTAAAGCACAGGGATTTATAGGGCAGCATGGCAAACAGCCGGTCGGTGTCCTTGCTGGACGCCATCTGTACGAAATACGGGGACAGCTCCACCATGAAATGCGTCTTGTTGGGGCTGTTGGGGGCGGACAGGTCTTTCAGCCCGGCCACGATCCTCTGCGCCTCGGCCAAAATCATGCCGTCATGCAGCGTCGTGACATGGGCCTTGAAGTCGCCAGGCGCAAGCTGCGCCCGGCCTTTCTGTTCTTGCCGCAACAGCTCCCGCAGGTGTTCCGGCTCATTGGGTTTGGCCTCATACCGCAGGAACGCCCCCAGCTTGGGATCGGGCCGCCCGTCGAAGTACAGACCGGCGGGCTGCTCCCGGTCGCCCTTTTCATAGTGCAGGATGATGTTGTCGGCCTGTACCGCCTCGGCTGCGACGTGCCGGAAGTGCTGGGGATAGTCCAGCTCATAGAGATTGCCGCGAATGACACCCTGCACCTTGCCGATCAGCTCCACAGCGTAGGCCAGCACCCGGTCACGGGTCTGCTCCCCGTAAAACTTCCATGTGTTGTGCTGCGCGGTACCTTGCAGGTACACATCACTTTCCCGGAAACAATGTGTCCCGGACGGGCGGGACATCCACAAAAGCGTCTTGTCCTCGGCCTTGTCGCTGGCAGCGGCCCGCCCGATGATCTCCTTGTCAATCTCAAAATCGTTGCGGTAAAAGGCGGTGTTCTGCCGCATGAGCTGATCCAGCGCGGCCAGAACATCCACATTCTCAAACCTGTTCATGGCGTCACACCTCCAATTCCTGTGTCTTTTCCCGCTGCGGCGGTTTCTTCTGCTGTTCCTCCTTGGCGGCTTTGAGCTGCGCCCGGATGGACGGCTTTTTCTGTTTCTGCGCCGGGCGCTGGGGCTGCTTGGGCTTTTGGGCCTCCGCCTTGGCTGCCTCGGCCACGTCAAACAAGGAAATCTGTTCCCCGGCTTTGGCCTTGGCTTCCAGTTCACTCATGGTCGGGGCATTGTTCAGAACACCGTCGATCATGTTGTAGTTTTGCTCGGTCGTCATTTCAGCGGCCTTGATGGGGCTTTCCTGCTGGGCGGGGATGGCAAAGGCGTCCGTGCCGTTGCCCATGATAAGATACTTGCCGTCCTCGGATTGATGGTGGAAACCATAGCCTGCGGCCTCCAACTGCTCCCGGCTCATGTCGGTTACAAGGAAGCTGCCCCTTTGGGTCTGGATGCTCTCGCCGGTCAGCAGTTCCCGTGGCGTAAGCTGTTTTTCCCGCTGCAAGAAGAACTCCGGCACCGGCGTAAAGCCGAAGCTGTCACAGTAATGGGCTTCCTCCTTTCCGCTGCGGGTCAGCACCACAACGTCGGAAACGGAAAGACTGTGGCCGGTGAAGTCGGCGGGACGGTCAAGGTTGAATGTACGGTAGATGTCCTCCAGCGTGGTTTTGCCGTCCAGCGGTGCCGTGTAAACCAGATCGTAATTCTGCCGGTCAACGGCCAGCCCCGCTTCCTGCAAACGCTCGTAAGCCTCAAAGCGATAGTCCCGCGTTTCCGGCCCGCCTTTGAGCTGGTAGATGGTAAAGGTGTCGCCCTGTGCCGGGGGATCGACGGTGAAATACGGGTTTTCCCATTGGGTGAACGGCATATCCGGCATAGCCTTATAGCTGCCATTCTCCATCACATAGGGCCGCACCCGGTCAAAGCCGATTTCCTGTGCCACACGGGAGAGGCTTTCCAGTACCACGGGATCACTCCGCAACCGTTCCATGCGAGTGAAGTCCTCCACAAGATAATTCTGGCCCGCCCGTACATGAAGAATATCGGCGGCGCTCATGCCGTCCTTGCTTTCCATGCCCAGCGTCAGATGGGCATAGGGTCGGCCATCGGTGTTCAAATCCTTGGCCTCGCTGTTATAGGGCTGGCTCCGCAGCTCGTCGAACCGGGCCTTGGCTTCCTCAAAGGTAGCGAAATGCTCTATCGGGGTCTGCTGCTCGGCATTGGTGGCCCATGTTTTCAGATCGGGAATGATGTAAAAGCCCCATTCCCGGCTTGCCTCCGGCGCGGCGGCGCTGCGCTCGGCCAGTGTCTTTTCGGCACGTTCCCGCACATCGTCCCGCAGCGACACCGTATAGAGGGTGGAATCAGAAGAAAAGCCCACGTTATTGAAAACGTAGTCCACATCGGCCTCTTTCAAGGCTCCTGCTGGGTAGTAGTCAGCCCGTGTTGGGGTGTCGCTCACCTTGCCGCTGGCAATATCATGGTTCAATCCTGTTTCCAGATGGGTACAGATTTTGCCGTCCACGGCCAGCGTCATATAGTACCAGCCAATATAACCGCCTGTCTTTTCGTCGGCTCCCTCGTTGAACTCCACATTGAGCAGCGTGTAGGGCTTCAAGCCCTTTTGGGCCGCGATCTCGTTGTCCTTGGCTTCCCGCTGCAACAGCGCGGGCAGGGCCGCTTCCTTGGTGGCCTTGACGATCTCCGGGTTGTACTGCACCAAAGTACGGTTGACACATTCCGTCTGCACCTTAACCGTTTTGGCTTTCGGCGTCAGGTGGTTGCCGATAAACAGGGACGCGCCGTTGTCAAAACGGATCGTCATATCGCTGGTGCCGCGCCATTTGCCGGTACAGGGGGACGTATGGATTTCGCCGGTCTTGCAGCCAAACGCCTGCGCGATCACATCAATTTTGGCCTGCAAGGGCAGGTCTTTGTATCGGTCAGCGATTTCCAGCGCCTTTTCTTGCAACTCTGTCAGGGTTTCGGCGGGAGCCGCCTGCGGCTCGACGTCGGAAGTAACTTCCTGCGCCGGGGCGATTTCCGGCTCCTGCTCTGGTGCCGGTTCCTGTTCCGGGGTAGGTTCCTGTGTCGGCTGCTCCTGTTCCTTGGCATACAGCTCCTTGACGGCCTCCTGCGTCAGCTCCCCGGTATTGAGCTGATCCATCAGCTCCCGGCACTGTTCCGGCGTCCCGACATAGAGAACATCCCCGATCTTGGCCCTGCCGTTGTCCTGCGGAACATAGGCTTGCAGCATATACAGGTTTTCCCGGCTGTCGCTGCTGGGGGTGGCGTGTACCCGGTAGAAGTAGTCCGGCTCGGCCTGATCCTGTGCCATCTGCGCCCGCTGCTCCCGGCTGCTGTTGCGTTGCAGCTCCGTGGGCTTGATGCCGGAAAGGGGCTGAATACAAGCGATCCTGTCCGACGCATGGTAGGCGTTGTCGTTCAAAAGCCGCTGCCATGCGCCCACACTTGGCGCCCAGCGGAAACCGTTCTCTTTCAACTGCTGGCGGGCGTCCGCTTCCGGCTTGCCGTCAAAGAACACCTGCAAGCGGCCCTGATCCCGGTTGGCCTCCACATGGCCGCTGTCAAACTCCCAGCCCACATAGGCCACTTCGTTTGCGCGGGTCAGGCTTTCGATCCGCTGCCGGACACGGCGGATTTCCGCATTGTTGTTGGACAGCTCCCAGCTCTGAAACGGCTTCTTTTCATAGTGCCAGCCGGACGCCATATCTGCTTTCAGGTTTTCAAGGTTTTCAGGAGAGAGGTGCGGGCAGCCGTCCAGCGTACCGTGTTTGCGGTAATAGGCATTGACCGCTTTCATGGTTTCCTGCGTTTTTTCCAGACCGGCCAGCTTTTTTTGCAGCTTGGGAATGGCCTGCGGGTCGTCCTGCCGGATGCCGCCCATGCCGGTGCTGCGGATTTTATCAAGCAGCCCTTGGATGTACTGCCATTCCTGCATATTGCTGTCGCGGGCCGCGTTCTGTTTCTCTTTCTTCCGTACAGGGAAATTGGAACCACCGGCAATCAAAATGGACGGAACACGGGCGTCAATCTCATAGCCGTGGTTCATGTTGGCAGCCAGCTTCCGGGCATAGGTATCAAGCAGGCTGTCGATCTTCTCATGGTACATGGGATCGACGCGCTTTTTCTGTTCCTGTGCCAGCGCAAAGGCTTCATCCACATAATGCCGGTACTCGGCTGTGGCGCTGCCGGGCTTGTAGTCGGAAAAGCTGTTCATTTCCTTGGCACGGCGGGCCGCGCCCTCATTGATGGAATAGTAGTAGTCGGACGCCGCAGGTTCTTTTGTTGGCTGTTCCGGGGCTTCTTGCTGGGGCGGCTCTTTGACCTCCTGCGGCTGGACCGGGGCCTCATAGCCAGCCGCCGCATATTCCTCCACGGTCATACCAGCATCGGCGGCCTCCTGTGCAATTTCCGCCTCCACCTGCGCTTTGTAGTCCTGCAAGCTCTGGTCGAAGTCGGTCAGTTTCGGCATTTCCGGCAAAGGCTCTCCGTGGTTGAGCAGCGGACGGCACTCCATAGCGTAGTCCACCAGCGCCCCATAGTAGGCGGTTTCCTCCGGCGTCAGGGTGTCGCTGGACGCCAAACGGGTCTGCGCCTCCTGTTCCAGCCGGGACAGGTTGCAATGCAGCTCCATGTAGGGGATGATCTCGGTGAGAAAGGCTTCACGGCTGGCGTGATCCTCCGCCCACGCCTCCGGGCCGCCCTGCCGGGTCAAATGGTCTTTCCATTTTTCATCGTTCAGATAAAAGGTCTGATACTCCCGGATATGCTCAATCAGGGAACCGTCCCGGTCGCCAAAATCCTGCCGCCCGGAATAGCTGTGCGGCTCTCCTTGGAATGTGAAATCAATGCGGAAGTCGGTCTTATCATAGTAGCCGCCGCCCCGATGTTCTGCGTCCAGCCGGGCAAACAGGGAGTCGGCCTCATGCAGCGGCATTTGCTGGCCCATTTCCAGATCGGGGCTTTCGGTGAAAAGGATCGTCACAACCGGCTCTGCCGTGGGGTCAAGGGTGGGCTGCTGTGCGGCCTTGGCCTCTGCGATTTCCCGGTCAATCCGGCTTTTCACCAGCTCGTCCACATGGCCGTGCTGCATTTCATAGCCATGTTCGCACAGGCGGTTGATAAGCTCGATCACCTTGTCCGTGTTGCCCACAGCCTCGGCGTACTCCACGATCAACCGGCGTTCCTCGTTGCCCATGCGCTGTCCGTTGCGCTCGGCCCAGTCGATCAGGGCGTTGGCCCGTTCCGTGGGGGTGGCCTCCGGCATAATGGGTTTGTTGTTCAAAAGACCGTCAATCCCATTCCACGGCTGCGGCTCCGGCTGGGCCTCGGCCCGTTGCAGCGTCCCGTCGCCGGAAAGGACAAAGCCCTGTGTCTGAATGGCGTCTAACGTGCCTTGCGTCACCTCGCCGGTTGATTTCACATCGGCGTCAATCAGGGTTTGCAGCATGGCCTTTACACTGTCGGTCATTTCCTGCTGCTGTTCCGGGGGCAGCTTGGAAAACACACTGTCGGGGGCAGGCTGCTCGGCGGCCTGTTCCACAGTTTGCTCCACGGCCTGCTGCGCCTGCCGCTGTTGCTGAAGCTCGGCAAGGTGGCCGTCGATGGTGGTAATCAGCTCATGGGCGGTGGCCCGGATGGTTTCAAGGGACGCCCGCAGCTCTTTCAGGTCTTTGCCGGAACTCCAACCAGCCACATACCCAAAGGAATAGTCGGACGTGTCCAGTCCGTAGTGCTGGCAGACGGCATAGGCCACGCTCTCGGCCTGCACCTCGCGGGTGCGGCTGTCGGGCCGGTCGGCCTGCTTGGTCACAGGGGCGTCCGGGTCAATGGCGTGGAGCTTGGCATGGGCAATCTCATGGATGGCTGTTTTCAAAGTTTGCAGCTCACTCATGTTCTCCTGTATGGCGATCCGCTTTTCCGTCAGGTGGTAGTAGCCGTGAGAACCACCGGGGATGTCCTCAAAGGCCATCGGCACGGGGGAAGTCTGTTCCAGTGCCTTGAAGAAGTCCTCGTATTGCTCCACATTTCCGGCCAGCTCGTCCACACCGATAGATGGCAACGGTTCGCCCTCGGTCTGGCTCACATCAAAGACAGACACGATTTTGAACGCCGGAACTTGCGTTTCCTGTACTTCGGTCAGAGGCTTGCCGTCCTTGTCCATGACCGGCTGACCCTGTTCGTCCAGCTTCGGCATTTCCTTTTTCACCTTGTAGGGAGCCGGAGCCAGAATTTTGATGCCTTTCTCGCCCCGCTTCACATTGCGGTGAAAATCGTCCCGCCACTTGTTGTAGCCAGCCACAAGCTGGCCGCCTTGCATGGCGATCAGCAGCGTATTGTTGAAGCTGTAACTGTGGAACTTCGCCATAGAGGTGAGATAGGCTGTGTAGCGTTCACTCTCGAAAAGCTCCTGTATGCCGGTTTCCAGCCGGTCGGTGATTTCTTTCATGCGGTCGGCGCTGTTCTGGCTGTTGAGAATAATGGGGACGACGGGCGGCGGGGCCGCAGCTTCGGTGGTGGGCGCTACCTCTGGCTGCACCGTCCGGGCCGGGGCCTCGTCCCGCAGAATTTCCGGCGCAGGAAAGGCCATCACCCGGTATTCCTCCGGCACTGGCTGGCCCTCATGGACGCGCTGCCATTCGTCGCTGGTTCGCAGGATATAGCCGTAATCGGTAAAGGTTCCCTGTTCCTCGTTGGCGATAAAACTTCCCAGCCGGTCGGTGTCAATGGCCGGTTTCCACGGGTCGGGAACGACAAACAGCCCGGAATCATTCAGATAATATTCCCCCAGACTGCGGTTGTCCTTGGCGTTGATTAAGACAAAACAATCGGTGTTTTCAGCGTAGTCCAAAAGCTGCCCGATGGTCTGCATTTTCGCCGGGGACTGCATGACGGCGTTCAGCTCCGCAAGCTCCACGGCGTCCAGCTTTTGAAGCTGGGCAGCAAGGAAGTTCAGTTCGTCCACGCTGGCGGTCTTGATTAAGTCCTCCGGCAGTTCCAGCGGTTTTCCCTCCGGGGCGGAAAAGTCGCCAATGAACAAGTCCTGCTGGTTGTCGGCGGTGATATGGATTTCCTTTAAGGTTTCCTGTACCTGTTCGGCGGAAGTCGGCAGGGAAAGCCAGTACCCATGCGGCCCGCCGGTCTGCGCTTCGGCGCGGTTATCAAGAAAAATAGAAAATACTTCGTTCACGGGTTCCCTCCTTTCCGGGGTGGCTGTGGTCTGTTGCGGCTGTGCGGCTTCCTCCTGTGTGGGAAGTGCTGCGGCTTTTGCCGGTTCCTCCCCCTCGATGGTATAGCCGGGGAGCAGGCAGCCATTGACCTTAAAACAGTCGGCGTATTCCTTGGGGATGGCCGGGGAAATTTCGGTAAAGTAATGGTCGTGGGCTTTGATCCGGCCATTCAGGTACTTGTCCAGTTCTTCCCGGCTGGAAAAGACTTTCCGTTCCTGTCCGGCGATCTTTTCCATCGGGTTTCCGTGGGGCGCGTTGGTATAAAGACCCCAGCGGAGCGTCCACGAGTAGGGGACGGATTTTTGGGCGGCGCTGTCATACCGGGTGTTCTCGGAAATGGAGTAATCCATCTGGTAAACCATGTTGCTGCGGATATGGCGGTATTCGTCCGGGGCCTCCCACTGGTTTGCGGTGTGGGTGACGGGAAGCGTCCGAGCATATTCAAGGGCTTTGTCCAGAAACAGGGTTCTTCCGGCCTGTTCCTCCCATGCGGCGGCCTGTTCTTTCAGGCGGTCAAACACTTCCTGTTCTGCGGCGGCGCTTTCCGCCCGCAGGGAAAGAAGCTCCGCAAGGGGCAGCTTTACCATTTCGGAAAGATCGGCCTTGCCGCTTTCAAAGTAAATCCGACGCTCGATCCGCATAGTGCTGGCCGGTTCTAAATCGTAGCCGGGCCCGGAAAGTATTCTATCGATCACTTTATCGCTAAAGCTATATCGAAAACCAACAGATAAGTATTAATCAATATGCTTTAAAAAGCGTCTGATATCACTTTCCAACCTTTTATAAAGCGGAGATTCTTTATAACTAGTATGCTTGCGGAGTACTATATCAACTCCTAGCTGACGACGCTGATAGCTTGTCAGCTCATTATGGAACTGCATATCGTGCTCTGCAAGTTCTTTAATTTCCGCCTCACGCTCACGACGAAGAACATTACAAACAGGCGTCAACAGTTTCATCACTACACTATCCACTCCATCACCAGTAGCTGTTACGACCTGCCTGAGATTCTTGAC
>OGZW01001628.1_pt1 | contig 18178 bp, 16 predicted proteins | sample 1577001 | NCBI WGS metagenome assembly OGZW01 (sample SAMEA3541519, study PRJEB24748) | human gut metagenome | biome: human gut; feature: human-associated habitat; material: faeces | place: China | collected 2012 | reverse complement strand
TAGAGTGGCTGGATATACAATTTGAGCAGGAAGTGGCATGGCAGAAATCCTGTGCAAGAATAGCAGCCCAGGGGCAGGTCATTCAGGGGAAAATTTTTGAAATGCCAACAAAAGAGATGGAAGAATTGGAAGACAGCTTTTATCAAGCGAAGGATGCTTATATGAAGCTGTACCGGGAAAGCAGGCAGGTGGGGAAGCCGCTTGTTTTGCAAAATTATATATTTGGCAATGGCCGGATGTATGAAGTGCTGAACAGATTAGGTAATTTACAGGAGAGGGTGGAATAATGCGGGTTAATTTATCCAACAGTTCATTGCAGAACAGATATTTTTCAGGAACAGGAAGAAGTCATTCAGATGTCAGGTATGAACGAGCATCTGTTGAATTTCAAAGGTCTTATGATAGATGAGGTTCAACGGGTAATCATTCGGGAAAATCAGGAGATAGAGCTTACATATACCGAGTTTGAAATCTTGAAGCTTTTTGCAAAGCATCCGGGAATAGTGTTCAGTAAGGAACAGATTTATGACATTGTGTGGAAAGAATCCTATTCCGGCGATTACAACATCGTCATGAGCCATATCCGGAATATTCGGGAGAAGATAGAGGATAATCCTAGCAAGCCAAGCTATATACAGACTGTTTGGGGAGTTGGTTATCGGTTCAATAAAAATTTAATAGCATAGAAACAGGCAATTAAGAAACAAAATCTTGGTTGTCTTTTTTATTTGTAAAATACATTTACAGCGACAGGAGCAGAAAGGAGACAGGAGTAAATTGCAGAAATCAAAACGAATACGGGCAGTAATGATAAAGGTTTATAAGTGAATATTGTAGTTATGCGAAGGCAGTCAATAATGGCTGCCTTTTGTCATGCAAAAAAATAAGCAGATGGAGGAAATACTATGGCAGACGCTAAAACAGAAAAACAGAAAGTACAGGAAATAACAGAGAAGCTGGAGCAGGGTATCAAGGAGCTTTTTGAAAGCGAGAAGTACAAGACTTATCTGAATACCATGTCAAAATTTCATAATTACAGCTTTAACAACACCATGTTAATCGCAATGCAAAAGCCTGACGCTACGTTAGTGGCCGGATTCAAGGCTTGGCAGAAAAATTTTGACAGGCATGTTAAGAAAGGGGAAAAGGGTATCCGTATTCTTGCCCCGGCACCATACAAGATTAAGGAAGAACAGGAGAAACTTGATCCGGTAACAGGAGAGATTATGCTTGACAAGAACGGAATGCCCATTACGGAGGAAGTAGAGATTAAGATACCCGCCTTTCGTGTGGTTCCGGTCTTTGACGTGTCACAGACGGACGGAAAGGAGTTGCCGGATATAGGGGTAAATGAGCTTTCGGGAAGCGTGGAGGACTACGAGGATTTTATGCAGGCACTTACGGAGGTTTCCCCGGTTCCCATTACCTATGAAGATATAGAAGGGGAGGCAAAGGGATATTTCCACACCACAGACCACCGGATTGCCATACAGGAGGGCATGAGCCAGAGCCAGACCGTAAAGACCGCTATCCATGAGGTGGCACACGCAAAGCTCCATGACCGGGAACAGAATCAGGATATAGATGCGGTCTTAGACAAAGACCGCAACACAAAGGAAGTGGAAGCAGAGAGCGTTGCCTATACGGTGTGCCAGCACTTCGGCATTGATACCTCGGACTATTCCTTTGGGTATATCGCCGGATGGAGCAGTGACCGGGATATGAAAGAATTGAAATCTGCCCTTGATACCATACGAAAGACCGCTTCGGAGCTGATCACAGGCATTGAGGACAGGTTAGCAGAGTTACAGAAGGACAGGGCAGTGGAGCAGGAGCAGAATAAGGAGAGTATACTTCTGATACAGAATGATGATCTGACAAAATACAGTCTTGTGAGTGTTATGGGCATGGACAGACAGGAACTTATGGACGTTCTTTCAGCCATGAGTGAGGACGATAAGCTGAGTATTCAAGCATATCTGGAGAGTAAAGGGGCATGGACTACCGAGATTGCCAACGAAAATACAAAAGAATTTGGAGAATACCACCTTGATGTCCGCTACAATACTGACACAGAGGAGCTTGTGGATATGAAAGAACGAAAGGCAATCTATGATAAGTCTATGGAGCCGATTGCCGCCGGAGATGTAGTGGTAAAATTCTCCGGTTCGATGGGAAGCGAATGGGAGATTTCCAAAATCACAAATATGTCCCCGGACGAAGTTAAAAAGCTGCTTTATGATATGGCTGTGCTTAATGAGAGTGAGTGGGACGGAGATTATAATGCGTATCTGAAAGAACATGGGGCAGAAATGACTTTGATTAGTTCCAGTGCCGGACTGAATGAACACGCACCGCAGTTTTTTGATTTTGCATACGATGCAGATACAGGCGTGAGTGCATCAACGGAATTGTCTGCCATACAGCAGGCAGAGAACCTTATCAACCGCATGGAGCATGGGGCAACGGTCTTTACGGATGATGAGAGAAATCTGATTGTGAATTACAATTACAAGCTCGATGACATGGAAAAGACAAGAGAATTGGCGGAGAAACTTGCATACATGATAGAAAATCAGCCTGTCAATGAAGCGCTTACTGTCATAGATGCACAGGCGGAGATTGATGCCCTTCCGGATGGCATGATAGGTCTTTCCGAGATGCACGAGTATGGTTATTCCTGGAATGAAATGCTACCTTTGACAAAGGATAAGGCAACAGAACTTTTTGGGGAAGATGTGGCTGTGTATCAGCTCCATGAGGACGGTTCCGAAACGCTCATTGAAGATTCGGAAGAATTAAAGGAGCATGAGGGCATTTTCGGTGTGGAAAAGGACGATTGGAGCGCCTATCTGGAACACAAGAGTATGAAACAGGAGTTAGAGGAAAGCCCTGCAAACAGGGTAGAACAGCTTTTATTTGGCAGTGAGGACAGATTTGGCATATATCAGCTCAAAGATACAGAGGAAGCAAGAGACATTCACTTTATGGGAATGGACTATCTTGAAAGCAAGGGCGTTGTGGTCAAAAAGGAGAATTATGATCTGCTTTATACCGCACCGTTAGAGGAAGGCACAAGCCTTGAAGATATTTACACCCGCTTTAATATAGATCGCCCCGCAGATTTTAGGGGACATTCCCTTTCTGTCAGCGATGTGGTGGTGCTTCATCAGAACGGAGAGAACACAAGCCATTATGTGGATTCCTTTGGTTACAGGGAAGTACCGGAGTTTACAAAGGAGCTTATGGCAGAGCATACAAAAGAACAGACTTCGGTCATTGATGAAACGACAGAGATACTTTCGGAGATAGCACAGGAACACGCAAACGATGAACCGGACAGGGAAAATGAAGTGTTCCTCGTCAATTACAACGAATGGCGAGAGGTCGGTACGCTCGACTTTGAACAGAATTACTTTGCCATTGACGATCCGTATGCGGACGGGGATTTCAGGCTTTTGCATTTGCAGAACCAGATCAAGGACATCACGCCTGCAGGAGTGCATTACGATACTTATGAGGAAGCTGCTGCGGCACTCTATGAATCAGAGCGGGAAATGGCGAATATGCCTTTGAACAAGGAAAATAACATCGGTTCCTATATGTTAAACGGAAGGGCACAGCTTGAGCGCATCATGGAAGCAAGACAGCTTCAGAAGCACATGGACATTGAAAATGACAAGGTATCCTACTATGTCATTGCCGATTTAAGCACATGGGCAGAGAACAGTCCGGAAAGGAGCAAGCTGGAGCGTTTTGACAGTATTTCTGAAGCAATGGAAGCATTTCAGACTTATCGTGGCAAGGATGCGCAGTACAGTGATGACAAGGCAAGGACAACCTTTGGTGTCAGTGTGCATGGCATTGAGTTTGATGTAATCCATGTAAGGAATAACGAAAACGTCCTGTCCCTTGATTTTACCCACAGCAGTGAAGCAAAGGAAAGTAAGCACTTCATGGACGATTTGCAGACGTTGAGTGACAGTATCGGTATCGAAAAAGTAAGAGTCCACCGGGATATGTCACCGGAGGAAGTGAAAGACTTTGTGAAGCAGCGTTTTGAACATCAATTAAAACAAGGCGGTCTTGATGATATTTCCCTTTATATGAGCCGGTTCAATACGCTCTATGAACAGGGAAAGATGGAGAAGTTAATGCCTACTGCCAATCAGAAGCACATCGAGGAAGATGTACCGATTACGGAGTGGGACAATCCGTATTTTGAGGTGAAAGAGCCGGAGCAGATGGCATTTTCCATAAAAGATAAATTTGTCAGTATACAGACCTGTACGGAGGGATATGATTATTCCGTTTTTGATACGGATTACAGGCTGATTGACGGTGGTGTGTATGATAATCCTGATATTTCCATTCATGCGGCGTTAAAGGACATTCTGGAGGACTTTGGACTGTCAAAACAGGATAAGCGTATTCCGGTGGACTATGAGGAACTTATGGAGAAAACAGAAGCGGTGGAGCGTGAACAGTTAAATGAGCGTATCCGGGAGGAAGTGCCGGAAGCAGACAATGTTGTTGCTGATTTCAAGGCAAAGACAGAGAAATTATTTAATGGGATCAACGGACAGACACAGGATGATATAGAGCAGACGGTATGGGCATATCTGCAATCAAAGCTCGACGAGTATGAGATAGATGTTGAGCTTTTGGATGTGGTGGTGTCCGGAAGCAGATGCAGAGGTCTGGAGAAAGCAGGCTCCGATCTGGATGTGGTTGTGGAGTATAAGGGCAGGGAGCATGAGGATGATCTATTCAATGCCTTTAACGAGGACGGTCTTATGATCGGCGGCATAAAGGTTGACATCAATCCTATCACAGAGGGCAAGACCGGAACACTTGCAACTTATCTTCCGAGAGTGGAAAGCTATCTTGCAGAGAAACAGGCAATGCAGAAAGCGTCTGCGGTGGAAGCCACACCGGAGAAAACCGTTACCTTAACGGTTGCAGAGTGTGGCGAATTTCACAGTCTGGGAGAGTTCCATGAGAATATCGCAAGCGTGGAGGAAGCAATCGCTGTGTGGAAAAGCATACCGCCGGAGCGAATGAATGGGATTCCGAGCATCGGCATCAACATACATACCGAGGGAACCGAGCATTATGAGGACGTGGAAATGGATATTCTCTCCGGCAAGGTCATTGATCTGGAGGTCTTGGATTATGTACCGGACATAACAGACGATCCGAAAGCAATCGAGATTATAGCGGAGCTGATTGACAAGTTACCGGACATTGAGGTGCGTGGTTCACTGGAGAAGTGGCAGGCGGCTATCCTTGCTACGGAGATAGACCAGTTTTCTTATGATTATGACACTTATCAGTATCAGGATACGGTTGAGGACAGAGAAGCACAGGTTGCCAACATCACTGAGGACATCAGAAACGGAAATACTGGGTATCTGAATGACTTTCTCAATGCGGTCATTTCTGAAGGCGTCAGAGAGGGCATTACGGACATTTTCGGACAGGGTGTGGAGATTGATGACAGCGAAGCGGTTCAGACTGCGAGAAGGGCAAAGGAGCTGCTTGACAAGCTGGCAGAATACAAGCCGCTTGCAAAGGTGGAGGAGCTTACCGAACAGAATTACAACATGATTGATAATGTATTAAACAACGGAGCCGAGAAAAAGGAACAGGAGCAGACCAAAGGCAGAATTTCCATAAAGGAGAAGTTGGCAGAGAAAAAGGCAGTCATAGAGCAGAGGGATAAGGCGGAACGTACTTCACCGGAAAAGGAAACCGAGAAAAAATCACAGAGGGAGATGTAAGAAGATGAGTAAATTCACAGTAGAAGAAATCAATTTCATGTGTGTGCTTGAGACACAGGACAGGACGGATATGATTGGACAGATTAGACAGGTAATGCCGCACATAAAGGATAGCGATATGGAGGAGCTTGGAGAGCAGGTGTTAGGTAAGCTCCAGAACATGACAGATGAGGAATTTGCAGAAATTTCTCTGGAAGCGGCAGAATGAATGTGAGTCGGTACTAGCAAAATTCGACACCACATGATATAATGTTTTTCAGTCAGATTAGAGCAGTAGGGATAGTCTTGCGGTTGTCCTTTCTGGAAACAGAAAGGAGGTCGGTATGAATACTTTAGAAGTGCTTACACTTTTACTGGTTGTATTTGCAGCCTTGACATACATAGACAATAAACATAACCGCAAATAAACGGAAAGGCTATCCTCTACGCCAATAGGGGATAGCCTTTAATCCGTTTGATTTTTAAACTGATTATTTGTTTCCGATCGGCTGGATGCCTGTATTACATGGCTGAAGGAATATCCAGAGCATCTGAACCAATGCCTGCAGAAACGCGCCGGAATAAAGGAGCATCTGGATACATTGCGTAAGCAGGAAGAAGCAGGTGAAAGCCAGAAACAGATTCTGGAACAAAAGCGTATCTGGAGGGGGAAATGTTACGAGGCAGAATTTGCCCTTGCTTATGTCAGGTTTCCAGAAGAAATGCAGACGGACGTAAACAGTATTTGCGAATATCTGGAGGCTGATACGAAATCGCTTGGAAAGCAAAATGTAATTACGAGTCTGAATCAGATTTATTTCGAAAACCGGGGCTTTTTAAATGAGTATCAGGTGATGCAGGGGGAATTATTTAAAGAACTGGATGAAAACCGGCCATTGGGAGAAGCCGAGGCTGTCCGTCAGGATTTCACAGCGCGTTATCAGGGAATAAAGCTTCCGTTTTCACGGCTTTTGGCACATTTGGAAGAAGATATCGCACAGTTACAGGATCTGATTAAAGCGGGGGACCGTGAGTTGTTTGAAGATATTCTGGCCAATACGGTCAGTCGTAAAATCCGCGGCAAAATTAATGCTTCCAATGCATGGGTAGAAAAGATGAATGCACTGATGGGCAGCATGAATACATCGAGTGGCTTAAAGCTGAGCCTTCGCTGGCGCAGCAAGACGGCAGAGAGTGAAAACCAGCTGGATACAAAAGAACTGGTAGAACTGTTAAAGAAGGATTACCGGTTAATGAGTGAAGAAGAGGCAGCACGCCTGTCCACACATTTTCGCTCAAAAGTCGAAGAAGCAAGAAGGAGAGCCTCGGACAGTGGCGGTATGATTTCGTTTTACCAGGTTATGAAAGAGACGTTGGATTATCGTAAGTGGTTTGAATTTCAACTGTTTTCCCAGAAAAAGGGAGAGCGTGTTAAGGAGCTTACCAACAGTGTGTTTGGAACCTTCAGTGGCGGAGAAAAAGCGATGTCTATGTATGTACCGCTGTTTTCCGCAGTTGTTGCAAAATATCAGGGAGGACGTGCAGATGCACCGCGTCTGGTTTCGCTGGATGAGGCATTTGCTGGAGTTGATAACCGTAACATCCGTGACATGTTCCGTCTCATGACAGAGTTTTCCTTTGATTTTATTATCAATTCACAGGTACTTTGGGGAGATTGTGATACATTGGACGCGCTTGCCATCTACCAGTTAATACGACCGGAAAATGCAAAATTTGTGACGGTGATGCCTTATGTGTGGAATGGGCATTCCAGAGAACTTATGGAAAGTGAAGAGGCTGTAGAACAACGGAGGACAGAGATTGAACAGTCAGCAGGAGAATAATTGTATCGCCTATTTTAAATCCAATCCCGTGTGGGACAGAGTTTTTCGTGGATTTTGGGAAAAGTACCGGTCTTATGGATCTTTTTCAGGAAAAGTTGTGTTACAAAAAATTACAGCGGAGGAAGTCGAAGGACTTGAGGGATTTTTTGCAAAGAGTTACCATGGGAAAAAGAGTGTGACGGTATCAGCGGAGCGTTTTTCCCAGGCATTGTTAAGCAGCAGGTTTTCTAATATGACACCAGAGCATTTGCTGGAGTTATATTTTCGGGAAAAACTGGTAGGTAAAAAAGAAGAACGACAGTTGGAAGAACAGAAAAAAGACCGTTTTTTACAACACTGGAAGGAAAAATATCAGGGAACACCTGTGGAAAAAGTCTTGTCAGAACTGCTGGATGTGATAAAGGCAGGTCATATAAAAAATTTAAATGAGTGGGAGCAGTCATTGATGCTTGGTGCAGAAATCTATAATTGTTTTCCATTCAGAAAAAACGAGACAAAGTATCTTGCTGTTTTTGCAACGGAAATCACTGGAAATCCACATGCATTTGATCAAAAAGGTTCCTGGGGAACTTTTTTGTATCAGGTGATCCAGATGGAATTGCGGCAGAGAAAGGTATTCCCACAGAAATCAGAAATTTTTCCAGCATTTTTCCGGCAAAGATGTTTTCTGGCAGAGGGAATCCTTATTGATGATATATCAAATTATGTGATGTTATCGCATGTAAAGGCTCAGAAAAAGGATGGTGATTTGCATACGGGGATGGAAGGGTTCTGGCAGGAGGATGATATGGTGCAGGTTCCGCTTGCAGTCCTTTCAAAGTGGAACAGCATATTTTGCAAAGATAATGAAATGTATATCGTGGAAAATCCGTCCGTATTTGCAGGCCTTTGCGCAGGGCACACAAAGCAGGTTTCCTGTATGTGTATGAACGGGCAGCCGCGATTGGCAGGGCTTGTTACGTTAGATCTTCTGGCGGCATCGGGAACGGTGGTATATTATGCGGGAGATCTGGATCCGGAGGGGCTTTTGATTGCGCAGAAAATTTCTGAGTATTATGCAGGAGAATTTCATTACTGGCACATGACAGTTGAGGATTATGAAAAAAGCAAGTCGAATGAAACAATTTCCGAGAAACGGATAAAAAGTCTGGAACGCATCACGGATACAGAGTTATTTCCGGTGGCGGAAAAAATGCGCCTGGACCGGCTGGCCGGATATCAGGAAAAAATAGAAATAAAATAGAGGCTTCTGGCATAATGGTGGAAGCCCAGCACCATAAATTAATAACAACATATTGAAAAAACCACTTGCGTCCCTTAATGTATTAACTGCGAAGAAAACCACAAAAGGAGTATTCACAAGTGGCTTTATTCTGGCGATAGCGGCAGGACGTGAAGATGTTTTTTGACAAAACGCGAATTGTCAATTTGGGAAAATGGTATTGTACTCGAAAATAAGAAGGCGTATGATAAAAATATAAGACATGTTTAAAGCGGAGGAAAAGATAAGGAGGCAATTGATGAAAACAATCAAAAAAACAATTCTAAGTTTTACACTTGTATTTTTTATGATGATTTTGCCAGTTGGTGACAGTGCCGGCATGGTAACGGCACAGGCACAGACAATGGTCTATGTGACGCCAACCGGCAGTAAATACCATACCCACAAATGCGGGCGGGGAAATTTTTATCAGACGACACTTTCCAATGCATTGGCACGCGGTCTGACACCGTGCAAGAAGTGTTTTGGCTCATCGGGCGGATATTCGCAGACGCGGAAATCTTCCACGACAACCACGAAGAAGACAACGAAGAAAAAGAACACCAGACCGAAGATAAGTCCGCTGTCGATCAGCAGTACAAAGATTGTGCTTGTAAAAGGACAGAGCAGGAAACTTACGGTAAAGGGTGGTGCAGGAATCGTTTCCTGGGGCAGCAGTAATACAGCGGTGGCTGGTGTCTCCGCCGGAAAAGTGGTCGCAAAAGGAAAAGGCAAGGCAACCATTACAGTAAAGAAGGGAACGCAGAAGAAATCCTGTCAGGTGACAGTAGAAACGCCGGAACTGAATAAGACAGCAGTGGAGATGGACGTGGAAGATACGGTTTCTCTGGATCTGAAGGGATGCAGTCATGATGTGGAATGGACATCTTCTGATGACGATATATGCGAGGTAGAGGATGGCATACTGATACCGTATAGCAGCGGTACGGTTACAGTCAAAGCAAAAGTACATGGTATGGTGTGGAAATGCAAGGTTGTTATCACAGACAGCACAGAGGATGACTGGAACGATGATTTGGATGATGATTCGGATGATGATTCGGAAAATGCCGATGACGGATATATGGATGACGAAGTGAACGCTGCTGCATAAACCAGTTGACAGATTCCTTTCGGAAGTATAATTATAAAAAACAAAGGGCGATGTTGTTCAGACACTGCCCTTTGTTTATTCTGGGGAACTTACAATAACAAGATATCTTGATGGACAATTACCTTCAGTTAAATATGTCGTTGTGATTCCAAAGGTATATTGGTATAATAAAGGTACTATAAGAAAGAGAATGTAAAAATGAAGAAAAGAATAATAACCTACCGCCAGAAAATAGATTCACTCTTAGCCAATGCGGACAATATCTCTCCGGAACAATGGAACGCAATTCTGCAGGAACACCTGACACAGATTGTTTTTTTCCAACATGAGAGGCTGGTACATCTGATCGTGACAGTTACATTTGCGATTCTGACAATGATTTCAATTGTGGCGGCGCTTATGATCTGCAATCCGTTGTTGTATGCGTTGACGTTATTGTTTCTGGTGTTGTTGCTTCCGTATATTATGCACTACTATACGCTGGAGAATGAGGTGCAGAAGATATAAGTAGGAGAAAATCCATGGAATATATAAGAGTGACGAAAGAAAATATTGAAAACGAGCATATCTGCTGTGCGATTTCAAGCAACAAGGATATACAGGTAATATCAAAGAAAAACTGGCTGAAAGAGCGATTTGATGATGGATTGGTATTTCTCAAGAGTATAGAGCGTGGAAAATGCTTTATCGAGTATATTCCGGCAGAAAATGCATGGAATCCAATCAATGCAGATGGCTATATGTATATTGACTGTCTGTGGGTGGCTGGTTCTTTCAAGGGCAATGGTTATTCGACTGATTTACTGAATGCCTGTATAGAAGACAGCAAAGCGAAGGGGAAAAAGGGAATCTGTATCCTGTCAGCCGCTAAGAAAAAGCCTTTTCTGGCAGACCCGAAGTTCCTGAAATATAAGGACTTTACCATCTGTGATGAAGCAGATAATGGTATTCAGCTCTGGTATCTGCCTTTTTCTTTGGATGCGGCTAAGCCTGAATTTAAGGAGTGTGCGAAGCATCCACACATTGAGCAGACAGGCTATGTATTGTACTATACCAATCAATGTCCGTTTAATGCAAAGTATGTTCCGGTGCTTCTTGAAGTTGCCAGGGAAAGAGCGGTTCCGTTTCAGGCAAACAGACTGGAAACGAAAGAAGAAGCACAGAATGCTCCGACACCGGTTACAACCTATGCATTGTTTTATAATGGAGAATATCTTACGAATGAGCAGATGAATGATAAAAGATTTATAAAGCTTCTGGATGGGATGGAAAAATAAATGAGCAAATTCGAACTCTACTCTCCGTAGGTTGAGGATATTCATACGCTGAAATAGAATGGTGTGGCAAAAATACTATTTGGGTAGTACGAGGGGGATTGGAATGGACAATATGACAGCAAAGGTAAGCTGTTTTGCAAGGGCTTATCATTATAATAATAACAGCATTCGCATTTTTACAGATGATATTGCGGAAAAACTGCTTGGAGAGGATTACAATCAGATAGCAAAGAGTATGTCTGATGGGATAGACTTTTTCTGCCCTGGATTTGAAGGGACGAGGGAGGAAGGATTAAGGCTCATTCTGGACAGACAATTATCACCATCTGTTTTAGGAAGAAGTGTATTTTGTGAGAGCAAATTAGCATATGCAATAGCGAATGGGTGTCTTTCATACCGGGATCTTGGTATCTGGCAGGAACACTTGTTCTTGCGCATCATGCCGAAATCTGTTATGCTGTCGTCACAACATAGGGAAGCAGAAACGGTAGGCGGTTTGCCCTCACGAAGGAGGGTTTTTAGCCATGATTACATATTCAGAATTGTTTCAATTTTGTTTATTGCTCGTCGCTGTCATCAGTCTGGTAATTCAGATTGGACATAAAAAATAACCGCCCCTCGCCAAAGATGCGGTTATTTATGTAACTGTTCATAGGCAAACCGTCTACGGCTTCCCTTGTTGTCTTTATTATAGAAAAAGAAGGCGAAAAAGTCAAGGAGCAGTTAGGATGCGTTTCCCTAGCTTAAAAGCCGTAGACATTAAGTGATAAACATGATACATTTATGGAGAAGAGAGACATATAATCTTCTCCATATTTTTTGGGAGGAAATTATTTAGGTAAAATAAATATGCAGGATTTCGCAAGATTCCAATGATTAAAAAAGTGCATGATGTGCTTATATATCAGAGAACATACCATAAAGACATTGCTACTCGGTTTTCTCCGAGAGAAGGATTTGAGGATCTGGTATTTACTTCTAAGACGAACAATCCTATCAATGCAGCTAACATCAAAGATTCTATCAATTATATTGTAGATCGGATTAACAGGCAAGTGAGTGGTATAGTTATTTCGAAAACGATGTACTAGGTAGCCCAGATAATAAAAATAGTTTCGCAAACGCCTTATAACAGCATCAGTAAAAGGAGGGATCGACGAATGAGACAACGAAAAATGAAACAACGGAAATCAAAACAAAGCAAATCATTAGTAAAAATCCTGACCTTGGGGATTGCCGCAGCTACGGTCGTGTCATCCATGAGTGTACCTGGTGGATTGCTCGCACCGGAAACGGTATACGCGAGCGACAACACCGGGACGGCAGAATCCGGAGATCAGGGCACAGCGCCACAGGAGGAAACAATTCAGTTTGATGTGAGTATAAGACCAAACGATAGCGCTACCGTATATGTTATGCAGGTGACAAGTCTGGCAGATACTGATACGATGAGATATCAGTATAGTATCAATGGCACAGATTATTACTCATTGCAGCAACTTCAGACGCAGGAGACATTTGGCGCCAGTCAGACGGTTGATCTTCACGTCAGAGCGGTCGGATCAGACGATACGATTTTGGCAGCTGGCAATCGTGAGATCACAACTCCGGGCGCCAGCGACGTTCCGACGATTTCCGGTACTGACAAGTTTTCAGACCGCACGGAGGTGACGATCACAGCGACCCCCGGTGCGAGCATTTATTACACAACAGATGGTACAGTGCCAACAAATGGATCACAGCAGTACAATACACCGATTACGCTGACAGAGACGACTACGATCCGGGCGATTGCGATAGAAGATGGTCATATCATGAGTGATGTGGTCGGAATGGCATTTACGAAAGAATCATCCGGCGGCAGTAGTTCGGATGGGGGCACTTCCGGTGGAAGCAGTTCCGGCAGTAGCTCGGACAGTGGCAGCAGTTCCGGCAGTAGCTCGGACAGTGGCAGCAGCTCCGACAGCAGTTCATCAGGCGGTTCCACCGACAGCGGATCTGAAACTGCTCCGCCACAGGACGATAACAAGGACAAGACTACGACTAAGACCGAAACCAGAGAAGATGGTACAGTTGTGACCACGACTGAAATTCGGGCAGAGGACGGTTCCGTACAGATCAGGACCGAAATCAGAAATGAAAAGACAGGAATGAATATAGTGGTCAATGTATCGAAGAATGCCAAAGGTAAGATCACTTCAGCTACCGCAGAAATTCTTGATAGAGGTTTTGGCAATGTGAAGATCTCCGGGGAAGCACTTTCAGAGATCGTAAAGGCAGCAGGTACGAAAAATGTAAAGACCACGATCAAGATGCTCACGAAAAACGACTGGGTCATCCGGGAAGTGACGGTCAATGTAAATACGCTTCTGAAAAGAACCGTGAGACCTAAAAAAATGAAGATCATTGAGATAGATCCCGAAACAGGTGAGAAGCTTGTAGTCAGTAAAATGCCTTTCAGGGTAGCGGCAGATGGAAGCGTTGAACTGGATCATAACGAGCTGGGTTACGGAAACTATGAGTTAGTGACAGCCGACGAGGAAGAAGCACTCACGAAACAAATACTGCAGTCGATCAAAGCCACAAAACAATCAGCCACCATCCGCGAGAAGCAGGGGACGTACTTCTGGTTTGAGAAAGGGGTAAACTGGTACAATGTTGATAAAGTGACTTTTTCGGTCCTCAATCCGGATGTGGCGCGCGTTAGCTCAGATGGCAGGATCACGGGCCTGAAGCCCGGAAAGACAGTCGTCAAGGCGGTTGTCAGACTGCAAAACGGTCGGTCAAAGCTCATAAGAATGACCGTAATCGTAAACGAGAAGAAGTAACGGCTGTTGGAAATACGTTACTGGAATGAGGCACGATGAAACAGTAATGGGATGGCTGTCTATCTGATTGCAGGATTTCTGCTGGCAGAATTATCGTTTGGTAAGTGCCTGCGGCGACTGCGTGTTGTTCTGCCGCTCGTCTGCATGGTAGGGCTGAATATGGATTACTCAGGAACGATTCAGGTTGGGGAATATCCGGTAAGCAAACAGTATCTGCCGCAGATTCTGTTTATGGTATATCAGGAGATTTTTTGTAGATATCTGACTTGACAAACAATAGAATGCACGCTCTGCGAGCATTCTATTGTCATGAATAAACGACCGTTTACTATAATTTGATTGTAAACGGTCGTTTATTTTGCGGAGCAGGAGGTGTGGGTATGTCAAAAACTACAAAGGAAGATATCCTGATTGTTGCATTACATTTATTTGCGAGAGATGGATTTGACGTTTACGACAGTTGATTGGACAGAACATGTTTATGAAGGCAGTGATTGCAGCCGATGATGGCAGAAGCATTCCCATTATGACTATGGGACCGATCTGTATTGCACCGGAGCTTAAAAGGAAGGGGTATGGAAAGATTTTACTGGATTATTCTTTAGAAAAAGCAAAAGAACTTGGATGCGGAGCATTATGTTTTGAAGGAAATATTGATTTTTATGGGAAAAGCAGATTTAAACAAGCAAGTGAATTTGGTATTCGTTACCATGGTCTGGAAGAAGGGGATGATGCTTCATTCTTTTTATGTAAAGAACTGATTTCGGGTTATCTAGATGGCATAACAGGTGAATATGCAACACCAGCAGGGTATCTGGTGGATGAAAATGAAGCAGAAGAATTTGATAGAGCGTTTCCATATTTAGAAAAGAAAAAACTACCGGGACAGATTTTTGAAGGATGAAAGGCAGGAGATAAATTTAGATGAAAGCAATGAAAAAAGACTGGTATCAGAAAAATTGGACTCTGGATATCCACAATATGTCATGGGTAGAAGATACCAACAGACAAGTAGATTTTCTAATCAATCAGTTGCAGTTAAAAGGGACGGAAAAAATACTTGATTTGGCATGTGGATTTGGTCGGCACTCACTGGAGTTTGCCAGACGTGGGTATGATGTTACCGGTATTGATATTACACCGGCGTACATAGATTATGCAAACGAGCAGGCAAAAAAAGAAAATTTGAATGCAAAGTTCATTTGTCAGGACATTCGCACGATCACATTTGATAAGGAATTTGATGTTGTGCTGAATATGGCGGATGGAGCAATAGGATATCTTGAAGACGATGGGGAAAATCATAAGATTTTTTCTGTCATTGCGAAAGCATTAAAAAATGGTGGAAAGCCGAGTTCTGATAATGATATTCAATTGATGGTTTATTCCATACGGGAATAAATCTTCATCAAATCTTTATTTTTTTCTGTTAGGTTATATTTCAGTAAGAAATGAAATATAGAAGGAAGGATAGTAAAGATGGAAATGATGTTACAGACACAAAATCTATGTAAATATTTTAGAAAACAGAAAGCGGTAAATAATGTTTCACTTAATATCGAAAAGGGACAGATTTATGGACTGCTTGGACCGAATGGTGCGGGAAAATCTACCACATTGAAAATGTTGACCGGTATGATGAAACCAACTGCAGGAAAGATTTACTTTGATGGAAAACTTTTGGATAGGAAAGATTTATCAAAAATAGGAGCGTTAATTGAAAATCCGCCTATTTATGAAAATCTTTCCGCCAGAGAGAATTTGAAGGTAAGACAATTATTGCTTGGTACAGATGAAAACAGAATTGATGAGGTCTTGCAGATTGTATCACTTACAAACACCGGAAAGAAGAAAGCAGGACAGTTTTCTTTGGGGATGAAGCAAAGACTAGGCATTGCAATGGCATTGCTTGGAGAACCGGAACTTTTGATATTGGATGAACCTACGAATGGATTAGATCCAATAGGCATCGAGGAATTACGAGAGCTGATCCGGTCTTTTCCGGAACAGGGAATCACTGTAATTCTCTCCAGTCATATTCTCTCAGAGGTACAGTTACTTGCAGATAAAGTCGGGATTATTTCAGGTGGAATCTTAGGATACGAAGGAGCATTAAAGCAGGGAGATAATCTTGAAGATTTGTTTATGAATGTGGTAAGAAAAAACCAGAAAGCAGGTGAAATCCATGGTTAATATTATAAAAGCAGAACATCAAAAAGCCAAAAGAACCATGCGAAAAAAGTTTATCTGGGGATTTCCTCTTCTTACATTTGTCATGGCATTTATATTTACTCTTGGGATGACAAATGCTTATGCAGAAAGTGTTTGGAACTGGTGGTATACACTTTTGCTGCCGGGGATGATTGCTCTATTTTGTTATCTTTCTGTGGCGCAGGAGAAAAAGATAAAATACTATCATTTAATGACTATTCCCACAGACAGAAGAAAATTGTTGCTGGGGAAAATTATTTATATTGGGTACATGATTTTGTTTTCTAATGTGATTGTGTTTGCAGGAGCAACGCTTGGAGGCTTTCTTCTAACGACACATGTTCCAGTTGGAGGAGCGTTGATTGCAGTATTGTTTCTGACGGTTTCTGAGTTATGGGAGATTCCGGTAGCTTTATTTTTAAGTGAACGATTTGGAATGATTGTAAACCTGTTCGTCTGCCTATTTATTACCGTCAGCGGTGTGGTAATATCACAAACCAGAATCTGGTATGTACTTGTTTCTGCAATCCCTATGCGAATGATGTGCCCGTTGCTTCATGTTTTACCAAATGGACTTGCCGCAGAAGCAGGGAATCCTCTTTTGGATACGGGAGTCATTGTTCCGGGAATGTGTCTCTCAATCATCTGGTTTGTTTTTGTAACGGTTCTGTTTTTGAAATGGTTTGAGAGAAGAGAGGTGAAATAAGATGATTGGAAGATCTCTTAATGCAGACTTGCGAAAGATGAAAGGAACATCTGTGATTCTGGCACACTTACTGATTCCGATTATAACCAGCGTTATATTTTTAATATATTACTTTTTTTCACCATGGAATGAAAATATGAAAGTGATTGCATTTTATCAGGCAATAGGAGCAGGACTTCCGGTACTTATTGGAATTTTTACAGCAAGTGTGATGGAACAGGAACAAAATGCAGGTGATTTTCAAAATCTGTTGTCTTTACCGGATAAACCTGCAGCATTTTTATCGAAACTGTTGATGCTACTGGTTTTGTGTCTGTGCTCTATCCTATTGACAGCAATCATATTCGGAATTGGATTTGGAAGAATCGCATCAAGCGATATCGAAATCATGAAAGGATGTATATTTGCAGCATTGCTGCTGTGGGGAAGCAGTGTTCCACTTTATCTGTGGCAGCTGATTCTGGCTTTTCAGTTTGGAAAAGGGGTATCCATTGGAGCAGGGATTATATCAGGACTAATTAGTGCATTGATGCTTACCGGACTTGGAGATTATGTGTGGAAATATGTATTTGTCTGCTGGACGGGTAGAGTACCATATACTTATCTGCAATCTGTATTGGGAGAAACTAGTGTAGGTGAATGGTTGTCATTCATACCAGGTTGCTTAATATTTACAGGGATTAGTATGGTATACTATTTTTGGTGGGTAAACCACTGGGAAGGAAACAGAATATCGGAATAGAATCGAGGGAAACTATGGCAAAAATACTGGCAGTTGATGATGAACCGGCAATTTTGGAAATGATAGAAAGCATTTTGAATAAGGATGGACATCTGGTTACCAAAGTAAGTAATCCACTAAAAATTAATATGGAAGAATTACATCGTTATGACCTGATTTTACTGGACATTATGATGCCTGGAATTGATGGCTTCGAATTATGCAAAAGAATCAGGGCACTTGTGGATTGTCCGATTTTGTTTCTTACGGCAAAAACGGAGGAAAACAGTCTGGTAAACGGACTTTCTTTAGGAGCAGATGATTATATTTCAAAGCCATTTGGAGTGATGGAACTTCGGGCAAGGATCAATGCACATCTTAGAAGAGAGCACAGGGAACATTCTGTCCGGATGGTTTTAGGGAGAGTCTGCATTCAGATGTCTCAAAAGAAACT
>OGZW01001625.1_pt1 | contig 18188 bp, 4 predicted proteins | sample 1577001 | NCBI WGS metagenome assembly OGZW01 (sample SAMEA3541519, study PRJEB24748) | human gut metagenome | biome: human gut; feature: human-associated habitat; material: faeces | place: China | collected 2012 | reverse complement strand
AATACATCGCTAGAAAAACTAAATGAACTTACATTAAATATATTTAATGTAACAAGTGAAGAAGATGTTTTAAGAATTATTAATTAAAAACAAAGTTCGTGCGAACTTTGTTTTTGGCTTATATAAATAATCTTTATATTTCATGGTGTCCAAAGACTTCATTATGTATATCTTCCATTTCGTAATCAATATCAGTAATATTTTTAGCACATTTGTATAAACGGTTACGAATATCATCAGAGATTTCCTTATTATTTTTATATCTCAAATGATGTTCGAGGGTTGCCCAAAAATCCATGGCAATGGTACGAATTTGTATTTCTACAGGAACCATGACTTTCTCATTAGCAAGATAGATAGGTACTTCAACGACAAGATGTAAACTACGATACCCATTTTCTTTAGGATTCTTTATATAATCCTTAACTTTCAATAAATGAATATCATCTTGCCTTAAAAGAAGGTCTGACATACGATAAATATCTTTAATATAATGACAAATCACCCGGATACCCGCAATATCTTCAATATTTCCTTTAATCGAAGAAACATCTACGGGAAGATTTCTTCTTTTCATTTTCTCAACAACACTATGTGGTGATTTCAAACGCCATTCCATATGATGGATAGGATTATGATCGAAACGATGATGAAACTCATCATCTAAAATCTCTAATTTTGTTCTTACCTCCTTAATTCCTGCCAAATACATTTGTTCAACATTTACATACTCATGATAAAAATCCAAATGATCCTTAGCAAAGAAAAAATCATTCATTTCACTTTTAATATCCTTTTGCATAATACGACTCATAAAAAATTCACTCCTTGTGTTTAATTTCATTATAAATGAACATAATGAACTTGAGGTGAAATTTATGAAAAAATTAATTATTTTTCTTCTAATTCTTATGAACCTAACAACAGTCACAGCTGTTAACGAAACCCCAAAATATAAAATCATTGCCTCCTCTTATAAACAAGAAGATATCGAAGAAATGTATGAAGTCAAAGACAAACTCATACAAAACTATAAAAAATGGGTTAAAGGTGTTGATGATGTTCATCAAGTATTAGCTGATCATCAAAGAGCATTTAATGCGAAGTATTACAATGGTCTCTATACTATTGTCTTAGGTGAAGGAAAAGGAAAAACACTCGAAGGAAAACTTCAAGTATCTTATTGTACATCAAGTAAAGAAATTCATAAAAAGTCATGGATAGCAAGTATGTTTTCTTAAATGATGACTAATAATTAAGAAAATAATACATACTATATAAAGAAAGAAGGTGTCATTATTGTTGAAAGAATTTGATGAACAAGCACAAAAAGCAATTGTTGTGGCAGAAAGCATTTCTTTTGATTTTGGACATCAAAATGTTGGAAGTGAACATTTACTACTCTCCTTATTAAAAATGCATGACAATCAACTTAAAAGGTTCTTAAAAAAATATAAAGTGAATGAAGAAGTTGTAGAAGGAGATATAAAAAGGTTGTTTGGAACAAGTGAAGATCAACCTTTTTATATGGAATATAGCCAAAGCGTTAAAAGAATCTTAGAAAGAAGTATGGAAGAAGCTCAAAAGAAAAAACAAGATCAAGTAACACTTAATCTACTTACTATTTCACTTCTTAAAGAAAAAGAATCTGTGGCTTATGAAATATTACAAAAATATCATGTCGATGTCGAAGAAGTGATTTATCTCTTACAAGAAAAATCAGCTTTTGAAACACCTTTAGATCAAATATCAACTCTTGTAAACATTAATAAAAAAGTAAAAAATAAAAAATATAAAATCATAGGAAGAGAAAACGAAATCGAACAAATCTGTACCATCCTCTCCAAAAAAGAAAAAAACAACGTACTTATTATTGGTGAAGCTGGTGTTGGGAAATCCGCCATTGTTGAAAAACTAGCCATGATGATCAACAAGCATCAAGTAGTAGATTCACTTAAAAATAAAATCATCTATGAACTTTCTCTATCTTCCCTTGTTGCTGGAACAAAATACCGTGGTGAATTTGAAGAAAAATTCAAAAAGATCATTGATAAAGTAAAAAACTTAGATAATGTTATTATATTTATTGATGAAATTCATAATGTCATTGGTGCTGGTGGAGCAGAAGGAGCTATTGATGCCTCAAATATCTTAAAGCCCTATCTAGCAAGAAAAGATATGACAGTTATTGGAGCGACAACTATTGATGAATACTATAAACATTTTGAAAAAGACCATGCGATGAATCGAAGATTCTCTCTTGTAACCTTAAAAGAAAACACCAAAGAAGAAACCTTTGAAATCCTCAAAGGTATCAAATGTTACTACGAAAACTTTCATCACATAAAAATATCCGATACAATCCTCAAAGAACTTATCACCCTTGTAGATCAACATATCAAAAACAGAACCTATCCTGATAAAGCTATTGATATATTAGATCTATCATGTGTCAAAGCTAAATTTTATCATGAACAAGAACTTACAAAAATACGCATCATAGAAACCGTAGAAAAATATCTAAACATTACAATTCACCAACAAATTAATAAAAAAACACTTGAAAAACAACTTAATAAAAATATTTTTGGACAAGAAAAAGCTATTCATCAGTTAGTCCAAACCCTAGAAACAAAAAAACTTCCCCTCTCTTTCTTCCTCTATGGACAAGAAAGCACAGGAAAAACCACAACCGCAAAGATACTTGCTAGAGAATTAAACTATCATTACCTAAAACTGGATATGAATCAATATAAAGACATTCATGCTTATTACAAACTCATAGGGAACAATCAAGAACCAAGTATTCTTTTATCAACCTTACAAAGTACTCCCCATACAGTTTTATATTTAAAAAACATTGATCAAGCAAATGAAGAAATCATTCATCTTATTTCTCAAATATTAGAAGAAGGTTACTACGAAGATTCTAAAAAAAGAAAAATAAGTTTTGAAAACGTAATTATCATTCTTTCTCAAACAAACATCACACATCGTCTAGGATTCAAAAAAAACAAAATAATTCATTCAAGGCATCCACTACTTTCTATAGTAGATCAAGTCATAGAATATCAACCTCTTTCTAAAGAAACCATTGAAAAAATTATCTCTCAAAAACAGCCAAACTCCTCTAATAAACTCCATTCTCTTATCCAAAAAGAGAAAAATCCAACTCTCTCACATATCCTCAAACAGATGTCCTAACGGACATTTTTGTTTATAAAAAACTAAATAATGATAGAAGATATGACAATAATGCTTATAAGCGGTATGTTTATGTGAAAAAACATAAGATTTTGTTTAAAATAATGAAAAAATATGTCAAATTTTGTGTTAGAAGTGATATAATATTAATGAGATAGTGTAATATGATGAATAGTATCAATAAATAAAAAGAAATAAACGCAAGATGCGTAGTGATAGAAAGACATAAAATCAGGAGGAAACTGGATATGAATACTGTAAAGAATAAAATGAGAAGAATAATGAAGAAAATGATAAGCATGGTAATAACACTTGCAATGTTAGTACAGTATCTACCAGTAAACTGGTTACAAGATGTATTCGCAGCAGGGACAAAACCAGTTTCTGTTTCTTTTTTGAATTCCGGAGCAAACTTAAAACCAGCCGGTGATGGAAATTATTTAATGTCAACAGGAAATCCTATAACTATGAATGTTAATTTAAATCCAAACTGGAATACTAATGAAGGATATGCAAAAAATCCAAAAATAAAAATAACATTACCTTGGTTTTATTATGATGAAAAAGGAATACTTGTAAGTACTCCTAAACCAGAGGAAGTATATGCAAAAAATCCAAATGTAAAATTTATAGGTGGTATAGAAGCTAAAGCAGAACAATCTGGAAGCTGGTATACAGAAACACCAGCAGCAGATAACGGTTATGTGTGGGGTTCTGATCATCTTGCTGGAACTCAAGATGGAGCTTTTCGACGCTCATCATTAGAAGTTTCTGCTGCACCAAGTGTTCACTTTAATACTAAAACGACTTTTAATATTACTTTTCAATTTTTTACAATGGATGAAAATAATTCGATTCCCGAAAATGCTTCTGTGCCTGTTTCTATTGGCGCAAGTTATGAAAACTTTGTTGATAGTTCAGGTAATACATCTGATGGTTATAGTATTATACCAGGCAATAAACCAAAAAATGGAGAAGACGAAACAGATGTAAGAACAATTAATATTATTAATTCCAATTTGGAATGGGAAACTTCAGTAAAACCAGTTTCTATGCCAGTTCTTTGGGATAAATATAATTATGGTGTTTATGAAGTCGATATTAACAATACTTCAAAAGATAGTAAAAGTTCAATTGATCACTATGGATTTGTACTTAATGTACCAAGTTACACTTTTAATGAACAAAAAGGTGTTTTAGATCAAGATATGATGGCTTGGAAGTATAATAGCTCTGGTCAACTCGAAGCAAATAGCGATATTAGTGATAACGCAAAGAGCGGAGAATTTGGTGGAAAATATAATGAAGGTGGCGCACTTATCTGGGATGTTACCAATAAGAATATGGATAATTTTGATTTAGATACTTTTGCAAGTGCAAATGAATCAGAGTTTAAATATTCATATGTTCAATCAGGGGAAATAGGTGTTCGAGTTGGAACGAGCAATGATTCTAATGGAAGTTTAACAAGTGGAGAATCTCGCAAATATTATATTGCGGTTCCGTACGCTAATAATTTTGGTAATGCTCTAACTCAAAAAGTAATTCTTACGCAAACTATTTATTTTGGTGGTAGAGATTTGGCGTGGTCAAAGAAAGAGGGTGCTACATTTGAATTAAAAAAACAAAATACAAGTTTTACACATAAGAAATATTTGATAGATAATAAAGATAATCACGTTCAAGAGAAAAATGTGGCAATTGGAAAAGAATTTTCATATTACTTAGGCGGTTTTAAAAATACTAGTAATACACCTGTATTTGATGCTTATACAATAGATAGTTTGCCTGATGAATTTAATGTAACTTCTTTGGCTATAGAATTAAATGATGGAGAAATGTTAGAAAATTGGTTTAAAGCAGATGAAACTACAAAAAATGTTGATCTTTCATCAATTATTGCGCTCAAATTTACTAATAAAAAAGATAATTCTGAAAAATGGATTACTTTAAATGAACTAGGTATTTCTGTAATAAAAGAGGGAAATAAGTACAAATTAGAAAATATTGATAAAAAATTAGAAGATTATTTAGAAAAACATAACGACTTAGAATTTGCGAGAAATATTAAATTTGAATTCAAACATAGGATAGAAATTAATGAATCTTTCAATGGGCGTATTGTAGTAACTGGTACAGGTAAATACTTATTAGATTACACAAATAAGTTAAATACAACCTTCGTTCAATGGAGTTGGAGTCCCTATACCACAGCTGATAGTGAAGGACCACATTACGTAAAAACAAACAAAAATGTTGATACAGAAGCAACTGCCGTTGCCAAAAGCGAACGTGCTGATCCTCAAATAACAGGGTATGGTGTTCTACATAAAGATAATAATACTGATGATATCAATTCATCTAAAAATGATGTTGGAGAAGATTATCAACCAGTTTCGCTTGCTGATACAAACACAGCGATTAGATATAGTTTAGGAAATAACAATGAGTCATATATGATTCCTGCTGAATTTACTGTTTCTGAATTATTGAAGGCAAAAGATGACACAAATAAAGTATTTGTTGGTTTAAAAGCATCAAGTGTTTATTTAAGCCCTGATTTAGTATCAAATAGTAAAATAAAATCAATAACTTTTACAGATGTAGATGGAACTGAAATTATAGTTGATTATGATAAGATTGCTAGTTATATAAAACCTGACAAGTCGATAAAAGTTCCTGAATCATTATGGGAAAATTATGATAGTAAGAAACCAATAACACGTTTATCTGGGATTAAAATTAATTTTGAAGAGTTCTCTGGCAAAGTGGATAATAAAAATGACAGAGCATATGTGGAAATTAATGGTACTCCTAATTCTACTGGAGAATATAGATTTGACGGAAGATTTACTACAAAATATGGTGATTATCCTGGACTTACTGGTAAAGTATCAGAAAATGAAGTTACAAGTGCAGCGATTTTAGTGGTACAACGTATAAACCCAACAATTGAAGCAAGTGCACATTATGGTAATAATCAAAAAAATGATGTAAACGATCCACAAGATGCACCAAATAAAAGTAGTAAAGTAGATATTCAAAATCCAACATACTATCAATTTAAAATAGGAAATGCTTCGGATTCAATTGCAAAAAATGTTAACTTAACATTCGATTTGATGAGTGTTACTGATGTTAGCAAAGATAAATCAAAACCAAAAATTAAAGGGTTTGATACAGAAAAGCTTGTTATTGAAAAAAATTACACTGAATCAATGACAATTAAGAAAATTGAGTTCTTTGAGTACGGTCAAACAACAGATGATACTGCAAAATGGAGTGTTTCAGCAGACAAATTAAGTCAATATATAGATGATGATGGAAATATTGTTATAACTAAGGATGCATATGAAAATTTAAAACTAAAACGTATAAGATATATTCGTATTGTTACTGATGAATTTAAAAATAACATTAAAGATGACAAGCTTGCAGTGGTAAAAATATATGGTAATACAGATGCTTATAATAACTATTATAAAGATAAGAGATTAGAAGCAAGTTTATTCTTTGAACCAATAGGTGAATTCTATAATAAAGAAGATACTCTTAAAGAAAGTGCTGCATTCAGTGTAAAACCACGTTATTTAGATATTCAAAATGATGTTTATCAAGAAAATGTTACAAGTGAAAAAGTAAATAAAGACACAAATACAGATAAGGGAGAACAAACATTAGGTATTCCATACAGTAGAGATTTTACATATCGTGTTACTTCATGGAATGATGGAAAATCAGTTTTAGATGATGTAAAAACAGAAATTAAACTTCCATCATATGATAGTGATAATGGTGGATATCACACAAAATCAGTCGTAATCTATGAAGAATTATTACAACAATATCGAAACTTTAAAGGTGAAAATGCATTTGATAAAATTGTGTTTACACAAAAATCACCATTAGTAACTGCAATATTTGTAAAACCAGAAATTACAATGACATACGATGCTGCTAAACATCAATTAATTTATGGGGATAAAAAATATACGGCTAAGGATGATAAGTTCACTTTATCTGTTGATGATGTTACAGAGAATGGAAATCAATTAGAATCAATTACACTATATGGTAGAAATTTTATTCTTAGTCAAGATAAAGAAAATTTAAAATCGTATGTTGAAATCAATGGTTGGAGTGATGTTGATATCGGTAAAGATAATATCATTACAACAACAACAACAAATTATTTAGATAGCATGGAAGAAGATGCCAATGCTGATTATCACATTATATCAAACGATACTGCAAATGCATATCATTCAAAATTATATTATGATACAACAATCGTTGCAGGGTATAATGACAATGATTCAACACAACGTTTTACTAAAACATCAACTCCTAGAGAACATGTTAGAAAGTATGGGCCTGACTCTCGAGATAATTCTGAATTAGAAATAGGATATAAAGGGTTAGGGTCTTATGCAGTGGATTTTAGACAATATCTTCAAGTAGGAAATGAAAAGATTGATAACGGAATGTATGATCAAGACCATAAAAATATGAAATACATTAAACCAACATCTTTTAATACGGCTGCAAATATTAAAATGGATGTAGATTTACCAAGTGATAAATTTGAAGCTTATTATTTAAGAATTAATAATCGAGTAAAAAATTACATTAAGAAAATTGTTGTCACTAGAAAAAATGGTGACCAATATATAATAAATAGTAAAGATTTAGAAGAACGTTTTAAGGCTTCAAGTACTGGTTATGGTCGAATTAATTTATTACAAAGTGGTGAAAATTTTACTAAAAAAGATAATATGCTTAGTGATGAAAAAACAGATTATTATAAATCTCCAAAATCATCATACGCGGCAAATAATCCAATTGTAAAAGCAACAATTGAACTAAAAATCAACCAAAGTGCTACTAAAGAGGAAAATGGTGAAACAGTAGCAAATACACCTGATTATGGAACATGGTGGGATGATTCAGTTGATGATACAAAATATATGTTTGAATTTGCTGGTCGTTTCTATGATACTGGTAATGCAAAAGCTTCTGTTTCTTCAACAGTAACAATTGGTGGAGAAGAAAACGGTGGAAATACTTCAAGTAAGGTAAGAACTTCTGAAGGAAGTTCTAGTGCAAATCGTGGAACTAATGATTGGTCTTATAAAAATAGATATTATTTTTATTATTACAGTGGTGGATGGGATTTAGACTACTATAAAGCTGACCACTTATACAGTGAAAATTATGTCATCGTTGTTAGAGATTATGATCGTATTAGTAAAGGTGCAACAACTAATGCTACAAATGATTACAATATAAAAGCAGAAATTGGCAGTGATAACCAATATTATATTAACTTCTTTAGAAAAACGAGATGTGATGTATATGACGGTAGATACAGAAATCAAGATATGTACGAATCAGGTAGCGGACCATGGTATTATCAAGATCCTGATGACTGGGATAATAAAGTAAGTTATTCAGATCATGTTGATATTGTAGATACTTTAGGATTAATTCAAAACGATCCAACTTATGAGTATGAAGGTACATTAACAACAGGGTTGAAGTTCCATAAAGAAATTGTCAATTACTTTAAAGATAATGATGCTATAGAGCTTACACTTGGAAAAGGAAAAACAAGTACTGAACAACATCAAGCAAGTAATCAAACTATAATCACTTTAAAAAAATCTGATTTAAAACAAGATGGTGATTATTATACTATTGATTTTGATAATTCTAACGATAAGGCATCAAATGATGGCACTAAGCTAGAGTTAAAAAATGGTATTTTACATTTAGAAAAATATCAATATGTGCTAAAATTTAAAGCAAAATTATATGATATTCAAGGTAACGGAGAATATAACTCAGAAGTTAAAGATGAATATTATCATTATAAAGATGCAAATGGTCAAGTTCAAAAAGGTGTAGACCAATTTAACTTAACTGATAAGGACATTGTTGTAAAAGTTGTTCCATATATGGTTTATGAAAATAATCAAACAAAAATTGATCAAGCTACCAATACAGCGACTACACAAACATATTTAGATCCAAGACCAGATAATGCAAATGAAAATATAATGGATGATAGTAGTAGAAGACCTCGCAATGATTCAGCGTATATTATGGGTTATCGTATTAGATTCTATGCTGGATATGCAATTGATTCTTTAGGAGCTTCGCCAATTGACACAAAAGATGCAGTTAGTGAAGACCCAGATACTAATAAGCGAAATATTACAGAATATATTACTGATACAAATGGTAATACCTATGATATGATTAACAATAAAAAGCATAAAGTAACACAAAATAAAACACCAACAAATGCACAATTTGGTGTTAAGATTTTTAACCAATATGTTGCTGATACGAGCAATCTTGAAAATAGACCAGCGAGAATTAAGGAATTAACAACAACAGATACGATGAATACATATTATCGTATGCGAAATCTCTATATTCCTACACAATGGATTTATAAGGAAAATGGTACTTCAGGAACTAAGGGCACAGATAACGGTCAATGGTTCAAATTATCAAAATTAACATTTAATATTAATGGTAATAAAGTAACCTTTACTCCAGAAAATGTAGATGAAAAAATGGTATTAAAACTTGCGCCAGGTTCTGCTTTACAAGTTCAAGAAATTAAGTTAAACACAAAGAAAACGGTTAATGGGCAAGAATGTTATGTTATAAATATTGAAGATTTTGTTAGACAAAATAAAAAGGCTGGAACGAGTTATTTAATTCATGAAACAAATGGTTTAGCACAAGTCAAAATTAATAACTTTAATTTAACTTTTGCAGCAACTAATCCAAACTTTAAAGATGGTAAAAGTGTTATGGATAATGGGCAATATTTAACATCGACAAAAGCGAATGATGAGTATTCTTATTTCTATGATGGTACATATGTTGATCGTACTTTGAAAGATTTTGAAGATGATGAATGGACGAATGATTCAGTACCAACTTTTGGTAAAAAAGGTAATGATTATTCACCATCAAGTAATTATACGGATACGTCTAATAGAGATGTATCTAATAGAATAGATTTCAATTCTATTAGTTCGGTTGATAATAACGCAGATACTTTCCACGTAACAAATAACTCAAAAGCGACAGATTATTATCGTCTAAGAAATGCAGTTGCTATATTAACACCAAATCTTACAAAAGAACGTACATTAGCAGATGGAAATAAAGTATTTGCTTATGATAAAGATAGTAATGAGGAAACAAATAAGAACTTTAATCCAAAACAACTTGAAGTTGATCAAAATCATTTAATGCCTTATGACTATGTTGAATATACATTAACTTCAGGTAACCATAGTGCAGCTGAGTTACCACTAGAACGTAATCATATGACGTTTACAGTAGGCAAAGGTCAACAAATTGTTGGATGGGAATTAATTAGTGCTGATGGTATTAAAAATGGCAATACACAAGATACCATTACAGATGAAGATATTTCAGCAAAATTAACAGGCGATGATAGTAGTGAAACTTTAGACAATGTAAAAGCGAAAAAGGATTATTCAATTAAGAAAAATTCTAATGGAACCAAAGAGGATAGTCGTTATCGTACCATTAAATTTGTTGTAGGTGATGAAGGCACACAAATGAAACCTGGACAAAGCATTAAGATTCGTATTATTACTCAATTAGTAGATGATTTTACTAATTCAAAAGATGATGATACTTTTGAAGGAAAAACTGTTAATGCACACGCTTATATTTATGCAGAAAATAAGCATAGTTATGGTCAATATGCAATAGATGGCTATGATCAAACAAAGTATGTTACTGGTACAACAGATTCAACATATCCATATTATTATTGCAGCAACAGCGCTGATGATCAAAAAATAGAAGGCCCTATTTATTATTATAGATATCATGACAGCGACAATTATACTTCTCGTGTGGATAGTAATGTTAAATTCTATAATAATACTGCATTAGGAATTACTTATAATTTTGATCATAATGATAGAGAATTTGATAGCCAAGGTGCTACGTTAAATATAAGCAATATCAAAAATGATACAATGCATTTTATTGATAAACAAACTGTTACAGTTAATTTCTTGGAATATAAGAACAATACAACATATCAAGGTTTTATTCTTGATAAAATACCTACAGTTTCTAAAACTTCTGCAGGAAAAGGTGATATTTATTATCCTGATCAATTCATTACTCAAGTGGGTGGCGAAGATAAGGTAGATAATATTCTTGTTGAATATACAAAAGAAGATCCAAATACTTCAGATGCAAAGTGGACTACGGCTTCTTATAAAGAAAGCATTTCTGATATTCATGAAATAAAAGGTATTCGTTGGACGTATTTCAATGTTCCATCTGGATACCATAGCGATACAAACGTTTATAGCGAAGAAATCAAGTTTGCTGATGTTACTTTAAAAGGACAAGCGCATTATGAAGATATAAGAACAAATACAGATAAACAAAATAAAAAACAAAGAAACGATATTTATAATTCTCATGATACTGCAACGATTTCTCATTACAAAGATCATAGTGAAACTAAAGATGTTATGATAGGTGATAGTGAAGAAAAGGATTATGTGGTAAATCGTGATGTTACTTTAAATGAAGTAAAAGAAGCAACAAAAGGGGTTTATCGTGAATCGCCACAAGTAATTTTACATCCACAAGTATTTGATGAATCAAATAGTGGCATTGCTACAGAAGCATATGACCCAACAAATATACATGATGATCAACAAAAAATCGGATATCGTCCTAATGAAACATATTGGCAAAAGATTTCTCTTGTTAACCAAGAAATGTTAGATTCAAGTGGCACTCAGAATAATAGACAAGGAAGACTTATTGATCCAACTATTTATGATAAAATTCCAGAAGATTATGTAACTGTTGAGGAAGACAGTCTTAATTTCAAATGGACTGATAAAAATGGTAATGATATACAAGGAAATTACCATATTGTTCCTGCTGTTGTAGAAAAAAATGCTAATCAATATGATTATGGCGGAAAGATGATTTATAGAAAATCAACTTCTGTTAAGAAAAGTTGGAAACGTATATATGGAACAGATGGAATGAAAGCATTTGATGATCTTGATACAAGTGAAGATTATACTTTAAAGACAAATTATACAGTAAAAACATATCGAATTCTTGATGAAAATAACAAGCCAATAACGATGGAATTAGGTGATAGGCTAACTATCTATTATAAATTAAAGGCTAAAGAAGACAATTTACCAATGGTATATGTTGATGAAGATAGAGATGTAACAACAAAAAATGATCAACATCCAGCTTATTTCCCTAGAGCTGGTGAATATTATCAATATAGTGAAGGTGGATATTGGGGAAATTATGGATATGCTTATCCATTTAGTAATCAATCTGGTAGTATTGCAGATGATACACATTATCGCGCAATTCAAAATAGCAATATTCAAATGGACATGGATTATTTACTCCATGATGTTGGGGTAAGTGGAAAACCTAATAATGATCCTAATGATGAATCAATAAAACGTGATAACATTGATAATTGGGAATTCTTAAAAGACAGTATAGTTTACATTCCTGGTGATGGTTCACATATTGGTGAATATGAAAATCAACGGTATGGTGGAGGTAATAATACTTTAGCTGACTATGATATTTCCTCAGCATATTATTCTCAAAAGACATCATATGTGCCAGTTCAAGGGGACCCAGATGATACGTTACCAAATTATGGTGATGATAAAACAAAAGCAACAAGTTTAAAGGGATCTGACAAAATTGAACGTGATTGGTATGAAAAAGTTGTTAAGAAAAGAACAATTGCTAATAAGAAATACAATAGTTCAGAAAATGAAAACTGGGGTAGCAGTGCACCAATTGTTTGGGGTGAAAACCGTTTGCATCTTCAAAAAGCGTGGCTTGTATCTGCAAGTGAATTTATGGATGCAACATTACAAGCTGACGGTACATTAAAAGATAACGATCCAAATAAAGAACATCGTACATATGAAGCGACAACTGGTGATGGTTTAGGTACGGATAGAGCATCTAATCCTAATTATTATGTATATGATAATTATTATACTTATAGTCATACAAGAAATGAAGTACACTCATTAGTAGATGATAATTATGAAGTCGGTTTAGAGTATAATGAAGAATTTACTACTAAGTTACAAGCACTTAACTATGGTGACTGGGATTTAAGTAGCGGTGTTGAATTTACTTATACAATGCCTAGAGGTATTGAACCATTAATATTTGCAAAAGATGGAACAACAATTGATAAAAATAAATTAAAAGCAGAAATTTTGAAGTCTGTTAATGGTGTTAATGTACAAAATAACAATAATATCAGAACAGAAGAGGTAAATGAAAGCTATGATACTATATCAGTAGATGATATAGATATAGAAGTTCTACAAAAACCAGATAGTGGCTCTTATAGTTATCAGGCTCCAAGTACGTGTCAAGATCCACAGTTTAAAGATTCTAAAAAATCAGATTATGAAACAGGTAATGATACTTCCCCTTGGGTATTAAAGATTACTGTTAAGAAAAATTTACAAAAATGGTTTAACAGACATAGTGAAAGCGGGTATAAATTAAACGTTTATATTCCATCAAAAGTAGTAGGTACTAACGAAGATGAAGAATGGTTTGATAGATTACAAACAAAACCATGTGCAGATAATGAAGATTACTACTATTATCAAATTCTTGATTATGATCATTTTGAAGGTACTACAAAAGAAAATATGCAAAATAACCAAAGATTTGGTATGGATTATATGTGGTATAGAGGTGATGGATATGGTTGGAATGGTAATTTCTTCACAAATCCAAATTATTATTACTATAATGGTTCACCAAATACACCATATGTAGATGGTTATAACATTCAAAACCAAGAAGTAACAATATCTGAAAAAAAAGGTATTAAAACTGCCAAAGCAACAAATAATGATGCAGATTACGGGGATGCTAATTGTATAGATCGTTATAGTCAAACCGGTACAAGAGCAGTTATGAGGAAACCATTATTAAGGCAATGGACAACAACTGGCAAAGACGATACAACAGGTCAAAGCTTATCTGATTATTATTTAGACACAGAAGGTACAACGTCTAAATTAAATATTCATGTTGAAAATAAATACTATTGGGATAGCTTAGGTACAAATTATGAAAGATATTACAATGATGGTGTAAACTATGCAGAATGTACAAAAGAAAAACACAGTTATGCTACTGATGGTGGCGGACGCGGAACATATAGTTTACCGGTTATCACAAATATTCTTCCATACGGAATAGCGCCTGTTGGAACTGATTCAGCGAATAAATCAGATATTTATTCAACAAATAATTCTCAAAATGATTCAAAAACTTTAAATTGGAAATTATTAGATCTTGATGGAAATGAACTTACAAATGAACAAAATTCATATGATGTAAAAGTAACATATGAAAAAATAGTTCGTAAAACTTCAGCTGGAGAAGTTGTAAAAGATGAAAATGGAAAGGCAGTTACTGAGGGAAGATACGTTGTTCGTTTCTATCCAAAGAAAGGTGCAGATACTAAGATAGTATCTGGTGAAGGAAGAACATTCTCATTTGATACATTTGTTTATTCATCACCAAAAGTTAATACAAAATTTGGTGATAATAAAGATTTACAAGATACGTATGAAACAAATTATACATACTTATCAAGTACGATACATGGTTTTAAAGCTTTAACCGATGAAAGTATTGAAGAAAATCCTTATACAGTTGGTTCAAATGCGCATAATCTTTATTTTGATACAAACAAGAATTCAAATGGTGAATATGTTTCATTAGATGATCGCCATGATGCTATTCAAATAACAGATGTTATAAATAAGCAAAAGAGAGTATATGGTAAGATACCAAATAGAACTATCAAAGACAAAGTAACCGATGAAACTCATTATGTTATTGGACAAGGTATGAAAGAAGTCTTTGAAAATGAAGATACTTACAATTTGGAAGATTATACAAAACAAAAGATAGATGGTATTGATCAAGTAATTCGTGATAATTTGATGCTTAGTGAAAAACAAAGAGACTTCAATATGAATAATTCCAATGTTCACGAGGATTATACAAAAGATGATTATACTCACGTAAATAGCAATATACCTGATAGAGCTTATGTTAATACGATTAAGATAAGAACTCGTCAACCTAACTTAACGGTAGAAAATTTCGTATCTTCAACAAGTGATGAAGGAAAGAATACACCATGTAAAGATAGTGACGGAAATGACGTTCAAGCTGGTTCAGTTGAGTATACAGATAAGAAATTTGATTATGGTGATGATGTGTGGTATTCCGCAAAACTTGCTAATAAAGCCGATTCGACAGATTATGCACATCGAGGAAGTGTTGCTCATTCACGCTTTGTATTTAGTTTCCATTTACCTAAAGCTGTTTCAGTAACAGACTTGCCTGATTTTAATACAGCAAGTGATCATTGGGATCAATTTAGAGATGATGATTTTATTATTGAAGTTGAACATGCAGATGGAAGTAAAACTTCTGTTATACCTAGTCAATTAAAGAATAGCGGATTTGGAATTCGTATTATTAATAAGCAATATAGACCTACAAGTCCAACTAAAAATCATACGGGTCAAATTGTAACGTATGAAGTGACAACACCAAAAACGGATGGATTTAGTGATTACTCTTCATTTGTTAATGGTGAAAAACCGGCAGGTTACCTTGCATCAGGGGATACATTGATATTAAAAATTCGTACACGTATTGATAACAAGGAAGAAACTGGCATAGATCCAAGTGATAAAAATAGTGTAGATGTATGGACTGGTTACTATAGTGAAGTATACAGCACTTTACATACTTCAAATGGTGAATACATCGTAACAAATGATGGAAATATCTATGATAAAAAAGATGGAAACATCTATGATTCACAAGGTAAAAAAGTAAATATTTCTAACAGTGATATTAATTATGATGGTTATAGCTTTAATGAAGCTTCAATAATATCACATGAAAAATCATTTACTAAACAATTAAATATGACTTGGTTAGATAAGGAAGTATCAGATTCAAATGATAAGACTGAAGAAGATGGATCGATAACTAAAGGAAATGATTATGATCAAGACGGTGATCTTAATGAAGATTTTGCTTATAGTTCAAGTGCTTCAATTAGTATTCTAAAACCAAAGGCAACAACAAGGATTGACACGAGTCAATTGCGCAAGCAAGTTAATGATTTGGATGCTGAAGTTGCAGTTATTGATGATGCTCATGTAAAATCATCTGATTTAATGTATATGCGTTTGACAGAAGCTGTTAATAATAGTGCAAAACTAAATCAATTTGTTACAAGTATGTCAATTCCTTATCGTGGAACAGATACAGCTACTTCAAAACCAGCGACAATGAATGATACTGAAATGGAAACCGAAATCCAAGAAATAAGGACAGGATCTTGGGAAATTCCAAAAGATATAGAAAATTATGATTTATATAAATCACACTTAAAAGTTTATATGTACGCTTATTTGGTAGATGATCCATGGAAAGAAAGCGGTGTTATAAATCCAAATGAAAATCTACAAAATTGGGTTCTTATTGGAAATAAAGATGGATATGCTTTAGAAGAAAATGCAAAAATTTCACAAACAGATGTACCTGCTGGTAAATATATTTACCAATTAAATTGGGTTGTAAAAATGGAAGGATTTACCGATGATACTGGAAAAAGATATAGTGAATCAAATGCTGCTATTAATTATCCAGTTCCAGTAGGTTTAAGATTAAATACAACAGGCAAAGACAACAAAGGTGTTGATCAGTTGGACCCAGATAGAGAAAACATTTCAAAAGATATTATGCATGATGATGGTGTTGTCAATAATTGTGCGTATGTCTCTGTAATTACTGGACCAAAGAATTCATCAGATGGTATTGCTAAACATGTGAATTATTTTGCTACAACTTATGGAAAATATGATGATTATAAATATAGTTCTATTTCAACAAGATGCCGTGCTGGATTCTATATTGATCCTGAATTGCCAACATTACAAATTGAATTAGAACAAGCATATTATAGAGCTACTTTGAAAAAAGATGCATCCGGAAAACACAAAAGTTATTATAGTTGGGACTATAACAATACTTTAATTGATGATACAACAAGTAAGGTTTTGAAATATCGTGTTTCAATGAATAATAAAAAGAAGAATAAAGACCAAGGTATCACTGATGAAGATAATGCCACTAATCCAAATATTACAGTTGCATTACCTTACGATGAAAATTTAGATACAAATAAATTAAAATATGTTTCATTTGATAGAAATGCTAGTAGTTCAGTTCAACCTAGTGATTATTTAAATGATTATTATACTTCTATCGATGAAGGTCTCGATAGTAAGGCACCATTATGGACATGGTATATAGTTAATGAAGATGGATCAATAGCTGATCCAAGTCCTGTTAAACCTATACAAGTTACGGATGAAACACCATTAGTGAAAATGAAATCAATAGCCGCAAGTAGAAAAGAAAAGAATAAAATACTAAACTTCTATTTCACAGGGCAACTTAAACCAGGACAAAGTTTGAAAGTAGAAATTATGGTACCAGTTGAACGAATGAATTCAAATGCGATTTCTGCAGAGTTATTAAGATGTAAAGGATATATCTTTAAAAAAGGTGCTTTTAGAACATATATGCCTGATCAAGGTAATAGTAATGCCTCTGCATATGAATATGATTCTCAAGATGTTAATGAAAATAAGAGATATAATGATGCTGCTCTTACAAAAATGACATCAGCTATAGGATTCTCTCAAACTGAAGCTTTAGGACAAAGTAAACTTGTTGATACGGAACTTGAACCTAATGTTACTTCTCGACCAGAGTATCCTTGTCGAAGAACCATACGCGGATAAGCTCCGTTGCCTTTTGGGCATACT
>OGZW01001612.1_pt1 | contig 18237 bp, 13 predicted proteins | sample 1577001 | NCBI WGS metagenome assembly OGZW01 (sample SAMEA3541519, study PRJEB24748) | human gut metagenome | biome: human gut; feature: human-associated habitat; material: faeces | place: China | collected 2012 | reverse complement strand
CAGATGGATTCTATACAGTTTACATCAGAGTCACACATCAGCGCAAAACAAGTTATATAAAGACTAACAAGATTATTGATTCGGCTCATATAACCAGTAATGGTGAGTTAACAGACCCGGTAGTGAATGAATATTGTGCTATAATCATACGCCAATATACAGACAAACTGAATCGTGTTGACGCTACATTTTGGGAACTTAAAGATGTCATAGAATTCCTTCACAAAAATGATGAAGAGACATGCTTCAGTGATTATGCGAGAAAGTTTATTTCGAAGATGGAATCTGAAGGGCATGAACGTAATGCTAAAAACTATAAACTTGCAGTCAATCATTTAGAACGGTATATAGGTACTACCAAAATCATGTTTAGCATTCTTACGACTTCTGTTTTAACACAATGGATTGACACATTGTATAAGACCAGCAGAGCAAAAGAAATGTATCCCACTTGCATCAGACAGATTTTTAAGAAAGCAATCATAGAATTGAATGACGAAGAACGTGGTATTTTGCGTATAAAATACAATCCATGGCTAAAAATTATAATCCCAAAATCAGACAATACACTGAAAAGAGCAATCAGTGCAGAAGCTTGTCGTGAATTCTTTAATCGTCCTCTGCCACAAAGTAAAATGGTATCTCCCCTTCCTGAACTCGGCAGAGATATAGCCCTGCTTTCATTGTGTATGGGTGGTATTAACACGATAGACCTTTACGAACTGAAAAAGAAAGATTATAAAAATGGTATTATAGGATATAAGAGAGCGAAAACAAGACATAGTCGTAGGGATGAAGCATACATGGAGATTCGTATTGAACCGTTTATACAGGATACATTTAACAAATATCTATCTACGGACCAAACAGATGAATATCTGTTTAATTTTCATAGTCGTTATAGTAATTCCGATAGTTTCAATGCCAATATAAATATGGGAATCAGGCGAATATGCCAAGATATGGGAATGTCCAAGGAGGAATATTATTGCTTTTATACGTTTCGTCATACCTGGGCAACCATTGCTCAAAACGATTGTGGAGCAAATATGTATGAGGTAGCATTCGGTATGAACCATAGCCATGGATTTAATATAACAAGAGGCTATGTAAAAATAGACTTTACTCCAGCATGGGAACTTAATGCAAAAATCATAGACTTCATATTTTTCAGTAATAAAAACAGTAAACAGAGTTTGGTTCGTAACTTTGAATCACCTTCAGAGAAAATGTTTCGTATTACAAAAAAGATGATGATATATGGAAGAGCATATTTTAAAGGCGAAGTCATTGCCGAAGTTACGGACATAGGTTTTGATACCGTTGATGATGTTATTTCAGCACTTGCCAATCAGCTTCCTAATGACATACCCGTAGGATGTAATGTACAGTTCCGATTAACAAACTGTGATTCTCAAAAAGAAGCAGTATATGTCAGAAGTAAAGGTAAGGGATTCTAAATTGGACACATAGAGGGAACAATTATCCTAATTCATATCAGAACCGTATCATTTCACTTACTGATACGGTTCTTTCTATTTGTCCGGTTGATTCCTGGGCATGATTTCACGGCCTATAATTATAGCAAAGACAAGTATGATAAGCTTCCATATAAGAATGAAAGTTTTCTTGATTAACCAAACTGCCAGACGTATGGCAAACCTCAAAAGCCAGAATACCAGCTTCAGGAGCAGCATACCGATAATAAGTACCGGCAGCAGATATATAATCAACAGCAGTTCAAACATAATGTGTAATATTTATGAGTATAAGAGCTTATTAATTATATAAATATACTAAAAATCAATGAGATACAGAAATTTACGCAACACTATTTTCTTATTATTCGAGTAGTTTTTTTGCTGATTATCTGTATTATATCACCATAATAACAAGGTATTTCCAGACTCTGAAAACAAGGTTATTCTGTTTGAATGTTTCTACAATACAAGTTCAGATATAATAAGATTTCCCGATAGCCATTTCATCAGCTGAATCAGCTACAAGATTATATTTTCCCTTTTATTGGGATTCCAATAACTTAGATAAGCTGGTTACTTTTACCATGCTATCATGATATTGGAGTTACATATTACATTGGCTATAGATTTAATGAAAGCAATAACCATTTATCATATATAACTACATCTTGTGTGTTTTTGAAACTTTGGTTTATTAAAGCAACATTATTTTCTGATTACTGAATTTCGTATAGTTCTAAGATTGAAAAATACCTATAGCATCTGTTTCTGAATACCTGAAAATTGGTTTGATAAGTTCTAGGACTCTATACAACAATATTTCGCTATATGGATATTCCAAGACAACCGGATGCTACGGCACATGGTTAGCAGGAGTATGTCTCCAAAGAATTGTGTTGTTGATTTCGGTTTGCAACGGCTTTCTCCGGTAAATTTGGGTGTAATAATCATTTCCGGATGGCATTGTTCTGCCATGCAGAATTTTCCAAGCAAGTTGTACTTTTGTGGCCACAAAACTCTGTTTCGTACTCACAAAAGTAACTTGCCGAATGCTGGCGTATCGGAGCGGCTGGCCGCTGTTTCGCATGGCGAAAGATGGTCCGGGAAACCTAACCACCAATGTATTCAAGCATGAAGAATCAGAGAACCAAGTACATCAAGGTAAGAATGACACCGGAGGAAGTACAGCTGTTTAAGGAGAAATCTGCCTCCTATTCATCTGTGAGTCATTATATACGCTCGGCACTGGCAGAGTATTCAAATATCGGAACCAAAAGGCAGCTCGAACTGATGAATGATTTGGGTTTGTTTTACCGGAAATATCAGAATGAACTTTCCTGGGCTGGAGGAAACCTTAATCAGTCAGTTAAACGTGCCAATGAGCTTGCGGTAGCCGGGTTACTCGCACCCAGCTATATTCAGGAAGTTCTGTTACCGGTTATCCTTGAAACACAGGATACATTGAACCGAATAAAGAAAGACCTTGATTCTCTGACACAGAAAGCTGTCAGAATCTGAGTTATTAGTTACATGGTATTCAATCATTTCTGATATTATTATTGTGTAACCATAGATTAATGAGCTTGAAGCATTTCGGTTACTCAGTCACTAAAACCTTGATAAATTAAGATTCAATATGATAGCAACCATATTACCGGGAAGCACTAACTTTCATGCTGTCGGTTACAATGAACATAAAGTCTCGAAAGGTGTAGCACGGCTTATCGAGATTCAGAATTTCGGTTCACTCGGAATTTTTCACAAGCCTACACAAAGTGAGCTGGTCGGTTATCTCCAGAAGTACAGTTCACAGAACAGCAGAATCAGGAAACCGCAGTTTCATGTAGCCATATCATGTAAAGGTCACGAAATGTCGGAAGATGAGCTGCTGGATTTCGTACACCAGTATCTCAAGGAAATGGGATACGGAGAATCCGGTCAGCCGTTGCTTGTTTATTCCCATTATGACACGGAGAATACCCATCTTCATATTATTACTTCAAGGGTGGCATCTGATGGAAGAAAGATTCAGCACAGCCATGAGCGCAGACGTTCCCAGGAGGTCATTGACCGTATTATTGGGAATGACAGGAAAAAGAAAACGGAAAATGATATTGATGCAGCCAAACAGTATACATTCTCTTCCTTTGCCCAGTTTAAGGCAATCATGGTTTCCATGGGATATGAAGTATATCAGAAAGATGGGAATGTATTCGTCAGGCATGGTGGAAAGGTTCAGAAGGAAATGCCTTTTTCTGAAATAGAAAGTCTTTTCAAGAGCGGTTATCGGGAAAGGACTCGTTGCCGTCAGCTTAGAAGTATATTAAAGAAATACCGTGATGTAAGTTCCAACAAGGAGGAACTACAGAAGGAACTAAAAACGAAGTTCGGCATTGACATTGTGTTCTTCGGCAAGAAGGATGCGCCATACGGTTATATGCTTGTTGACCATACTAATAGGACTGTCATAAATGGTGCAAGAGTCTTGGCTGTCGGGGAACTTCTGGACTTTGCTACTCCTGAAGAGCGGTTTAATCGGATTGAGGACTATATTGACCGATTACTGACACTTAATCCTAAGATTACCCAGAGTGAAATATACAGTAAAATAAGGAAGCAGCGTGCCTATATCAAGAAAGGCATCATTTATTTTGATGGCCAAAGCCGTCCGTTAAAACCTTTTATGGCAGAAGCAATTGACCGTAATAACCGTATAGCTATGGTAGAAATGTTCAACCCGGCAACTGAGGCTGAACGTGATCTACTCTGCAAAATCTTCAAGGTATCTCGGAAAGATTTAGTAGATATATCTCCGGAAAGAACACACTACTACACTGATGCTGTAAACCGTCTGCGTGAGATATTCAATGACGAAAATGTTTCCTCTGTCAGAAGCCGACTTCATGAAGAGGGCTTTACTATCCGTCATGAAGAGGAAGCAACTTATGCCATCAATTTCAAGCAACATATCATTATAAATCTTACTGAAGAAAACTTCAATCTTGAACGATTGAAGAAACAGCCGATGAAGCAAATTGGACGGCATAAATACCTGCAATCAACAAGACCTACTTCACGTTTCTCTGGCAAGGCCAAACTGCATGATGCAGGTGGTGGCAGCCATAGCGAGAAACGTGAGTGGGAAGTTGGCCATAATGTAAATTATGATGTTTTTGACGATAATCATTCTATGAAAATAAATTAATAATTTTAGCCTTCAAAAACTTTATAAATTTCTAGGCTTAAATGTTTAAGTCTTATTCTTCTAACATAAAATTTTGTTCTAGATATTTATTAATATTTTTTTGGGCTGGAATATATATATATCTTTCTGATTTTAACCTCTCTAAATAACACCTAACATAAGGAGTTATTGTAGGATATTCAAGCAAATTTTTATCTGCTATTATGATTGTATGTTCTTTTGCTCGACTTGTTGCTACATTAAATAAATTGGGTTCTAGAGTCCTAATATAGGATGTATTCGGCACAAAAAAAACTGTTACATCAGTAGTTAGCCCCTGTATCCTAGCAATTGTTTCAATTATAATATTATTCATAGATCCTATATTTTGTGTTATCACTTTTTGTAATGCACGTGTAGTATTCTTCATACACGTTAGGACTGCTATTTTTTTATCTTTTACATCTCTTATAATACTTCCTACAATATAGGTAGTCAACATAAGAGCAAATTGGGGAGTATATTCTCCTGAAGGCATATCTGTCAGTACCAATGTAGGCCCTCCTTCAGTAAAAAGAATTTTTTGTATTGAAGGCAAGTCGGTAAAATATTTTGTTGTTTTTGCCACTATAGTTCCATTGTAAAAAATTCCTGTATAATTAGCAGCTCTTTGTCCAAATCTATATGTTGTGGATAATTGATATATAGGAGAAGAACTACTATTTGTTAGTAATTGCAGGCCATTTATCATTTCTTTATAATTAGAAATCCTCACCCTATCTCTATTTAATGCAATGATAGGTGATAATTGATGGATGTCACCAACCCACAGATTATGTTTTCCAATCTTTTTGCTAGCTGCAAACATTGCTAATAGTGCTTGACTAGCTTCATCCATTATTATATAATCAAAAGGAGTTTCTAAAGATAAATCTGCAGCAAAACCACTTGTTATATAATATGTAGATAAAATAATTGCTGACGGAATAGGCACTATATGCTTAATTGGTTCCAACTTTGAATTTTCTCGATGTTCATCTATCGTGATATTTGTCTTGAAGATTTTTCCTTCATTAAGAAGAGAGGCTACTGCCGGCTTTTCAGCTATCTCCATTAACGCTCTATTAGTCAAAGCTGTAACTAAAACAGAAAAGCCTTCTTTACAAAGTCTTTTGCATAATTCCGATATCATATAAGTTTTACCAGTACCTGGAGGTCCTTGTATAATCATAGTGTCAGTAAGACTTAATTGATTATAAACAAAATTTGAAACATTGTCATGATTTATAAGTATGGGAGTCCATTCTTTGGTAAAATATGTATTATCCAAAATAGAGGATACATTCGGACTAGATTTATCTTCTACAATTCGTTGAAGGTTCATTAGATAATCGATAGGTGGACGTTGCGGACCAAATACCAAAATTATACCAGAAACCTCTTTTATGTATTCAGCAAAGTCTATACTAACTCTTCTGAAACCGACTAAAGAAAAATTTTTGTCATTAGTAGATGAATGCCAAATACACACCGCCTCAGTTGAATTATATCTTTGCTTATATAAATCACGATATGTTAATTTCCCCCAATTGCGATAATTTTGTAAATTAGGAGGAAGAACCATACACATAAGAAATTCCCCTTTTCTTGGCAAAGATCTAGTATTGGGGAATTTCATAATCATTTCTCCATCTTTAAATGTAACAAACTGGGCTACAAACATCTCTTCACTATTTATAAGTAAGGAGATGGCTGTAGTCATAAACTTCTTATTAAATTCCTCAGTTTCTGCTTTCATCTCATCTTCAAGGAATTGCCAATGGCTATGTCTATCAATATACATATTATAATAAAGTATCTTCTTTACCACCAATTGTTGGAGTTATTGTTGATTGAGCTGGTAAATCATGAATGTCTCTCATTGCTAATTTAAGTTCCTCATTGGGGTTATTGAATGGTTCTGGTGTTTTATTGTTACTAATTGATGTACCAAAATTAAAATGAAGTCCCTTGAAATATTTTAGTGTCTCGGCAAGGGCAATACATCTACTCTTATATTGCATGTTATCTGGACTAAAAGTTATTGCAATGGTATTTGTATCACGCGGAAGTGCATAGAATGGTACACATTGAGGACCATCATTTGTAACAACCCAAAGCATAGAACCATCTTTTGAAAGTTGTTCCCAATCAGAAGTATTAAGAGAAAAAGCACGTCTTCTTGATTTATAACTATGAACAACAATAGGAACTTCTTTCCCTCGAGGGTCTTTTACTCCATAAATATTACACCATGAATCTTCACATATACCTTTTGTAAACTTATACCCTTTTTCTTCAAGATATAGTTTAACATCTGTTTTAGCTTGAATTAAAAAATTTCTCATTTCATCAGCTGAAAGACCTGCATATTGAGGTTCTGCAACAGTAATAGTACAATGTTCACCAGATTCCTTAATACAATCTATTTGAACCGGTATAATTACATCACTAAGTTTATCAGTATTATAATCATCTGCATTTTTAATTTCTGGGTCAGGTTCACTTATCATACCCAAAGCAGCCAGTTGACTTTTTAATATTTCATTTTCACTTTCAAGTTTTTTGACCTTGTCTGTCAACTCACCGATTTGATCACTATTTTCTATAATGATTTGAATCTGTTCATCTGTAAGTTTACTGCTAACATTCATTAGAAGTTCACGCTTCTCCTTTTTCCATACCACATTTAAAACAATAGAATCCTCTATTGGTTTAGTCTTAGGGAAATTATTTTCATTAAATAATCCGTACTGTTCTTTCCAAACCTCAATTAATTCATGTACAGCATCAATATAATTTTTATCTTCCCATTTCGCTGGAATCTGATAATACTCATATACTTTATCATCTATTAGCTTATATGCATTATTAGCATTGATTACGGCTTGTGGTTGCAGACAACTATGGGTATCTATCAAAATATTTCTATACTCCGATTCACTGTCAACCAATTTTAATATTACATCCTTAAGTAAATCGCCAATATTACCTTCATCTTTATTCAGACTATTAAATGGTTTAAAAATTCCATTTTGGTTTGGAAAAATGGAAAGAGATGAATATGTTATATTAGCATGTGAAAGGAAGTTATAGAATTTATTAAGAAAATCCCAAACTTTGACTTCACCTATCATACCTAACGAAGTATTGAGAGCATCAACAGAGCCTAAAGAAGATATCGTCTCATGTATTTGGCTACATACATATCCATTTGCTGATTGCCATAAGTCAGAAGCATCAAAACAAATCATACTTTCATTATATATTTGAGAAGTCAATATTGCTTTTGAAATAGAATAAATATTTTTTTGATACTTATATAATTCAGATTCTTTATTTTGTGGGAGGATGCTAATAACATAAAGCGCAATTTTATCTAGGACTTCTTGTGATTTATAATGGTAAGCCCCTCTAAAATAATTACCATTAGAAGATTCACTGGTTATTGCAAATTTTTCTCTCAAATCTGCTGCAAATGATGAGATTGTTTTTTTCTGATTTACAGAAAATGCAGATGCATCTATATCCTTATGTAAAAGGATTTTCTTATAATTCATATCGACAGATTCAAAGATTTTGTGCTTTAGCTCGTCTGGAATACCAGCATCTTCATATAAATCTTTAAGAGCATGAAAAGTTCCTTCCTGATTCGGAAGTACCTCAAACTGATTTAACTTAGCTGTTTGAATATTAAGAGCCAACAATGCATTATTAAGCCACCTTGCATCAAGGCCCATTGGTAAGTTAGATAATGAGCCTGCAACCTTAAGACTATTAAGGATACTAAACACGAACCAATTATCCAATTCCTTCCATGCACCTTCAAGAAGATTATTATCCACTACAGTTGTAATTCCAGATAATGAATATAAAGAAGTACATATTTCAAAAAACCTTTTTCTTTGATTTATAAATTCGTTAGAATATTTTTCTTTGTTATCAGGATTTATTGATATCAAAGGTAACAAAAGTGAAATCTTATTGGATTGATTATTATCAATAATCGCTTTGGCTAAGCGATTTACATCTGCACTATAGCTTTGAGAATTATATTTTGAATCTAATGATATAGTTGATATATCGCTATGTAAGAGTATAGGCTTTACATCTTTTCCAAGTTTATATAATAAATTGATTATAAAAGTGGAAATATTCTGACCTTGTTGAAAGCCATCAGTATCCTTCTTTAGAAGTTTGCCATTCATATTGGGCAACAATGCATATTCTGTTAAGTATCGAACATCATAAGTAGAAATAAACTTAAGAAATTTATTATACCAATTTATTAGCGTGTCATTTATAAGGTTTATATTTAACCAGTTTTCTTTACTTTCAACATCAATGCACAAATCTTCAGTTGACCAAAGATTTAAACCATTTTTCCAAAGGAGCAAGGACCATTCATGATTTTCAGCTACAATTTTATTTGGATAAAGTGATTCTAGCAAAGTATATAATTCTATTTCATCCTCAAGCTTGTCTTCTTTAACAACGATACAGTCAGTAAGTTTTTTATATGATTCATCATTATATGTTTTTACAACATTATACTTCAAAAGAATCTCTCTATACTTATGGATTACATTAGGTACATACCATTCCTTATCTAGATTCTTATGAGATTTAACCTTGTCTAAACCAGTAGCAAGATAATAAAGACAACCAAATTTATTAGATGAAAGGTAATTTACGAGTTTCTCATAAATAGGAAACACTTGTGCATATATTATTCGGTTAATACCGGTTTCAGTAATTACATTTTTTTCTTCGTTCCATATTTGCCCACTAAGCATTAAACTTTGTCTTTCACTATCAGGCTCAAAATCCGGACTATTTATTATGACTGGTTCACATAACTGATCCTCAATACCTACTAAAGGAAGTACACAATAGTGAGATGTCTTACCAATATGGTTTACAATATTATTATTTTCATCTATTTCTATTGCAACATCAAGCCTTAAAATTCTATCTGCTCGATAGCGTTCTGAAAGTTCCTTAGATGGTCCTTCATAATGAGAAAATAAAAAACGTCTTTTACAAGATTTTAGTGGACTTTCTATTTCATATTCTGCAAGAAATATATTGTTGCCAACACAACTCTGTGGTAATTTTTTTATTCTAGTCACATTACCATTATCGTTTAATTCTATCGAATTCAACTCTTTACAAAATAACATTGTTTGAGCAATATTCTCATGGAAATTATCAATTCCCATTTTAACGGCTGTTCTTCCGGAATCAGAGTTTATATGGTATGTAAATGTAGTCCAATCAAATGTTTGCTTGAAAAATTTTTCAGAAGCTCGCATTTTTTTAAGACCATCAATTAGCTCACTTGAGATGAGACCATCTCTATACATAGTAACCTCAAATCCGCAAAGCTCAGTACAATCTTTATTTGAATACTGATTACTTTCAATTGTAACAATCTTAGAAAGGCAATGAGTTGTCAAAAAACCAGTACCAAATCTACCTGTACTTTCTTGATTTTCCTTACCTCCACTATATTTGTACAAAAGACCATAGCGAGCTTTAGCAGTAAATGGAGCACCGTCATGTCTAAACTTAACAATATCACCGTGAATATCAATACGTACGTTAATCTCTTTCCTATTAGGATCCAATGCTATTGTGTCTTTTGCATTTTGAATAAGTTCCCAAACCCATCGTTTTTTATCGATATCTGAAGGTGCATTCAATTCACGAAGTCTCTTTTCAACATTTGTAATATACATATTGTCGAAGACTTCATTCATAGCATCAGTATTTACATCTGGTGATGATATTTCTTGTTTGCCATCTTCAGTAATTTCTTCTTTAAATGATTCTTTCTTTTTGCCTAGCATCTTTTCTTGCATAATTGTAATTTGTTTACCAGGATAAAACCAAGCCTTATATTTGAATGGAATCTGTTCTATTGAATATTTATTATATTTTACATCTGTAAGTCGAACAGTTTTATTTTTTGTAAAATAACCGTATAGATGGTTTTCTTCATCCTTAAATACGAAGACAGTAGCAGAATCTATCATTCTTTTTATTAATGCATCTGTTTTAGGATTTTGGTAAATACTTTGAAGCGAAGCATCTAGTAAAGGTGCTAATTCATTTGCTTCTGCAATTCTATCTTTCTCTGGATACATATCTTGGTTAGGATAATTATAATATCCTAATAATCTAAGTTTCATATTATTTTTCATACAATTTTCAGTTTACACAAAAGTACTAATTCAACATCAAATATTATTATTATTTATAGTTATTCTACAGAAAACATTGCAAAAATATTACTATGTATTATTTATAATAATCCCTATGATAAGTCTACTACTATATGTAACCTTTTTAGCTCAATCAATCCGAATAACTTAATCAAATCTATCTTAATATCTCAGTTTATCCATCCCAAATCACAAATGTGTTGTACATTTCTTACCTGAAAAACTTGGTTAATACATTTGTCACAAAATCAATCAATACTTGAAATGATACAGACTCCGGTTATAGTGACATTTGCCAATCAGAAAGGAGGTGTAGGAAAGACTACCCTTTGCGTAACTTTTGCCAACTATCTGGTGACGAAGGGTGTAAGAGTTGTGGTAATTGACTGCGACTTCCAGCACTCCATCATGAAGTGCCGAAAGTCCGACATCAGAAAATACGGCGAACAGGAAATGCCATACGAGGTATGGGCATATGAAGCCAACGACAAGGCGATGATGACTTCCCTTATGGAGAAGCTGCACAATGATCCTGAAATTGACGTTGTACTTATGGATTCTCCCGGCAGTCTGAAAGCGGAAGGGCTGATACCCATGTTCGTCAACTCTGACATCATCATTGTTCCATTTCATTATGACCTGGTAACCGTTCCGTCCACGGCCAGTTTCCTCATGTTTGTTGACCGGCTGAAGAAGGCTGTCGGTGAAAGGATGAAAGCCAGACTATTCATCATTCCCAATCTGAATGACGGAAGAATCGGCAAGCGTTCCGAACTGCTTATCTGGGACAATGCAAGGGATACTTTCTCCAACTATGGATACGTCACTGCAAAGATTCCCAAACGTGCGGACATGGAACGGTTCAGCACCATGGCGGCACTGGATATGCAGGCTGCTATCGTTACACCGGTATTTGACAAGGTCTATCAGAGTATCTTCGATACACTTGAACCGATAAGGGAAAAAGAACTCAAAGGCATACAGCTGACGGAAAATCTGAATCCCAAGCCTAAGAAGAAAAAGAAGGCACAGCCGTCTGATGAAGCTTCACAAAACAATACCGGCCAGTCTGGTACAGGTAATCAGAACAAAGAACCAGAATAATCAGTAACACTTCAATAACCATAGCACTATGAGTAAGGATATACCAGAAATAGATGACCTGACAAGAGGCATCAATGATTCAGAACTTATATTGACGCAAGATACCGCAGGAACACAAGTTAAACAAAAGGAAAATAATAATGAAGCACAGGAAAAGGATACTGCTGTTTCCCTTTCGGATACAGGATGCTGGGATGACTTCATGGAATTCCTGCAATCGGACGGTTCGGGAACGGACAAAACAGAAAGACTTGTCTGCAAACTCGACCGTGACCTTGCGGATTCACTTGATGACTGCGATATACATGGCAGGTGCCGCTCTGACCTGGTGAATGCCATCGTAAGGGCATTCTTCAAGTCATACCTGCCACGTCTGGCAGAATACAGAAGGGAAAAGAAATCGTTGTTTAACAGTTATAATCTGTAGGATATGAAAAAGACAGACTGGACCGACAGGATGCTGGCCGCTCTTGTCGAGCTGTATCCGGTAGAGACCACGGCCTATACCGCTGCCGTTCTCAATCTGAGCGAATCGACCGTCAAGCTGAAAGCCCGTGAGCTTGGACTTGTAAAAATGGCCAAATCCAGATGGATGGAGCGTGCCGACTATATCAGGAATCATTTCCAAGAGTGTTCCTTCTCTGAGATAGGGAAAGCTCTCGGCATTACCCGGATGAGTGTCGGACGTATAGCCGCTGCACTCGAACTGAAACGCAGCAGTGAAGAGAAACACCTGATTTCCTCACGTATCCGTACCCAGATGGTAAAGAGGGAAAGACGGCGTATCGTCTTCGGTCTGGAACCCATAACCGGTATCCGTGTCATTTCAAACAGGGCGAAGGTAAGGGTGCGCTCAAACATGAAGTCAAACGGATACATCATCAGTGAGGAACACAACGTGATTTATTATACCGGCACAACGGAACGCAGGGAACGTCTGGAAAGCCGGGGTATCAGACTGGGACTGCATATCCTTCCGTTTCCGGAGGACAGTTCCGCTCTTTCATCCAACATCATATTACAACAGCCATGCAGTACGGACAGATAGTATTCCTTCTCTTCATGGCAATGGTATTCTACTATGCGGCAATGATTTTCATGGACTTCCAGAGGGCAAAGGCCGCACAGAATGCCGAGCAGGACAGCCATAAAGAAGAGGACATTGACATATCGGAAGAGGCACGAAGCTTCAGACCGATAAGGATAAACCGGGATGAACCTGAATCCAAAGAAGAGAATCAGGAAGAGAATAATACAGGGAATCCCGAACCTGAGAATGAAAATACTGATTCTGACGGTACAGAGAAATCTGCATCCAAATCAGAATCTTCCAGACACGTTTACCGGGAGGCCATCATGACTGACGGCATTCTGGTAGAGAATATCATTCAGGAAATAAACCGGTTGGCAGAGACCGGTACCAGTGATCTCGGTGCCGTTATCTTCAGCTGTGAGAACGCCTGATATTATATACCGTTCCTTTAGTGACATCTGTTTCTTTGGCGATGAAATCCTTTAACATTATTCAGAAATGCAGATAATAAAGAAAAATGCCCGGAATCTTACGGAGCGTTTCATCGGTTCAAGTTTTGCACAGAAGAGTGTGATGGCGGCCATTGCACTGATTATTTCCACATCCAATGCAATGGCAGGAAGCAAGGGTGCAGCAGGTTTTACCAAGGCCACCCAGGAAGTCAGTTCCTACCAGACTCCGGTATCGAACCTGATGAAGGCCATTGCTGCCGTTATCGTCCTGGTTGGTGCCTTCAACGTCTATTTCAAGATGCAGAACGGAGACCAAGACGTGAAAAAGACCATCATGCTTACCATCGGAGGCTGTATTGCATTCATCGCACTCTCGGAAGCTCTCCCGCTGTTCTTCCAGTAATCCTTTCCCGGCATGACAATGAATCAGGAAGGATACCCTGTGTTCAAGGGATTGCAGAAACCGCTGGAGTTTATGGGCATACGTGGCCGTTTCCTCACTCTGGCAGCGGCAGCCATAGGCGTATCATTCGTAGGCTTCATCGGTTTCTCAATCGCTTTGGGAAAGGTTGCAGGATTCATAGCCATGATGGTCATGGCACTGGTGGGACTGATAACCATCTACATCAAGCAGCGTGGAGGACTCCACAACAAGAAAAGGGCAAGAGGTATCTATATCTACAGAAACCTGAGAAAAGAACAGTAAATCACTTTATACAGTATGGCACACAAAAGGAAAAGAATATTTGACGGACTCTATGCGCAGCTGGAGGAGACGGACGGCAATGTAGTGCTGTTCTCGGCCAGAGGCGAGCCGTCCGTTATCTTTGAAATAACCAATCCGGTCCAGCAGCTCTGTACGGATGCGCAGCAGTACATGCTGTTTCATGACGTGCTATCCAATATCCTTCAGACCATCGGTGAGGGATATGCACTACAGAAGCAGGATATTATGTGCAGACAGGCATATCACCATGACGTGCCGGACGATGCGGAGTTCCTGACAAGGAGTTATTTCAGATACTTCGAGGGAAGGGAATTCACAGAGATAAGGACTTTTCTTATCCTCACCCAGGAGGCCCAGAGAAGCCAGTTCATCCAGTATGACCCGAAAAGATGGCTCGATTTCCATGCCAAGGTATCAAAGACGGATGATATTCTGACGGAGAAGCATATCCGGCACAGAAAGCTCGGCAAGGAGGAAGTCAGCGAGTACTGTCACCGTTTCATGGCATTCCAGTTCCGGCACGGACCGTTCTCAATGACCAACTTCAAGGCTTCAGACGAATATCTCAGGACAGGTGACCGGATTATCCGTTCCTATCCGCTGGTGGACATTGACGAGATTAATCTGCCTTCCATGATAAAGCCGTACACGCAGATGAACATCAACGGGTACGGTATCGCAACCGACCTGCTTTCTTTCCTGACCGGCGTCCCCTACTCGGACTGTGTGGTGTTCAACCAGGTCATTCAGATACCGGGACAGAGGAAGCTGCTGCGCAAGCTTCAGGCCAAGGCGAAGCGTCACGGTTCCATGCCGGACCCGAGCAACCGTATTGCAAAGGCCGATATTGAGGAAGTGCTGGACAGGCTGGCCGTTGACAGTACCATGCTTGTATATTGCAACTTTAACATTCTGGTGAGCTGCCCCCCTGACAAGGTTACTCCGGTAACTTCCTTTCTGGAGACAAAGCTGTATGAGTGCGGCATCATGCCGTCAAGAACAGCCTACAACCAGCTGGAGCTTTTCATTGACTGTTTTCCCGGTAACGGCTATGCCTTCAACCCGGACTATGACCTGTTCCTGACGCTTTCGGATACTGCCCTGTGCTTTTTCTTCAAGGAACATCTGAAGGAGTCTGAGGATACACCGCTGACCACATACTACACCGACCGTCAGGGACTTCCTGTCTGCATCGACATTACCGGCAAGGAAGGCAAAAGGAAGATGACGGACAATGCCAACTTCTTCTGTATCGGTCCTTCCGGTTCCGGCAAGTCCTTCCACATGAACAGTGTGGTACGTCAGCTTCTGGAACAGAATACGGATGTGGTCATGGTGGATACGGGTGATTCCTACGAAGGTATATGCGGATATTACAATGGTACATACATAGCCTACTCGAAGGAGAAGCCCATTTCCATGAATCCGTTCAAGGTCACGAAGGAGGAATACGAGCTTAATTTCGGGGAGAAGAAGAACTTCCTCAAATCGCTGATATTCCTGATATTCAAAGGTAACGCATTTCCTACAAAGATTGAGGACATGCTGATAAACCAGACCATCGTGGAATATTACGAGGCCTATTTCAATCCGTTTGAAAGGTTCAGCGACAGTGAGCGTGAGGCACTGAGGCAGAAACTGCTGGTTGCCGCCAAGATGGAGGATGACTATGAACAGTACACGCACAGCATGGAGGACATCGACAGGCAGATAAATACGGAAGAGGTTCAGGAGAAGGCTGAAAGCCGTGCCCTGCTGCTGCCTTCCGAAGTACGCCGTCTGAAGCTGATACGACAGTGCCGTTCACTGACTGCTCTGATAAATGATGAAGCTGCCACAGAATCGGAAAAGGAACGTGCACTTGCCATCATAGAAAAATATAAAAGGGAACTTTATAACAATTCCATGCTGATTAAGATAGACAGGCAGATTGACCACATGGAGGAACAGAAACGCAGGCTGAAGGTTCAGGAACTATCGTTCAATTCCTATTATGAGTTTGCCCTGGAACGCATACCGCAGATTACACAGCTGGAGAAAATCAGTTTCAATATACATGACTTTGCGGCCATACTGAAACAGTTCTACCGTGGCGGTGAACTGGAGATGACGCTGAACTCCGACCTCGACATTAACCTGTTTGACGAGCGTTTCATTGTGTTCGAAATAGATAAAATAAAGGATGATCCGGTGCTATTCCCGATTGTGGTACTGATTATCATGGACGTGTTCCTACAGAAGATGCGTATCAAAAAGGGACGGAAGGCTCTTATCATTGAAGAGGCATGGAAGGCAATTGCTTCACCTACCATGGCGGAATATATAAAGTATTTGTATAAGACCGTCCGGAAGTTCCACGGAATAGCCGGTGTGGTCACACAGGAGCTTAATGACGTGATTGATTCCCCTATCGTGAAGGAGGCCATCATCAACAACTCGGATGTGAAGATTCTGCTTGACCAGACCAAGTTCAAGGACAGGTACGAGGATATTGCAGCCATTCTGGGACTCACTGACATACAGCGTCAGCAGATTTTCACCATCAATGCGCTGAACAACTATGAGGGAAGAAGCTACTTCAAGGAGGTGTGGATTTGCCGGGGACAGCACTCGGATGTGTACGGTGTGGAGGAAGCACCGGAATGTTACTGGGCATATACTACAGAACGTACCGAGAAGGAGGCACTGAAGATTTATCTTGCCCGGTACGGTACGCTGCAGGAGGCCATCACCCGTATCGAGGAAGACCGCAAGGCGGATGGAGGGCTTCTGTATCTGGAGTTTGCAAGAAAAGTCAACCAACATCAAAAAGTTATGTCACTATGGTAAAATTCAGATTCATGCTGATTGCGATACTGCTGGTATCGGCATCAGCCAATATGTCTGCTGCCTGGAGAATCGTATTCGACCGCAACTGCCTGAAGATTGTCCTGGCCAATACCGCTTCACAGAAGCTTATCGAGGAACAGCACAACCAGCGTGTGGATACCATCGCTGCCAAGAAACAGAAGGTGGAACTCTATACGGTGAGTATGGCTACCATGAAGGAACTCTACAAGCTGAGTATGGAGAACATATCCGGCTTCGGGACTGAAAGTATTTATTATAAGGAAATAGGCATGTGCGCTCTGGATATTCTGCGAAATGTTCCGGTACTTGTCAGCACGGTAAACAGGGCCAAATTTTCAAACAGGCTGCTCTGTCTGAACGAGCTCGGCAATCTTGTAGCGGAAACCCAACAGTTGGTCGGCAACTTCGTCAATATCGTTAACAATGCCAGAATTCCCAATCCGTTGCAGGGACAGGCAACTGCAGAAAAAAAGGATGACGGCTACAACCTGCTGGACAGGTATGAAAGGCTGACATTGGCCAACAGTATCTATACTGACCTGAACAGGATACGCTACAAGGTGGAAGGGATGGTTCTGATGGCACAGTATGCCACTGCAAACGACCTCTTCTTTGCCATAGACCCGGAAGGATGGGCAAATGTGGTGACCATGAAGAATCATGTGGGGCATCTTGTACAGGACTGGAACGGCCTGATTGCTTCAAATTATTAACCCTTAATATGTATGTGTCTGTCATGAGAATCAGGAATATAAGTATCATATCAGCCGGTATTATAATGCTGTTGCTGCCTGTAAAGGCTTCCGCTTTCATAATACCCAAAGACCTGCCGACTATCGAAGCACTCATAGCCCTGCACAAGGCCATAAAGAAGGACGAGGACAAGGCTCTGACAAGAGTGGCCACAAGCTATGGCGAGCAGTCGCTCATTGAGAAGGGTGCGGAAAAGTTCAATGATGTCCGTACCACTCGGGATACAAGGCTGAACAATGCCTATTCGTACCTGGTACTGGCCGGTGCCATTTCTTCAACGGCCAACTCACTGTATCAGCTGGTAACGGAATACAAGGACTTTACCGGTAATACTTTCAGTCATGTATCAAAGAAGCCTTTCGTAGCCTGGTATTATGCCGATGCCAA
>OGZW01001606.1_pt1 | contig 18277 bp, 17 predicted proteins | sample 1577001 | NCBI WGS metagenome assembly OGZW01 (sample SAMEA3541519, study PRJEB24748) | human gut metagenome | biome: human gut; feature: human-associated habitat; material: faeces | place: China | collected 2012 | reverse complement strand
TCGTACTACTGGTACTCTTATGGCTTGTTCCGTTTGTTCCATCTGCATAGGTGGTAGGAGTTACATCTGTAGTTCCTCCATCTGTAGTTCCGTCGCCGGATCCTGTTCCGTCTCCGTTTGTTCCGTTTGCACCTGGTGTGGTAGTGGCCTGTGTCAGAGGAGCTGCCTTGAACTGATAGGGCAGAACTTCGGAAGCATCTGTTTCCTGCCAGTCATTTCCACTGTATACCTGTTTTGCATATTTAATGTAAATAGTATATGCTTTCTCGGCATCTGTATAAATACCGCTCTTGGCACCAATTTTCCAGGATGTGTTCCAGGTTGACGGGTTAGAAGACATACTCCATCCTACAGGTACCCATCTGACATCACCTTCTCCCGGATTATTGTTCTGTGTACCTGCACCGATTACTTTGAAGTCATAGAAAGTATTCGGATAGAACACAAGTGCTTTCTCAAATCCCTGTACAACACTCTCTTTTACATCGGGTACTACCGGAGTATGAGATGGTGTAGGTATAACAGGACGTTCTTTTGGATCAGGCTGGAACATTACAGAGCCATAATTACTCTTATCCTTATCACTGATCACATTGATACAGACGGCAACCTTTTATATCCTGACGAGTCTAACAATCCGGCACCAATAGGTATTAAGATTGGCTTATATCAGTTTTCTAATCCTGCAGGACTGGATAAGATTGGTGGAAGCTACCTTTCAGAGACTGAGGCGTCAGGAGCTGCACTTAACGAAGCGTACGATGAAGTTGGAAAGAAGAGCTCATTAAGACAGTCATATCTTGAATCATCTAATGTTCAGGTTGCAACTGAGATGGTTAATCTTATTACAGCACAGAGAGCGTATGAATTATGTTCTAAGGCTATAACAACATCTGATACAATGATGGAGCAGGCTAATAACCTTAAGAGATAAGCGGGGTGTAGTGTATGAGCGATTCTATTACGGGACTTAGCAGTAAGAATTATTCAGATGTGTATGATTCTAAAGCGGGTTCTTTAACTAATAAACTTACAGATACTGATTATTCTAAGGCATCAGACGATGAACTTATGTCTGTATGCAAGGATTTTGAAAGTTATTTTGTTGAACAGGTTCTTAAGTCAATGGAGAAGATGGCTAAGATTGATTCGGATGACGAAGATAGCAATCTGTTCTCTTCTATGGCTGGAATTGGCGGAACAGAGGATACTTCACTTAATACTTTGGGAAGTTACTTTGGAGATGAGATGGTGTCATCTTATGCCAAGCTTATGACTGATTCTAATCATGGCAAAGGACTTGGAATAGCACAGACGCTTTATGAGCAGATGAAGAGAAATTATTCTACAGAGTCTATTCCTAAGGCAGATGAGCAGAAATAATATTTAACATAAAGGAGATAACAGATTGGATTACGAGTCTGTGAAATATGTAGAGGGCTTTGTGGAGAATATTATCTTCAGGAATGAAGACAATGGATATACGGTTTTTAATATTGTATATGATGATGAAGAAATCACCTGTGTTGGAGTGTTAAGCTATATCAACACAGGTGAATTTATTACTGCACAAGGCGAATTTGTTAAGCATGCAGTTTACTACATGCAGTTTAAAGTCACATCTTATGAGTTCAGGGCGCCGGATGATGCTGCATCCGTAAGGCGTTATCTAAGCTCCGGGGCAATCAAGGGTATCGGCGAGAAGATGGCTGAACGAATAGTTAAGACATTTGGCGATGATACATTCAGGATTATGGAAGAAGAACCGGAGCGTCTGGCTGAGATTAAAGGAATAAGCATGTCTAAAGCTATGGATATAGCAAACCAGCTTATTGACAAGAAAGACATCAGAAAAGCAATGATGTTTCTTCAGCGTTATGGAATCCAGATGAATCTTGCTAACAAAATATTTAAGCGTTATGGAAACGATATATATAACATTCTTGAACAGAATCCGTACAGGCTTGCTGATGACATAGAGGGTGTCGGTTTTAGGACGGCTGATGAGATTGCTTCGCGTGCCGGAATTAAGATTGATTCTGAATTCAGGATTAAGAGCGGAATATTTTATGTGCTTAACCAGGCGACAATGCAGGGACACACATATCTTCCGTATGATAAGCTTGTGCGTCAGGTCAACGAACTGCTTTTAATTGATGTCCAGGACTATGATAAATACCTTATGGACCTGACAATGGATAAGAAGATAGTTGTCAAGGTTAAGGACAATGTAAAATGTGTCTATGCCCGCATGTATTACAACATGGAAGCAAATGTTGCAGCTATGCTTAATAATCTTGATGTCCAGATTGAGGAAGACCAGAAATTCATAGATGACAGGATTGCAAGGATTGAGGATAAAGAAGGAATAACTCTTGATGATATCCAGAAAGAGGCTGTTGCGAAAGCAGTAAGAAACGGGCTTGTTATTGTTACTGGAGGTCCGGGAACCGGTAAGACTACAACTATTAATACAATAATCAAATATTTTGAGCTGGAAGGTCTGGAAATCAGGCTGGCAGCGCCTACGGGACGTGCAGCCAAGAGAATGACTGAGGCGTGCGGTTATGAAGCACAGACAATCCACAGAATGTTAGAGATAAGCGGCGGCGTGCCGGATGGTGACAGAAAGTCGGTAGCAGGTCTGTCTATGTTCTTTGAGAGAAATGAAGATAATCCGCTTGAGGCTGATGTTATTATTGTTGATGAGATGTCGATGGTAGACATTAGTATTATGAATTCACTTCTTAAAGCTGTTTCGATTGGAACGAAACTGATTCTTGTAGGTGATGTGGACCAGCTTCCAAGTGTCGGTCCGGGAAATGTGCTGAAAGACATCATAGAATCCGGCTGCTTTCCGGTTGTTAAGCTTGAGAGAATATTCAGACAGGCGGCACAGAGCGAGATTATTATTAATGCCCATAAGATTAACAGGGGCGAGGAGGTAGTACTTAACAAGTACAGCAAGGATTTTCTCTTTGTTCACAGAAACGGTGCAGACAATATAATAAACGCGATGAAAACGCTTATTAAGGACAAACTCCCGGACTATGTAGGTGCCGATGTGTATGACCTTCAGATTCTTACTCCATCGCGAAAATCCAATGTCGGGGTGGAACGTCTTAATAAGATTATGCAGGATTTTCTTAATCCGGCTGATGCTATCAAGCAGGAAAGACAGGTCGGTGATGTTACTTTCCGTGAAGGTGATAAGGTTATGCAGATTAAGAATGATTATCAGCTTGCATGGGAAAAACGAAGCAGATACGGTATTCCAACAGAACAGGGAACGGGCGCTTTTAACGGGGATACCGGAGTTATAGAGAGAATAAGCACATTTGATGAGAATGTAACTGTGAAATTCGAAGATGGCAGATTCGTTACTTATGAATTCTCACAGCTTGATGAGCTTGAACTTGCGTATGCGATTACGGTTCACAAATCACAGGGAAGTGAGTACCCGGCGGTTATTATTCCGATGTCGCAGGGGCCAAGAATGCTGATGAACAGGAATATTCTGTATACGGCAGTTACAAGAGCAAGAAAATGTGTGTGCCTCGTTGGGGAAGAGGAGATATTCAGGCTTATGGCTGACAATGTATCAGAGTCAAAACGATATTCTTCACTCACAGACAGGATTGAAGAAATCAGACATATTGAAGATTTCGGACAATGATAATTGATATGTTTATATGTGATAATGATGATAATAATGGGGGATTATGGATTATAAGAAGGTATTGATGGAGGCAGTTAATGCGGTACTTCCACCAGCGTGTCCTATGTGTGGAAAGCCGGCACCTTTTGTTGGAGGGATAAGGGCAGATATATGTGGAAGCTGCATGCATAATATAAATTATGTAAGCGAGCCTGCCTGTTTAAAATGTGGTAAGCCGGTGAAAGATGAAGAAACAGAATACTGCAGTGACTGTAGCAGGCAGAAGCATGTATATGACCAGGCATGTGCGTTGTATGAATATTCTAAGAATGTCAAGGAATCAATATACAGATTTAAATATTATAACAAGCAGGAATATGCAGGAATATATGCGAAGCAGATGGCGGACAGATGTGGCAGGATGATACGCATGTGGTCGCCGGATGTGATAATTCCTGTTCCGATTCATATTTCGAAATATAAGGAGCGTGGGTTTAACCAGGCTGGGCTTATTGCGCAGGCACTTGGAAGAGCCATGCAGATTCCGGTAGATGAGAAATATCTCGTAAGGATTGTTAAGACTCAGCCCATGAAGGAGCTAAGTAATCGGGAAAGAATTAAAAATCTGCAAAATGCTTTTCAAGTAAGAGGAAAAGTTGTAAGATATAGAAAAGTATTAATCGTGGACGACATATATACAACAGGAGCAACATTTGATGCATGTGCAGCAGTACTTAAAGACGCAGGAGTGTCACAGGTATATGGTATAAGTCTGTGTGTGGGAGACGGATTTTAAAGTATGAGCTGCTTTAGTAACTGGACCTGTTAACGAGATTGATAAAGAAGATTAACAAGGAGAAGCTATGGAAGTTAAGAATTGTAAGAACTGTGGAAGATTATATAATTATATAGGTGGTGTGTACAGACTTTGTCCTGAATGCATGAGAAAGCTTGAAGAAAAGTTTCAGGAGGTTAAAGATTATATAGAGGATAATCCAAGGGCTGATATGAGAGAAATATCTGAGAATTGCGATGTCAGTACAAGACAGATTGAACAGTGGATAAGAGAAGAAAGATTATCGTTCAGTGATGATTCACCTATTGGTATTGCATGCGAAGTATGCGGAGCTACCATAAGAACCGGAAGATATTGTGAGAGATGTAAGAACGATTTAGCTAACAGACTGGGAAGCATGTATGGAAGCAGATCTTCAACAGTTGATGCTGATAAGATAAGAGAGAGAAGAGAAAAGGCAAGGATGAGATTTCTTGATAAATAATAAGCTTTTTTCAAAACGGGTATAAAGTATTTGCGGAAACTGTCCGATATCTTACACATGAAGCAAGAGAGTATCTGCTTTAATTAATGGAAAGTGAGGCGGTTAATATGCGCATAGATGCTTATAATGCTGTTAATCAGATATATCAGACCAGCCAGATTTCTAAAGCTAAGACAGCAGCTAAGACATCATCGGTTAGTGACAAGTTTGAGATTTCTGACACAGCCAAGACATATCAGACAGCCAGGACAGCAGTAAGTAAGGCTTCTGATGTTCGAGAAGACAAGATTGCTGATATTAAGGCACGTATGGCAGCAGGAACTTACAACATCAGTTCAGAAGCTGTTGCAGATAAGATTCTGAACAACATTTCAACATTAACATTTTAGTGGGGTTTTATTAGATGGCAAGTTTGATAGATTCTTTGATTAATATAATGAATGATGAGAACAGACAGTATACTGAGCTTTTGGACTTGTCTAATAATAAGACTACCGCTATTGTTAAGGGAGATGTCGGACAGCTTCAGGAGATATTTGGTAAGGAGCAGAAGCTTATTGATATTCTTAACAGACTGGAGATGGAGAGACAGTCATGTGTTGCAGATATATGTAAGATTCTGCATCTGTCAGCAGCAGAGGTTAAGGTGAGTCAGATAGTAAGACTGTTAGAAAAGAAGCAGGCAGAGCATGATGCTTTAGAACAGTCGTATCTGAGTCTTAAGAAAACTGTAAACCAGCTTACGCAGGTTAATGATAATAACAGACTGCTGCTTAAGGAATCAATGGATATGATTGATTTTGAGATTAATCTTGCGAAGAATGCAAGTATGGCTCCACAGACGGCTAACTATGGAAAGGGAGCGTATGAGGAGACAGGTCGCATGGGAAGCACAAGCTTTGATGCCAGGCAGTAATATTCTGATGGCATATCAGGATGCCACGGATATAAGACAATATGAATAATATCACGGATGATTTATTGTGAGATGGGGTTGTCCGTGTTGGATTGAAAGCCACATTTTTACTAAGGAAATGTGGCTTTTTTAGTCTCTGGGGTGTTTTGTTTAAAAAAAATGACGATATACATATAAGATTATGAATTAAGTAAGAAAGAGGTGACCTTATGGCTAATGGAATGGCAGGATTGTTTGTTGGAGCAAGCGGTTTGAAAACAGCTCAGACAGCACTCAACACAACAGCACACAATCTGTCTAATATTAACACAACCGGATATACAAGACAGCAGGTTACTTTCTCTGATACTACATATGTCAATGTCAGCAGCAAGGACAAAGTAAGTTATGCAAGCTACGGACTTGGTGTTGCAATATCTGAGGTAAGAAGAATAAGAGATCAGTATATTGACCTGGCATACAGGAATGAGAATTCAAGACTAGGATTCTATGAAAGCCAGTACAATGCTGTTCAGGAGATAGAAGACCAGTTTGGTGAGATGCAGGGGGTAACTTATGAGTCATATCTTACCAATCTGTATGATTCAATTAATGAACTTGCCAAGAATCCGACAAGTACAGTTGCAAGGTCATCGCTTATCCAGAATGCGACTGCATTTATAGAGAAATCAGAAAATGTGTATAAGGGGCTCAGGGATTACCAGACAACTCTTAATACACAGGTTAGTAATATGGTTAATAAGATTAATGATCTTGCAGGCCAGATATATAAGCTTAATAAGAGCATTGCCAAGGTGGAAGCACCAGGTATTGAGAAAGCTAATGATTTAAGAGACCAGCGAGATGCGGCAATAGATGAACTCAGCAAATATATAGATATTACTTATTATGAATCAGAGAATAAGGAAACTATTATTAATGCAGCCGGAGTTCCACTTGTGACAGCAGGTGAGCTTACAACTATGGGTACAAGAGTTGTCGAGGGAACAACACTTGTTATTCCTACCTGGCCATCGTATGAAAGAGATGTTTATGAGGATGGCAAGCTGGCAACTAATGCTGATGATACAGATAAGGGGCAGCTTAAGGGACTTATTATCGCAAGAGGTAATATGGTTGTAGATTATACAGTAGTTCCGGTTGCACCTGACAGCAATGATTATGACATGAGTACTGAAGAAGGCCGTACAGCATATCAGCAGGCTTATAATGAATATGCAAAGCAGCAGGAATACTACAATACATATGTAGAGCCATCAGCAATTCTTAGTGCTATGGCGGGATTCGATAAGCTTGTTAACGGAATTGTTGAGAGAATTAATGGTATCTTATGCCCGGAGAAAACTGAGACAAGGACTAATCCTTATCTTAATGCAGATGGAAGTGAGATTCAGGCAGATACATACATATATAATTCAGTTGACCAACCGGTTCTTTATGACAGATACGGAAGAGAGGTTACCGGAACTGATAACGGGGATGGTACTTACAGCTATGCATCTGGTGAGAAATTATACGAGAGTGCAGGCGGAGCAGCGGTTCCGGTTGATTCATATGAGTATCTTATGCTTGACATGGACAAGACTGGATACGGTATGGATGACGATAAGACTGTTGGTACAGAACTGTTTTCAAGAATTGGAACAGACAGATATATTAAGACTACAGGTGATAATGGAGAGACAATCTATCTTAGAAACAATCTTAACGAGACAGATTATGAATCATTATATAAGCTTGGCAATCTGAAGATTAATCCTGAAGCAGCACAGAATGTAGGAAAGATTCCACTTTCTACTGTACAAGGTAAGGAAGATTTTGACAGAGCCAAGGAACTCGTGGATATATGGGATGAGAAATTCGCTTCCCTTAACCCGGACATGTATGCGAAGTCGGATTACATGTCATTCTACAATAATTATATTGGTGAATATGCCACTATGGGTAAGGCACTTTATAATTATGTAGGTAACCAGACAACGATGGTTGATGGTTATAATAACCAGAGACTCCAGTCAGAGGGTGTATCTTCTGATGAAGAGTTAGAGAAGATGATAAAGTATCAGCAGGCATATAATGCAGCTTCGAGATATGTGAATGTAGTAAGCGAAATGCTTGAGAATCTTGTTACTTCACTTGGACGTATATAAATGCTGATTAATACAGGAGGATAATATGGCATCAACATTTTTTGGATTAACAATTGCATATACAGGATTGCAGGCGGCGCAGACCTCTATTAATGTTACATCACATAATCTTGCTAATATCAATAACCAGGCATATACGAAGGAGACAGCTTCTATTAAGGCTGGGGAGGCATTACGTTCATATGCTAAATATGGAACACTTGGTGCAGGAGTTATAGTTGATGCAATTAATCAGACGAGAGATTCTTACTATGATGAGAAGTACAGAAATAATTATACTAATTATGGACAGTACAATGTTAAGGATACATACATGTCACAGATACAGAATTATCTCAATGAGTTCACACTTAAGGGATATTCAACTGAGTATGAGAATTTTTTCGCAGCACTTAACCAGCTTGACCTTACACCGGCTGATACATCAGCAAAGAACCAGCTTATCAATAATGCAAAGAGTTTGACAGATTATTTTAATACATTGTCAACTAATATGAGAAATGTGCAGATAGACGCCAATAACGAGATTAAAGATGCTGTTAACCAGATTAATTCTCTGGCACAGAACATTTCTTCTCTTAATAAGCAGATTAACCAGATTCAGGCTAATTATGGCAATGCCAACGACCTTAAGGATCAGAGAAATGCATTAATTGATGATCTTTCAAAGCTTGTTAATATATCAGTAAGTGAGACAGACATTGGCAACAATCTTACAGACCTTCAGATTACAATTAATGGTAATTCGCTTGTTAATGGCTATAATTACCATACTCTTCAGACTGTTTCAAGAGATGAACCAAGAAATGTATCAGATGCGGCAGGTCTGTATGACATACAGTGGGAGACCGGACAGCCATTTAATATATACAGCACTTCATTAGGAGGAGAGTTAAAGGGACTTATTGATATAAGAGACGGCTGCAATGGTGAGATTGAAAAATATGCAACAACAACTGACGGTGATGGCAATGAAACATACAAGACAGATGCAGAGGGCAATATCCTTACTGATACGGTAAGTCAGGTGGCCAGCAATACTAATTATAAGGGAGTTCCTTATTATCAGGCACAGCTTAACCAGTTTATCCAGACATTTGTATCATCAATCAATGAGATTCTTACAAAGGGTGTTACATCAGATGGCTCGGCAAGCGGAATTCCACTTTTTGTAATGTCAGATGGAAGCAAGGCTCTTACAGCGTCAAGTGTAACAGTTAATCAGGATCTTATTGATAACGCGGACCTTCTTGCTACCAAGTACAAGGAAAGCGATGGAGAAGCCAATACAAGCCTGATTGTAGACCTTATCAATTCTAAAGATGCTAAGATATATGACGGAGGTACGGGAACATATTTCCTCGAAAGTATTGTCAGTGATATGTCAATAGATGCAAGTAAGGCAATTAATTTTACAAAGAATTACAACAATCTTAAGACAACTATACAGAACCAGAGATTATCTGTAATGGGTGTTGATACAGATGAAGAAGCCATGGATCTTGTAAAGTTCCAGCAGGCATATAATTTAAGCTCGAAGATGATGACTGTCATGAACCAGTTATATGACAGACTTATTAATAATACAGGTGTATAAAACAGGAAAAGAATTCTTCTCCTCACCATAGGGGCGGTTTTTGACTTGCGATATAAGGAGGCATAATATGCGTATTACTAACCAGATGATGGTAAACAGTTCAATATCCAATATTCAGGGAAATAAGAGCCAGCTTAATGATTTAAGTACACAGCTCTCAACACAGAAAAAGATTAATAAGCCTTCTGATGACCCTATTATAGCCATCAGGGCATTGAGACTGCGTTCAAGTCTTGATGAGGTAACACAGTATCTTGGAAAGAATATTCCTGACGCATCATCATGGTTAAGTGTAACTCATGATGCATTAGACGAAAGCAACAAGATTATACAGGATTTGTATAATTACTGTGTGCAGGGCTCTACGGATTCATATTCAGAATCTGAGCGTAACACTCTTGCTGAAAGTCTTAACAAGCTGGTGGAAGCTTATTATGAGCAGGGGAATGTTGATTATGCCGGAAGATATGTATTTACAGGACATGCTACAGATAAGCCTCTGACATATCAGTCAGATGAAACTGCTAAAGATGTTGATTATACAATTACACAGAACTTTACAAGGGAGGATTTATCTAAAAAGACAGCATACACTAATGCATATACTAATGACGATATTATCAATCTTAATGTAAAGACAGACGCTAACGGAAATATAATCACACCTAATATAACAGATGTGCACAGAATCCAGCTTGCATATGACGAGATTAACGGAAAAACATTTTCAATGAGCATGGGAGATAATAATTCTGCCAATATAACTATTGCTGATGATGGGAGTGTTACTGTAGATGGAGGACTTACTGTTCCGGTAACTGATGCAGACGGTAATACAGCTGATACAGCTGTAAATGTGGTTACAACGACAGATCCTAATTATGTTCCGGGAGAGAATGAGATTGCAATTAACTCAACAACAGGCGAGCTTCTTCTTGGTGAGAATGTATACAAGTCAGTGTATGCTGATAATGCATTTTCAGTGACATACGAGAAGAGCAATTTTATAAAGGGTGACATTGACCCGACAATGTATTTTAACTGTGTTGATAATAATACAGGAATTGAGTACAACAAGCAGAGTGAGGATATTGAATATATCATTAATTTTTCACAGAAGATTAAGGTTAATACAGAAGCTGATGAAGCTTTCAATATATATCTTGGAAGAAATGTTGATGACCTTGTCAATGCGGTACAGAATGTCCTTGATATTAATGACCAGATATCAAAGATTGAGTCTATGCAGAAGGAAGGACAGTACAGCGATGAGGCTTCACAGAAGAAGTTAAGTGATATTATGGAAGGCCTTACAAAGCAGAGAGATTTTGCAAAATCTAAGATGAAAGATGCTTTTGAAGCGGGAATCGGTCAGATGCAGGGCTATCAGGAGCAGGTATCTAATGCAAAGGCTGATGTCGGTAACAGACAGATAAGACTTGACCTTACCAAGACAAGACTTACGGAGCAGAAGACTAATTTCACTGATCTAAAGTCTCAGAATGAAGACATTGATCTGGAAGAGATTGTTGTTACATATACATCAGCACAGCTTGTATATCAGGCAGCATTATCAGCTGCGAGCAAGGTTGTTCAGCAGACACTGCTTGATTTCCTTGGGTAGCCAGCATAAGAGAGGAATACAGTGAGGCAGGCTGAGAGTTAAGCTGTATAAACAGCATTGACAGATAAAGGATAGAATTAAGATTTGGAGGTTTGACATGAAAGTACAGACTAAATGGTTTGGTGAAATTGAGGTTAGTGAGGATAAAATCATTACATTTGACAAGGGAATCATTGGATTTGAGGACTGGAGGAAGTATACTCTTGTGTATGATGCAGAGAAAGAGGAGAATATATCAATTATATGGCTTCAGGCAATTGATGAGCCAACACTTGCACTTCCTGTAATGAAGCCGGAATTCGTGTATGAGACATATGATCCTGTTGTTGAGGATGAGCTTCTTAAGTCTCTCGGAGATGATATACAGGATGATAATATCAGAGTGTACTGTGCACTCACGGTACCACAGGATATTACTAAGATGACAATTAATCTTAAAGCTCCTATTATTGTTGATTTTGATACGATGAAGGGAATACAGCTTATAGCAGATAATTCTGAATATCAGGTAAGATATCCTATATACGATATTCTAAAGAAGGAGGAGAACTAATATGCTCGCATTATCAAGAAAGAAAGACGAAGCAATCATTATTAACGATGATATTGAGATTACTATAATTGAAATCAAGGGCGATCAGGTAAAGCTTGGCATATCAGCTCCTAAGTCAGTGCCTATATATCGTAAGGAAGTGTATGCACAGATACTTGATTCTAATAAGGAAGCAGCAAGTTCGGTTGATGTTAAGTCTCTTAACCAGTTATTTAAGAAATGATTTGTTTTATTTGTGTATATTTTTTTCCGAAGGGTTAAATTTTACTTAACATTTTCCGATATATGCAGTACAACATGAATGTAACTACAGGATAAAGTTTTGTTTTCACACGGAGGTGGAATTGTATCATGGGAATGGAAGTTAATGGAGTAGCGGCAGCGTCAAGCTACCAGAGCCAGAATTTACAGGCTGCTAAGCCGGTATCACAGGTAAGCAGTGTTACAACAACTACAGATAAGAGCAATGAGGTTGTTGTTGATTCAGCGAAGTCAGTAGCATCTAATGTGGCAGTTTCTGTAGGACAGGCAGCAGACAGTGAGAAGAATGGCAGCAACGCTAATGACAATGACAAGGCAAAGAAGCAGGCTGAATCTATGGCTGATGTTAAGGATATAAGGAAGGTTCTTAACAACAACACAATCGCTGAATTCGGCTACAACGAACCAACTAACAGAATCACGATTAAGATTAAAGATAAAGACACAGACGAAGTTATTAAAGAGATACCTTCAGAGAAAGCTCTTGAGATGCTTGCCAAGGCATGGGAGCTTGCGGGTATCATGGTTGATGAGAGGAGATAAGCTATGGCAATAAGACTATCTGGTATGGTATCGGGTATGGATACAGAATCGCTTGTTTCAGCACTCGTATCATCATATAAGTTAAAGAAAGACAATCTTGTTAAAGCACAGACCAAGCTTTCATGGAAGCAGGAAAAGTGGAAGACCATGAATACAAGTATTTATGGGTTCTATAGCGGAAAGCTTTCAAGTGCAAGATTTTCTACAAGTTATAATCTTAAGACATCTACGGTGTCTAATGATAAGTATGCCAAGGTAACAGCAAGTTCATCTGCTGTTAATGGTACACAGAGACTTAAGGTTAAGCAGCTGGCGTCAACAGGATATCTTACAGGTGGACAGATTAAAGCTGCTGATGGAAGCAAGGTTACAGGTGATACTAAGATATCAGACATAGTTGGAACAACAGATGGTTCTATAAGTTTTAAGACTGCTTCTGGAACCAAGAGTATTGATATAACATCAGATATGAATGTTAACCAGTTCGTATCTAAGTTAAAGGAAGCTGGCGTTAATGCAAGCTTTGATGAGAATAATGCAAGATTCTTTATAAGCTCTAAGGAGTCAGGCAAGGATAACGATTTCTCACTTGTGGCTAATGACTCTAACGGACTTAATGCATTACAGAAGCTTGGAATATATACAGTTAATGATACTGATTCAGCAGAATACAAGAGACTGGCAGCTTTAACAGAGGGCAGTGATGCATATAATACAGAACTTGAAGGTATGTATACTAAGATTACTGCCAAGGATACTGCCAAGAGTTATGCTGATAAGTATAATGCAGCCAAGGATAAGCTTGATGCACTGGCAGCAGATGATACTTGGGATCATTCATTGACATTAGATGAATATATGGCAAAGCTTAAGACAGAGACACCAGATATTCTTAATGCTTATGATAAGTATAAGAAGGAAAAGGTGGATTCAGAGGGCAATACAGTTAAAGATTCTGATGGCAAAGTTGTGTACGAATATGACACAGAGGCTATGGAAAAAGATGGTGTCAAGGATGAATATGAGGCAGCGGTAAAGAAAAAAGCGTCTAATGAATCACTGATTAAAGTGTATGATGATAATTCCAAGGTTATTGAGGATACTAAGGATTATGTAACAATCGGCGATGATGGAAAAGCTGTGGCAGATGAGACTAACGAGAAGGTGTTACAGGAAGTAAGCGATACTAATGCTGACAGACAGGCTAAAGCTAAGGCACTGCTTGATTCTAAGATTGCAATGGCATCAAATGTTGCTGGTAGTGCGTCATCTTCAGGTGCTGTCAGAATAACAGGACAGGATTCAGAGATTGAGCTTAATGGGGCGACATTTACTAACAACTCTAATAACTACTCAATCAATGGTCTTACAATCGAGGCAATGGAAGTTACTGGTAATGATGAAGTAACTATTACAACCAACACGGATGTAGATGGCATATATGATATGATTAAGGGTTTCTTTAAGGATTATAATGAACTTGTCAAGTCTGTAGATGTTGCCTACAATGCGGCAAGTTCTAAGGGATATGAGCCTCTTACAAGTGATGAGAAAGATGCAATGTCTGATGATGAGGTTAAGAAGTGGGAAGAAAAGATTAAGGATTCACTTCTTAGAAAAGACTCAACACTTGGAAGTGTTCTTGATACTATGAAGAATGATATGGCAAAATCATTCAAGGTGGGAGATAAGTCCTATTCACTTTCTAGTTTTGGAATAGCTACACTTGGATATTTTAATTCTCCAGAGAACGAAACAGGTGTATATCATATAGATGGTGATAAGGATGATTCTAAGACATCAGCTAATACAGATAAGTTAAGAGAGATGATATCTAATGACCCTGATACGGTTATATCATTCTTTTCACAGTTATCTACACAATTGTATACTGATCTTGGAAAGAAGATGGCAGCATCATCAACAAGCAGTGCTTATACTATATATAATGATAAGCAGATGAATACGCAGTATTCAGAGTATAATACTAAGATATCTGCGGCAGAAGACAAGGTTACTACATGGGAAGATTATTATTATAGTAAGTTCTCAGCAATGGAATCAGCGCTTGCCAAGATGAATGCGCAGTCATCATCATTATCTGGACTTTTTGGATAATAGTACATATTAACAACCGCATAAGCATGGAAGCTTATGGGAAATGAGGGAAACATGGCATTTAATCAGAATATAGCACAGGAATATAACAGAAATAAGATTCTTACAGCAAGTCCTGCAGAACTTACACTTATGCTTTATGAAGGGGCGATTAAATTTTGCAATATAGCCCTGATAGCTATAGAAAAGGGTGATTTACAGAAAGCCCATACTAATATTAAGAAGGCTGAAGATATAATTACAGAGTTTAAGGTAACGCTTAATCATAAATATCCTGTTGCAGAAGATTTTGAGAAAATATATGATTACATATACTCCCTTTTAGTTAATGCTAATGTTAAGAAAGATCCAGAGATACTTAATCAGGCATTAGATGAAATAAGAGGCATGAGAGATACATGGAAAGAGGTTATGAACCGCACAAGGGGAATGAACCAGTAGGAGATTAATATATGACTACTAATTATCTTCAGATGATGATAGACAGCCTTAATAAGAAGAAAGATATTCTTACAAGAATAATTGCTCTTAATGAAGAACAGGATAAGATACTTTCAAAACCTGAGCTTGATGATAATGCATTTGATGCTAATATGAAAGCAAAGGGTGACTGCATAGATGGGCTTGACAGATTAGATGAGGGATTTCAGTCTCTGTTTAACAGGGTCAGAGATGCAATTAATGCTAATAAAGAAATGTATGCTAATGAGATATCGATTATGAAGAGGCTTATAACAGAAGTTACAGAGCTTGGAGCTAAGATAGAAGTTCAGGAAGCACGCAACAAAGTCAAGGTAGAAGCTATGTTTCGCAGAGAACGTCAGGAGCATAAGGAAGCTAAGAGAAGTGCATCTATGGCAAAGTCATATTATCAGAATATGAGCAAGATGAGCAATGAACCACAGTTTATGGATACCAAGCAGTAATTTTTAAAAAAGTTATATTACGGACTAAAGTTTTGGTACTAAGGTCCGATATATAAAGTACAAGGAAACAGACAGTTTCCTGTAAACCATAACTAGATGTAGCAGGGACGCTGCATCATAATATAATTTCAAGGAGGAAAATATTATGGTAGTACAACACAATTTATCAGCAATGAACACAAACAGACAGATGGGTACAGTTTCTAGTGCACTCCAGAAGTCAACAGAGAAGTTATCATCAGGTTACAAGATTAACCGTGCTGGTGATGATGCTGCTGGTCTTTCAATCTCAGAGAAGATGGCGGACGGTAGTCTCGCCGGTGAAGGTGAAGCCTGTGCCGGTGGGCGGTGTCACGGTATAGATCCGATACACCGACACCGTGACAGTGGTGCGGTTGCCGGCCACGTCTACGGCCACGATCTCGTGGGAGACGTTGTCGGCAGGGAGGGTGTACAGGCTGCCCTCGGCGGTGGCGGGCTGGCCGTCCACCGTGACGGTGAAGTCGTGGGCGTCGGTGACGGTGAAGGTCACGTCGTCGTAATAGGTCTCACCGTCGGTGATGCCGGTGATGACCGGGGCGTCGGCGTCCTCATCTGCCACATGGCCGCAGCCGCACAGCAGCTTCTGGTTCAGCCAGACGTACTGGTGCTGGGCATGGGGGACCACGTCCACGCCACCGACGATGGGGACATAGCCGTTGATGATGCCGTCGTCGGAATAGGCGCAGCCCTCCGCCAGAAGGGCGGCGCAGGGGCTGCCATCGATCTGCGTGATCTCACCGAAGTGGCCGCCGGTGAGAGCGCCGCCTCCGCCGGACTGGACGTTGACGCTGCCGAAGGTGCCGGCGCTGGCGACCAGCTTGCCGCCATTGGTGATGGTGACATCACCGGTGAAGGTACCGCCGGTGACGGTCACGGTGTCGGAGATGGTGACGGCGCCGAGGAAGCTGCCGCCGGAGACGGAGGAGCCGTCCTGCAGGGCCACGGCACCGTAGAAGGTGCCGCCTTCGATGCGGTTGGACCCGAAGATGCTGGCGGAGCTGGTGTAGCTGCCGCCGGAGAGGGTGACGGCGGCATCCTTGGCCAGCGTCACCTTGCCGCCCAGCATCACGCCCTGCGCCGCCGTCAGCGTGAAGGAGCCGCTATTGACGGAGATGGGATCGGTGCTGCTGCGGAGAACCGTGAGGGTGCAGCCACGGTAGGCATCGGTCCGGGCCAACGCCAGAGCCTCCGACAGGGACAGGTAGTAGCCGGTGGAGCCGTTCAGCTCCACGGAGGCGGCTACCTCCGCACGGCACTGGCTGCACCGATTGTCGGCATCCACGCCGGGGTGGTCACAGGCCAGCTCCCGTACTGTCAGAACGTCGGTGCGGACGGAATAGCCCTTGTAGGAGAAGATGCCGTAGTACTGGGCCGGTCCGTCGATGAAGGTGTAGATGGTGAAGGGGTTCTGCCAGGCCACTGCACTGCCGTAGCTCTTGATCCGGTCGGGATCGCCCACCTGATACCACTGGAACTCGATGGTGGGGCTGCTCTCGGGGATGTGGAAGGTGACCTCCGTGACGAAGTCCGGCCGATAGCCGACGGGGGTGGTGGGATAGAGGTCCGTGTCCACAGGGTAACGGGTGATGATGAAGGGAGGTGTGGTGACGGTGACGTCCTCCAGATAGCGGAGATTTTCCTCCGTGACCACGTCACCGGTATTGGCGTAGCTGCCGTCGGCCTTTTGGAAGGTATAGCCCTCCGCCGGGAAGAACAGAGGCGTGCGGGAGGTATCCTCGCCGCTGTAAGCGATGCGGGCGAAGGTGCCGCCGGTGACGGACAGATCAGCGCTGTCGGAGGCCAGATACACCCGGTTGAACTGGCCGCCGGTGATGGCGACATGGCCGCCCAGCACCAAAATGGTGCCGTCCCGCCACAGCTTACCGCCACCCTGACTGTCGCAGATGGTGAGACTGGCGTCGATCATCAGGTCGTTGGAGCCGGAGAGGGTCTTGCCGTTGAGATCCAGCGTATAGGTGCCGGTGGGGAGGCCCATGCTGCCCCAGAGGGCATCCCTCAGCAGGGTGATGGCGGAGCCCTCCAGCGTTGCGGCATACTGGGCAGCGTCCTCAAAGACGGCGAAGTAGCGGAGGGTATCATCCTTAGCCACCTTGGCCACCATCTTGGTGCCGCAGATGCGGCAGGTGATGCCGTCGATCTCATCGTGGGGGCAGGAGACCACGGCGACATTTTCCAGCGTGGGCGTGATGTCACTGCGGCGGATCAGCTGGCCGTCCGCCTGCTGATAGGCAGTGCGGAAGGCCAGAGCCGCACGGGGATATGCGGCATCCTCCGACGTAATGCGGGCGAAGGTGCCGCCGAAGAGGGTCACGTTGTAGGCCTGAAGGTTCAGCGTGTTTTCAAAGCAGCCGGCCTCCACCGTCAGGCGGCCGCCCTTTACCGTCAGTGCCTGACCGGTGATCTTGCCGGAGCTGGTGCTGTCACGGATGGTGAGGTCGCCGGAGCTCTGCTCCAGCGTCATGGGAGCCGACAGGGTCAGGGTGTGGCCCTCCAGTGCCAGCACGGCTCTTATGCCGTCCAGAGAGAAGGCATCGGCAGGCAGAGAGACATTGGTCAGCATGACCACTGACGTGAAACGGGCGCCGTCC
>OGZW01001605.1_pt1 | contig 18288 bp, 15 predicted proteins | sample 1577001 | NCBI WGS metagenome assembly OGZW01 (sample SAMEA3541519, study PRJEB24748) | human gut metagenome | biome: human gut; feature: human-associated habitat; material: faeces | place: China | collected 2012 | reverse complement strand
TCTCTGGGGGTTTCAAAGGGGGTATTCTCTTCGGAAAGAGAATACCCCCTTTGTCACGCAGCAGCGCCAAAGGGCGCTGCCATCCCCCCGCCGCGTCAACCGCGGCATTTACAGCCGTTTTCCATACATGAACAGATCGCACTTGAGCATTCCGTTATAAAGCTTGCGCTTTTTGTCGGCAAATTTGCCGTAGCAGCGCTCAAAATCGGGATGCGAGGAAAGGACGTAGACCTTCCAGCTGTCGGGCAGCTTGTCCATCGCGCGGCCGAAGGCACGGTAGAGCTCGCCCGCTTCCTCGCGCTCGAGAAGGCGCTCGCCGTAGGGCGGGTTCGTCACGATGCGGCCGTACAGTCCGCCCCAGTGGAAGCGCGTCGCGTCGTCAACCTCGAATTTCACAATGTCATCGACCTCGGCAAGCTCCGCGTTGTGGCGGGCGAGGGCAACGGCGTCGGGGTCGATGTCGCCGCCCCAGATTTCGTACTTGCCGTGGAACTCGTTGTCCATGGCCTCGTCCGCCGCGTCGAGCCAGATATCGCGCTCGAGCGAGCGCCAGTGCTGGGCGGAAAAGCTGCGGTTCAGACCCGGCGCGCGGTTGCGTGCAATGAGCGCGGCTTCGATGGCGATGGTGCCGCTGCCGCAGAACGGGTCGCAGAACGGGTCGCGGCCATTGTAGTGCGAGAGCTTGACCATCGCGGCGGCGAGCGTTTCCTTGAGCGGGGCGGCCACGCCGTGGGCGCGGTAGCCGCGCTTGTAAAGGCCCTCGCCCGAGGTGTCGAGCCCGACGGTCACTTCGTCCTTCATGATGGAAAAGCGCACCTGATAGCGCCGCCCTGTTTCGGGGAGCTGCGCGATGCCGTAGGCCGCGCTCAGGCGGTCGACGACCGCCTTTTTGACGATCGACTGGCAGGCGGGCACGGAGTGGAGCGTCGAGTTGATGGAGTAGCCCACGACGGGGAATTCGCCCTCGCGCGGGATCCAGTCCTCCCAGTGTACCGCGCGCACGCCCTGAAAGAGCGATTCAAAATCCGTTGCGCGGAACTTATGCAGCACCAGGATGACGCGCGCGCCGCAGCGCAGGTTGATGTTGAGCCGCGCGATATCGCGCGCCTCGCCGCGGCAGAGGACGCGCCCGTTCTCCACGCGCACGTCGCCGAGGCCGAGCTTTCTGACCTCGTCGCCCACTAAGCTTTCCAGTCCCAAGAGACAGGGAATGACAAATTCCAGCATAATAACGCTCCCGAAAAAATGATTTGCCCTTAGTATAGCGGATGGGAACAAAAAAGGCAATCGCCGCGTCAAAATAAGCATGGTAAAGTGATAGAGTGTGTGGTACAATAGGAAAAACGGCGCGGAAAGCGCGCTGTCACATCGATGTAACATCAAACTTGCGCGAAATTTTCCCTAAAATTACGAAATGCAACATATAAGTTGCTGGAAATGGGCGTGCATTTTTGTTATCGTATCCTCAGACAGAGAAACGGAGGGAACGCAATGGCATTTGGCGAGCGGCTCCAGGAGGTCCGCAAATGCAGCGGAGCGACACAGGAGGAATTTGCCGAACAGCTTCAGGTCTCACGCCAGTCGGTCTCGCGCTGGGAGTCCGGCCGGGGCTATCCAGAAATGGAGAAGATCATCTTCATCTGCAACCGCTACGGCGTGACGATGGACGAGCTGTTCAAAGAAGAGGTCCCCGCCCCCGGCGAGCCGCCGGAGGAAGCGCCGAGGCTTTCCGTGCGCACGCTCGGCAGCGAGCTTTCCAACCTTTACGCGAATCTGTCACCCTACAACAAGAGCATCGGGATCATGCTGCTGACCGTCATCGCCATGATCGGTCCGGCATACGTCTACTGTATGCGAAGCTTGAAAGGAGGAGCAGATGAAATGATGACCATTATCTGGATCGCCGCCATCATCATCTTCGGCATTGCCGAGGCGGCGACGGCGGGGCTGGTGTCGATCTGGTTCGTCGTGGGCGCGGTGGCCGCGCTGGTGGCAACGGAGCTGGGCGCGGCGCTGTGGCTGCAATTTGCGGTGTTCCTGATCGTATCCATTCTGGCGCTCATCGCGACAAGGCCCCTTGCGCGCAAAATGCTGGATAAGACCATCGTCCCCACGAACGCCGACCGCGTGCTGCACCACGAGGCCAAGGTGACCGAAACGGTCGACAATGAGAACGCCACCGGCGCTGTGTACATCGACGGCAAGACCTGGACCGCGCGCAGCGACAGCGGCGAGATCATAGAAAAAGGCAACATGGCAAAGATCGTGCGCATGGAGGGCGTGAAGCTCTACGTCCGTCCGGCGCGAAATCCCGGCGAGAAGTAAAAAACCACAACCGACAGAAAGATTTTAGGAGGAAAAGAACTATGGAATGGATCGGCTATATCGGTATCGGCATTTTAGTGCTGCTGGTGCTTCTGGTGCTCGTGACGAACATCCAGATCGTGCAGCAGTCGCGCGCCTACGTCGTCGAGCGCCTCGGCGCTTACAGCGCGACCTGGGGCGTGGGCCTGCACTTCAAAATTCCGTTTTTCGAGCGCGTCGTGAAGAAGGTCAGCCTCAAAGAGCAGGTGGCCGACTTCGATCCCCAGCCCGTGATCACCAAGGATAACGTCACCATGCAGATCGACACGGTCATCTACTTCCAGATCACCGACCCCAAGCTCTACACCTACGGCGTGGAGCACCCGATGAACGCCATCGAAAACCTGACGGCCACGACGCTGCGTAACATCATCGGCGAGATGGAGCTTGACCAGTCGCTCACGAGCCGCGATGTCATCAACGCCAAGATGCGCTCCATCCTTGACGAGGCCACCGACCCGTGGGGCATCAAGGTCAACCGCGTGGAGCTGAAGAACATCCTGCCGCCGCGTGAAATTCAGAACGCGATGGAAAAGCAGATGAAGGCCGAGCGCGAGCGCCGCGAGTCCATCCTGCAGGCCGAGGGCCAGAAGCAGTCCCAGATCCTCGTGGCCGAGGGCGAAAAGCAGTCCACCATCCTGCGCGCGGACGCGGAAAAGCAGGCGGCCATCCTCAAGGCCGAGGCCGAGCGTCAGGCGGCGATCCTCAAGGCCGAGGGTGAAGCGCAGGCCATCCTGAACGTGCAGAAGGCGCTCGCCGACTCCATCAAGATGCTCAACGAGGCCAACCCCAACGATCAGGTCGTCAAGATCAAGGCGCTCGAGTCCTTCGAGAAGGCTGCCGACGGTCAGGCGACGAAGATCATCGTCCCGAGCGAGATCCAGAGCCTTGCCGGACTCGCCGCCAGCTTCAAGGGTCTGCTGGAAGACGAGAAGAAGTAATTTCGAAGAAGAGGCGAAGCCTCTTCTTCGAGAAGATTTCGCTGCGTTCTGTGCCTCGGTTGGCCGCTGTAAGCGGCCAATTCGACACGCACTTCGCGCAGAGTGTTTTTCGCTGCGTACACGCCGCGGCGAAAAACAAATCAAAATCATTTGCCGTCTGCGGACGGCAAAGCCTGCGGCGCAGTATCATGCAGCAAGAGGGCCGTTCCTATGTGGGAACGGCCCTCTTTTTATTCTCTGTGGAAAACTTTAGAACGCGATCTTCTCGCGCAGGAAGTCCTTCACCTCGCTGATGGGGATGCGCACCTGCTCCATCGAGTCGCGCTCGCGGATGGTGACGCAGTGGTCGGCCGCGATGCCGTTGGCCTCATCGCCGACGGTGTCGAAGTCGAACGTGATGCAGTACGGCGTGCCGATCTCGTCCTCGCGGCGGTAGCGCTTGCCGATCGAGCCGGTCTCGTCGTAGTCGACCATGAACTCCTTGGAAAGCTCGGCATACAGCTCCTGGGCGGGGCCGGTGAGCACTTCCTTCTTGGAAAGCGGCAGGATCGCGGCCTTGAACGGCGCGAGCGCGGGGTGCAGGTGCAGCACGACGCGCACATCGTCGTTGCCCTTCTTGTCCTGGCCGACGACCTCTTCATCGTAGGCGTCACAGAGGACGGCAAGCACGCTGCGCTCCACGCCGAGCGACGGCTCGATGACATAGGGAACGTATTCGACCATGTCCTTGCCCTCGCCCTCGCGGTAGACCATCTTCTCGCCGCTGACGGTTTGGTGCTGCGTCAGGTCGTAGTCCGTGCGGTCGGCCACGCCCCACAGCTCGCCCCAGCCGAAGGGGAAGAGGAACTCGAAGTCCGTCGTCGCCTTGGAGTAGAAGCACAGCTCCTCGGCATCGTGGTCGCGCAGGCGGAGATTTTCGTCCTTGAGGCCGATGGAGAGCAGCCAGTTGTGGCAGAAGTTGCGCCAATACTGGAACCACTCAAGGTCGGTGCCCGGCTTGCAGAAGAATTCGAGCTCCATCTGCTCGAACTCGCGCACGCGGAAGATAAAGTTGCCCGGCGTGATCTCGTTGCGGAAAGACTTACCGATCTGGCCGATACCGAACGGCAGCTTTTTGCGCGTGGTGCGCTGGACGTTATTGAAGTTGACGAAGATGCCCTGCGCGGTCTCGGGGCGGAGGTAGACGGTGTTCTTCGCATCCTCGGTCACGCCCTGGAAGGTCTTGAACATCAGGTTGAACTGACGGATATCGGTGAAGTTGTGCTTGCCGCAGGTGGGGCAGGGAATGTTGTGCTCCTCGACAAAGTCCTTCATCTCCTGCTGGGAGAAGGCGTCGATGGGCTTGGGCAGCTCAAAGCCGCTCTCGGCGCACCAGTCCTCGATGACCTTGTCGGCGCGGAAGCGCTCGTGGCACTCGCGGCAGTCCATCAGAGGGTCGGAGAAGCCGCCGAGGTGACCGCTTGCCACCCAGGTCTGCGGGTTCATCAGGATGGCGGCGTCAAGGCCGACGTTGTAGGGGTTCTCCTGCACGAACTTCTTCCACCAGGCGTTCTTGATGTTCTTTTTCAGCTCTGCGCCGAGGGGACCGTAGTCCCAGGTGTTGGCAAGGCCGCCGTAGATCTCGCTGCCGGGGAAGACAAAGCCGCGGTTTTTGCACAGCGCGACGATCTTTTCCATCGTCTTTTCGGTGTTTTTCATGGTGAATTTCTCCTTTCGATGTCTGGCTCAGGAGATAAAAAACGCCCTGAGCCTATGAATAGTAGGCTCAGGGCGAACAAAGCAATTGTCCGTGGTTCCACCTGAATTCCCCGCTGGATGCGGGGCACTTCGTTCCCTTGTAACGGAGGGTCCGGCGCGGCATTTCCGCCGCACAGCTCAAAAGCGCCGCCTTTCTTCTTCCGCGGGGACTTGCACCGGCCGTCCCCTCTCTGAAAGCGGTGAGGAAGAAACGCTTCTTTTTCTCAGCTTTTTCTTGTTTCTCAGAATACCATGCGCAGCGTCGCTTGTCAAGCGCGGGGAAATACTTTGCGCAGCGGGGCGGCACTTGTCCGTTGCGTTTTCGGCGGGAAAATGCTATACTTTTCTATTATTCTATTTTTGCCCGATCGAAAGGTGGAACCTTTTCTATGCAAGCTTTCCGTTCTCTGCTGCGCCCGGACGAGAAGACCGGCGCGGCCATGCGCTGGGCGCACCGGCTGTGGGTCTTCCTGTGGCTCACGGCCTTCGGCCTCGGCATAGGCCTTCTCTCGCTCTATCTTGCGGCGTATTCCTGCCCTGGCATCGACGCGCAGGCGCTGTGGGCATCGTACTTCAAGCTGCCGCTGCTCGTTGTGATGAACCTTCTCATGCCGCTTCTTCTCGTCTACCTCGGCTTTTTCCTCTTTGCGCGGCCGTGGGCGGCGTATCTTCTCTCGGCGGTGCCGTTCCTCACGCTTGCGCTTGCAAACTACTATAAGATCCAGCTGCGCGGCGACCCGGTGCTGGCGAGCGACCTGCGCCTTTTGCGCACGGCGGGCGGCATCATGGGCAACTACAGCTTTGAGCTGAGCGCGCCGGTCGGGATCGTCGCGGCGGGCTTTGTGACGATGCTGCTGCTCTCGATCCTTCTGCTGCGCAGGGAGCACATGAGCCGGCACGAGCGCCTCGCGGGTCTGATGCTGCTGCTTTCGCTGACGCTTGCCGGCGGCTTTGAGCTTTATCCCGACGCGGACATTTACGAAAAGACCGCCAACAGCGGACTGATCAACCCCTGGTCCGAAACGGAGATCTACGTTTCTCGCGGCACGACCTATCCATTCCTCTACAGCGTGCAGGATATGCTCCCCAACGCGCCGAGCGGCTACCGCGAGAGCGAGGCGACCGGCACGCTTGCAGAGTATGAGAACGCGGACATCCCCGAGGAGCAGAAGATCACATTTGTCGGCATCATGCTCGAGGCGTTCTCCGATCTGACCGATTTCCCCGTGCTCGACGATATCCCCGCGGTCCACGAGATCTACGAGCCGCTGCATGAGCTCGAGGAGCGCAGCATTTCAGGCCGCCTGCTCACCAACATCTTCGCCGGCGGCACGGTGGATACCGAATGGGGCTATCTCACGGGCTACAGCGAGCACGAGGAGTTCCGCAGCCCCGTCAATACCTATGTCCGCTACTTCAAGTCGCAGGGCTACGACGCGCTTTACCGTCACCCCGGCTACAGTTGGTTTTACAACCGCAGCAACGTGAACGAATACCTCGGATTTGATGAGTGCGTGTTCAATGACACGGGCTTTGGCGACCTCATCTCCATCTCCGACGCGCTCTACCATTCCGATAAGGTGCTGGTCGACTACCTGCTGAACGATATCGATGCGCGCACGGAGACGGACGATCCCCTCTTCCTCTTCTCCGTTTCATATCAGAACCATGGCCCCTACCCCTCCGAGACCTACTGGGAGGAATACGCAACGCCCGAAAAGAACGGCTGGTCGATGCAGACCTGCTGCGTCATCAACAACTACCTTGCCGGCATCCGCAGCACGATCAACGAGATGTGCCGCATGACGGAGGAACTGGAGGCGCGCAAGGAACCCATCGTTTTCGTCTTCTTCGGCGACCACAAGCCCTGGATGGGCAACGGCAACAGCGTCTACACCGAAATGGGCATCAACATGGATGTCTCCACGCTCGACGGCTTCTACAATTACTACGCAACGCCCTATGTCATCTATGCCAATCAAGCGGCGAGAGACCTGCTCGGCAACGACTTTGCCGAGCCCGGCGGCGATTTTTCCCCGTGCTTCCTGATGGCGAAGGTCTTCGACGAGTGCGGCTGGGAGGGTCCGGGACTCATGCAGCTCCAGCGCGAGATGCGAGAGGTCTCCCCCCTGATGAGCTCGAACGGCTGGCGGATGCAGAACGGTCAGCTCACCATGGAGCTTGATGGCACGGCGGAGGATGAGAACGGTCGCTACCTGCGCGCGCAGTATTATATTGAAACACATCTCAAGGAGGATGCATTATGAAAAAAGGCTTGATCGCGCTGCTTGCGCTCCTGCTCTGCCTGACGCTGCCCGCCTGCGGCAGGCAGGAGGCCGACGCGCCCGACGTGCCGGACACGCCGGCGGTCGACCCCACGCCCGCACCGCCGGAGCAGACGCCGGAGCAGCTTGCCGAGCAGCGCCTGAACGAGCGCATCGAGGGCATGACGCTGGAAGAAAAGGTCGGGCAGCTCTTTTTCGTCCGCTGCCCGGAAACGGATGTGGCGGAGGATGTGAAGACCTATCACCTCGGCGGGCTTCTGCTCTTCGGGCGGGACTATAAGGACGCAGATGGCAACTGGCTGAGCGCGGACGACTTTACCGCCGCGGTGCAGTCCTATCAGGCTGCTGCGGATATCCCCCTTTTCATCGGCAGCGATGAAGAGGGCGGCACGGTCACGCGTGCGAGCAAAAACCCGAACCTCTTCTCCGCCCCGCTCCCCTCTCCGCAGGAGCTTTACACCGCGGAGGGCATGGATGGGCTCCTCAGCACGACGCGCACGTACAACGAACAGCTCAAGGCGCTCGGCATCAATGTGAACTTCGCCCCCGTGTGCGATGTGTCGACCGATAAGAACGACTTCATCTACGCCCGCTCGTTCGGGAAGGACGCGCAGACCACGGCGGACTACATCGCAAAGGCCGTGACGGAATATGAGGCCGCGGGCGTTGCCTGCGTGCTGAAGCACTTCCCCGGCTACGGGAACAATGTTGACACCCACACGGGCATCGCCGTGGACGAGCGCAGCTATGAGACCTTTGAGACCTCCGACTTTCTGCCCTTTTCCGCGGGCATCGCGGCGCTCGCGCCGTTCGTGCTCGTGAGCCACAACATCGTGAACTGCATGGATGCGTCGCTTCCCGCGTCGCTCTCGCCCAAGGTGCATGAGATCCTGCGCGGCACGCTCGGCTTCGACGGGCTCATTGTGACGGACGATCTTGCGATGGACGCGGTCAGGTCCTACGCGCAGGACGGCAGCGTGGCCGTGCTCGCGCTTCAGGCGGGCAACGATATGATCGTGACCACCGATTATCAGACGCAGATCCCGCAGGTCATCGCCGCAGTACAGGCGGGCGAGATCGACGAGCGGGAGATCGACGCGCACGTTTACCGTGTGCTGCATGAAAAACAGACGCTCGGCCTGATCGACTGAGGAGAAACTATCATGGAAACGACAAAGCTCTACTATCAGGACCCGTTTTTGCGGGAATTCACCGCCGCCGTCACCTCCTGCGAGGAGACTAAGGGCGGATATCTCGTGACTCTCGACCGGACGGCCTTTTATCCCGAGGGCGGCGGTCAGCCCTACGATACCGGTACGCTCGGCGGCGCGAAGGTGCTTGAAGTACATGAAAAGGGCGGCATCATCACGCACCTTTGCGACCGCCCCCTGCCTGTCGGCGAGCGCGTCGAGGGGGAGATCGACTGGGCGCGCCGCTTCGACCATATGCAGCAGCATTCCGGCGAGCACATCTGCTCGGGCTTGATCTGTGAGCGCTTCCGCTGCGACAATGTCGGCTTCCACATGGGCGCGGACACCGTGACCATCGACTTCAACGCCGATATTTCGTGGGAAGAACTCATGGAGATCGAGGAGGCGGCAAACCGCTATATCTGCGAGGATCATGCGATCGACATTCACTTCTACCGCGGCGCGGAGCTTGAAAAGGTGGAGTACCGCAGCAAAAAGCCGCTCGAGGGCGACGTGCGCATCGTCGCCTTCCCCGGCGCGGACTGTTGCGCCTGCTGCGGCACGCACGTGCTGCGCGCAGGACAGGTGGGGCTTGTGAAGTTCCTCTCCGTGCAGAAGTTCCGCGAGGGGGTGCGCATCGAACTCCTCTGCGGCGATCGCGCGCGCCGCTACCTCTCCGCCTGCTGGGAGCAGGATGTGCGCATCGCGCAGGCCCTCTCCGTCAAGCCGACGGCGAGCGCGGCGGGCGTGGAGCGTGTGCTCGGTGAGCTTTCCGCGCTCAAGCAGCGCTGCGCCAGGCTCGAGGAAGCTGCCTTCGCCCGGACCGCCGCGCAGTACGAGGGCAAGGGCGACGTCCTGCTTTTTGAGGACGAGATGAGCGGCGACAGCCTGCGCAAGCTCTGCGACGCGGTCACAAATCGCTGCGGCGGCCGCTGCGCGGTCTTCGCGGGGGCGGAGGGCGCGTACAAGTACGCCATCGGCTGTGCGGGCGGCGACCTGCGCGAGCTGACGAAGAGAATGAATGCGGCGCTTTCCGGCCGCGGCGGTGGCAAGCCGAACTTTGTGCAGGGCAGCGTCAGCTGCCGCCGCGCGGACATTGAAACTTTCTTCACACAGAATTAACACGCTGTTCATTTCTTTTTTGCACTCGCTGCGGTATAGTAAAGAAAAGAACGAATTCTGAGCAGGAGTGAGCGATTTGCGGCACATTTTTATCATCAATCCCGCCGCCGGGAAAAAGGACGGCCGCCAGCGTGTGTACGCGATGGCAGAAAAGCTGAAAAGGGACCACAATTTGGACGTGGAGTGTATGCTCACCAAATCGAGCGGCCACGCGACGATGCTGACACGCGCCATCGCCGAGACCGGCGAGCCCGTGCGCTTCTACGCCTGCGGCGGCGACGGCACCATCAACGAGATCGCCAACGGCATCGCGGGCTTTTCTAACGCCGCGATGACCTGCATCCCCATCGGCACGGGCAACGATTTTCTCAAAAACTTCGGCAAGGACGCCGAGCCGCTGTTCCTCGACGCGGAAAACCTGTGGAACGGCCCCATCACGCCGCTGGACCTCATCGACTGCAACGGCAAATACTGCCTGACGATCGCCTGCACAGGCATCGACGCGCGCATTGCCGAGAGCGTGCACGAGTTCGGCGCATCGCCGATGCTCTCGGGCCGCGGGAGCTATCTTGCGAGCGTTGCGGTCAACTTCCTGTTCCGCAGGATCGGACGCAAATGGCGCGTGACGCTCGACGACGAGGTGCTCGAGGATACCTACGCCCTCGTGTCGATGTGCAACGGCCGCTATTACGGCGGCGGCTCGACCCCCGTGCCCGAGGCGCGCATGACCGACGGCATTTTGCATACGGTGCTCGTCAGGAATGTCAGCAAGGCGCGCTTTGCAAGGCTTTTTCCCGGCTACAGCGCGGGCGACTATAAAAAGCTGCCGCAGAATATCATCCGTGTGTCCACGGCGAAGGTCGTGCGCATCGAGGCGCTGGAGGGCGACCTCACGACCTGTCTCGACGGTGAGAGTATGCACGCGCAGTGTGTGACGCTGAAGCTTGCGGACAAAAAGGTCAACTTCTTCGCGCCCGCGGGCTGCGACCCGGACGCGACGGCGCGGTGATCACCAATATTGGATAAAGAGGGCGAATGCGGCAGCATTCGCCCTCTTTTATGCTGTGCGGGAAAGCGAAGAAAGGAGCAAGGCGGGCAGTTTTTGAATAAGCTGTGAATTTTTGAAAATTTACCAAAATACCCCTTGCAAATGCCTTGACGGTGCGCTATGATAGCACCATCGGTTAGCACTCGATAAGAATGAGTGCTAACCGACCTGAGATCGTTAAAAATTTTGAAATATACAAGGAGGCACCAAGCCATGAAACTCACACCGCTTGCTGACCGCGTCATCCTCAAGATGGTCGAGGTCGAAGAGACCACCAAGGGCGGCATCATCCTGACCGCCAGCGCCAAGGAGAAGCCCTCCGTTGCCGAAGTCATTTCCGTCGGCCCCGGCGGAATGGTGGACGGTCACGACGTTGTGATGACCGTCAAGCCCGGCGACAAGGTCATCACCAGCAAGTATTCCGGCACCGAGGTCAAGCTGGACGACGAGGAGTACGTCGTCGTCCGTCAGAGCGATATTCTCGCTATTGTGGAATAATCGAGGAGGTAAAAAATTATGTCTAAGCTCATTAAGTCCGGCGAAGAGGCGCGCAAGGCGCTCGAGGCCGGTGTTAACGTTCTTGCCGATACCGTAAAGGTCACCCTGGGACCCAAGGGCCGCAACGTCGTGCTCGATAAGAAGTTCGGCGCACCGCTGATCACCAACGACGGCGTGACCATCGCCAAAGAGATCGAGCTCGAAGACCCGTTTGAGAACATGGGCGCGCAGCTCGTGCGCGAGGTTTCCACCAAGACCAACGACGTTGCGGGCGACGGTACCACCACCGCAACGCTTCTGGCGCAGGCCATGGTGCGCGAGGGCCTGAAGAACCTTGCTGCCGGCGCCAACCCCGTCGTGATGAAGAAGGGCATGGCCAAGGCCGTCGAGACCGCTGTGGAGGCGATCAAGGCAAACTCCCAGAAGGTCAACGGCACGGACGATATCGCCCGCGTCGGCACCGTTTCCAGCGGCGATGAGTTCATCGGCAAGCTCATTGCCGAGGCCATGGAAAAGGTCAGCGCTGACGGCGTCATCACCATCGAGGAGTCCAAGACCGCCGAGACCTACAGCGAGGTCGTCGAGGGCATGATGTTCGACCGCGGCTATATCACCCCGTACATGGTCACCGATACCGAGAAGATGGAAGCCGTCATCGACGACGCTTACCTGCTGATCACCGATAAGAAGATCTCCGTCATCTCCGATATCCTGCCCATCCTCGAGCAGCTCGTCCAGAGCGGCAAGAAGCTCGTCATCATCGCCGAGGATGTTGAGGGCGAGGCGCTCAGCACCCTGATCGTCAACCGTCTGCGCGGCACGCTGAACGTTGTGTGCGTCAAGGCGCCCGGCTTCGGCGATCGCCGCAAGGAGATGCTCCAGGATATCGCCATCCTCACCGGCGGCCAGGTCATCTCCGAGGAGCTCGGCTACGAGCTCAAGAGCGCTACGATCGATATGCTCGGCCGTGCCCGCCAGATCAAGGTCACCAAGGAGAACACCACCATCGTCGACGGTGCCGGCGACAAGAAGGCCATTGCTGACCGCGTGGCGCAGATCCGCGCGCAGATCGGCGTGACCACCAGCGAATACGACAAGGAAAAGCTGCAGGAGCGCCTTGCCAAGCTCGCCGGCGGCGTGGCCGTCATCAAGGTCGGCGCTGCGACCGAGACCGAAATGAAGGAAAAGAAGCTGCGCATCGAGGACGCGCTCAACGCGACCCGCGCGGCGGTCGAAGAGGGCATCGTCGCCGGCGGCGGCACGGCCTATGTCAACGCCGTTCCCGCGGTGGAAAAGCTCGTCAGCAAGGTCGAGGGCGATGAGAAGACCGGTGTCCAGATCATCGTCAAGGCCCTGCAGGAGCCCGTCCGTCAGATCGCGGCCAACGCCGGTATCGACGGCAGCGTCGTGCTCGAGAAGATCAAGTCCAGCCGCAAGGTCGGCTACGGCTTCGACGCCTATAAGGAAGTCTACTGCGACATGATCGGCGCCGGTATCGTCGACCCCGCGAAGGTCACGCGCTCCGCGCTGGAGAACGCCGCGTCCGTCAGCTCCATGGTGCTGACCACCGAGGCGCTCGTCGCCGACAAGCCCGAGCCCCCCGCACCGGCCGCTGCCGCCGGCATGGGCGACATGGGCGGCATGTACTAAGAGACGCCTTAACCCCTTGAAAACACTGGATTTTTGCGAGGCGAAAAGACGGATTTACGCCTGCCTTACGCCACTTACGCCAAAAATTCAAGCGCATTATAGGCTAACAGAACCCCGGCATCTGCTGTAGGCAGGTGCCGGGGTTTTTACCGCAAACCAAAGTTGTAAACCTTTTATAAAATAATGGTTGACAGCGTGAGCGCTTTGTGGTTTAATGCTACAGTAATCTTACTGTGGCCCGGCGATGACCGGGGCGTATTCTGGGAGGAATTCTATTATGAGCGAAATGCAGCAGGCGGCCGTGGCCGCCAAGAAATCGAAGATGAGTGTGCGGGACATCTGCTACGCCGGCCTTTTCGCGGCGGTCATCGCCGTGATGGCGCAGATCTCCATTCCGATGCCCATGGGCGTGCCCATGACCATGCAGACCTTTGCCATCACGCTGGCGGCTGTGGTGCTGGGCAGCAAGCTCTCTACCATTTCGAGCCTCATCTATATCATCATGGGCGCGGTGGGCCTTCCGGTCCTCGCCAACTTCTCCGGCGGCTTTGATAAGTTCGTCGGCCCCACGGGCGGCTTTCTCATCTCCTTCCCCCTGATGGCCTTCATCATCGGCTGGGGCGCGGAGCACCGCAAGGACTTCAAGGGCACGTATGTGATCGCGCTGATTGTTGGCACGGTCATCAACTATGTGATCGGCGTGGCGCTCTTCTGCGCCGTGGCCAAGGCGAGCGTTGCCACCGGCATCACCGCCTGCGTGCTGCCCTTCATCCCCACCGCCATCATCAAGGCGATCCTCGCCAGTGTGATCGGCTTTGCCATCAAGGCGCGCGTGCCGGAGCTGAAGAAATGATCCATCTGCGTCCCCATCACCTGCTGTGTACGCAGGGCTACTCGGGTAAGGGCTATGACGAGAACTTCGTCGCCCACATGAACGAGGTCGTGCATGAGCTGAGAAATGTGCCCGGCACCAAGATCATGCTGACCTTCTCCACGGACACGCTCTGCTCCTGCTGCCCCCACAAGGAGGGCGAGGACCTCTGCGACACGCAGGAAAAGGTGAAGCGCTTCGACCGCAAGACGATCGAATACTTCGGCCTTGAGGAGAAGGAGTACGTCTACGAGGACCTCATCCGCGAGATCGACGAGAAGATGACGGTCGAGATGCTTGCCGACATCTGCCGGGACTGCGAGTGGTTCCCCATCAGCGCCTGCCGGAAGAATATCTGCGGGGCGAAGGACTGACCCTCCCTCTTCCCTTTCGCGCGGCCCTCTCTGCGCATTGAAAAAAAGCTTGCCGTTCAAAATGGCAAGCTTTTTTCTTATTCCTCGGGGCGCAGCAGCACGAGCGAGAGGTCGTTGACATTCGTCCCTGTGGGACCGGTGATAAAAAGCGAGTCGACCGACCGCAGGGCGTGATAGGAGTCGTTGTCCGCGAGCGCGCGCACGGGGTCGATGCCGCGCAGACGCATTTCCGCCGCCGTGCCGCCGTCGACAATGCCGCCCGCGGCGTCGGTCGGACCGTCTGTGCCGTCGGACCCGGCGGAAGCGATGAGCACATTGGAAAGGCCTGCAATGCCGTCTGCCGCCGCAAGCGCGAGTTCCTGATTCCGTCCGCCCCTGCCGCCGCCCCTGAGGTGCACGACCGTCTCTCCGCCCGCGAGAAAGGCGAGATCCTTCCCCGCCCGCGCGTGTGTGCGGGCGACGGACGCGAGAAAGCTTCCCGCCTCGCGCGCCTCGCAGCAAAGGCAGTCGGTGAGCAGGAAGGGCTCATAGCCGCGTGCGCGGCACTCGCTCGCCGCCGCAGCGCACAGCTCGCGCACGCTGCCTGTGATCCTCGTCGTCACGTTTTCGAGCGTTTTCGGCGTTTCGACCGCCAGCAGTGCCCGCGCCTGCGGAGAAAGCCGCAAGCCGTATTTCTCCACAACGGCAAGCGCCTGCGCGCAGGTGGAGCGGTCGGGGCACGCGGGACCGGACGCGATCATATCGAGCGGGTCGCCGACGATGTCGCTCAGCACGATGGAAAAAACCTGCGCCGGCGCGCACACAAATGTCTCCAGGAATATTGTTTTCCCGAAGAATCTCTCCAAATCACGGCGAGCCTCGGTGGCCACTTTTTTCAGGGCCTTCCCCTGCTTACCGATGATAATACCTTTCTGCGAATCACGTTCAACGTATATCACAGCATTGATATGTATCTTCTTTTCTTCTTCCTTGAATTGCTCTACAACAACCTCTACCGAATAGGGTATCTCCTTGTCATAATATAACAGTATCTTTTCGCGGATAATCTCGTTTACAAAAAAACGGGCCGGTTTGTCCGTCCACTGATCCTTATCGAAATAAGGGGGAGAATCCGGCAACAACTCCTTTATCCGCTTCATCACGTAATCCACATTAAACTTGGTGGCAGCCGAAATAGGAATAATCTCTGCGTTCGGCAACAATTCTTTCCACGCCTCCACCAGTTCCACCAGCTTTTCCTGATTGCTCAAATCAATTTTATTGACGAGCAACAATACAGGTACTTCCATGCGGCTTACTTTCTCCACAAAATCATTATGCTTGTCAGGTGTCTCGACCACATCCGTCACATACAGCAACACATCTGCATCTGTCAATGCCGAAGTGGAGAAGTTCAGCATAGACTCTTGCAATTTATAAGTAGGTTTCAGTACGCCCGGCGTATCCGAAAATACAATCTGCATATCATCCGTATTATATATACCCATAATCCGATGACGGGTGGTCTGCGCTTTGAAAGTGGCTATTGAAATACGCTCACCTACCAGTGCATTCATCAATGTAGACTTACCTACATTGGGATTTCCCACAATATTGACAAAACCTGCTTTATGCATAATCCTCACGTATTTGAATTGAGACAAAAAAACGCATCGAATCGAAATAGGATGCGTCTTTTTATCATATTTTGTTTGTAACGGTTACATTACTGTTTCTTACCGTCATAACCCCATTTCACGTAAACAGCTCCCCAGGTAAATCCTGCTCCGAATGCCGTAAAGATAAGGTTATCTCCTTTCTTCAGCTTCTCTTCAAAGTCCCAGATACAAAGCGGAAGCGTACCTGCGCTCGTATTACCGTAGCGGTCGATATTTATCAGCACTTTCTCATGAGGAACTTCCAAGCGGTGCGCCACAGCATCGATTATGCGCAGATTGGCCTGATGGGGAACCACCCAGTCAATCGTATCTTTTGTCAGATTATTCTTTTCTGCAATCGCAGCGCTTATATCCGACATGTTGGATACTGCATATTTAAATACCGTGCGACCCTCCTGATAAAGGTAATGCATGTGATTGTCTATCGTGAAATAAGAAGGAGGACAAACAGAACCGCCGGCTTTCAGATGCAGGAAAGGCAATCCCTTTCCGTCTGTTCTAAGCATAGCATCCATAACGCCCAGTTCTTCTGTTGTCGGTTCCATCATAAAGGCAGCCGCACCGTCACCGAAAATCGGACAGGTAGCACGGTCTGTATAGTTCACGATTGACGACATCTTGTCTGCACCTACAATAATAACTTTCTTGTATCTACCCGAACGGATAAAGTTCGCAGCCGTCTCCATCATATAAAGGAAACCGCAACAAGCGGCAGACATATCAAATGCAAAGGCATTTTTCAATCCAAGCTTGTCGCACAAGATAGATGCAATAGAGGGGAATTGATAGTCCGGAGTGGAAGTAGCGACAATCACCAGGTCGATGTCATCCGGATTGGAACCGGTACGCTGCATTAATTGCTTTGCAGCCTTGCGTGCCATGTATGATGTGCCCAAACCCTCTTCATTCAGGATGTGTCTTTCCTTAACTCCGATACGGGTCATAATCCATTCATCATTGGTATCTACCATTTTGGATATCTCGTCATTTGTCAAGATATAATCAGGCACATAACCGCCGACTCCTGTAATTACTGCATTTATTTTTTCCATTAATCTTGTTTACTTATAAAGATACTTAAACAACGGCAGTCTAAAAAGGTTTGTTCATTGAATGCTACAAATCTTTTCAGACGCCCGATATTCAAGTATAAGTTTAGTCAAACTGCCCAATTAAACAGCAGCTTCTTTCTCTACTGCCAGCTTACCACGATAGTAGCCACATGCACCACATACAGTGTGATATACATGCCATTCACCGCAATTCGGACAAATAGCCAGTGTAGGAGCTACTGCTTTATCATGAGTTCTTCTCTTTGCAGTTCTTGTTTTTGACTGTCTTCTCTTAGGATGTGCCATTTTCTTTAATCTTTAATTGTTATCTAATATTTTTTTTAATTCGTCCCAACGCGGGTCTACCGCTGTTTCCGTATCATCATTTGCAAGTTCATCGCTGTCCTCCGAAACAAAAGAATCTTCATCCATCTCATCATCCGGGGTAGTACGCAAATGCTTGCTCAATTTACTACTCATTGCCTTGTTGCATTTGCCCGGAGTGCCAACATACCGGGAACTCCCAATAACAAATACCAAAACAAAGGAGCAATTACCCCATCGCTCAGATTCTCTACCAAAGTCTCTAAAGCCGCTAGCCTCACCTCCTGATCTGTCAGTCTGGAAGTATCCCGTCCCACAATGCGGGATACCTGTCTTCTACCCTCCTCCAAAGAATGGTCGGCAGCCATAAAAACCATACGCACCTCATTGATAAGCGTAGTCCCTGCCAAACAATAAAAGATAAGAACGGCCGAAACCGCCACGCCTATCCAAAGATTCATAGCATATAATCCGTGTATCAATAACGCAGAAGCTCCATAAATGAATACAATAAGCACAACAGCCGTACATGCTCCTTTCTTCACCCGGTGTTTCCCTTTGTTCCATCGTTTTTCGCAAAAAGAAATAAGTTTGCCAAAACCTACTATGGGATGAGGAAGCCAGAAAGGGTCACCTATCAACTTATCCAATAACCACCCTGCCAACAATGGTAGGATTAATACAAATATGTCCATTTCTTTATAGATTCTATCAATTCATTATTCTCTTCCGGAGTTTGTGTAGCAATGCGAAAAAAATGCTCGTTCAGCCCTTCAAAATTGGATGCATCACGGATAAGGATACCACACTCTCCTGCCAAGTACTCCTTCAAAGCTGCGGCCCGCCCCATTCGTAACTGAACCAACATATAGTGTGTATCCGAAGCCCATACCTCCATTCCTCCTATTGCAAGCAGTGCTTCAGCCAATCTGTCTTTTTCCTTTAGTAACAATGATATATCTACATGATATTCTCCGGCATGCCGAAGCAAATAATGTCCTGCTTCAATGGCAAGCTGATTGACAGACCAAGGCATACGCTGCAAACGGATTTCACGCAATAAGATTTGATTTGCAGTCATAAAACCCAAACGGAGTCCGGGGAGACCTTCTCGCCCTTAGCGTTCAGGTAATCGACATTTATGTGCTTTGCATTAGCTACCAATACCTCTTTG
>OGZW01001603.1_pt1 | contig 18303 bp, 18 predicted proteins | sample 1577001 | NCBI WGS metagenome assembly OGZW01 (sample SAMEA3541519, study PRJEB24748) | human gut metagenome | biome: human gut; feature: human-associated habitat; material: faeces | place: China | collected 2012 | reverse complement strand
TGGTCGTCGCGCGCTTTGTCCGCGCCGTAAATTTCGGCAAACTTTGTCCAGAAGGCCTGCTCATTCGTGCGCGTGCCGTCGTTGCGGACCATGGCGGCAGTGCCGGCCCAGATGGTGTCGACAAGCGTTTTCGGCTCGTAGCCGTGCGGCGCAAGCTTTTTGGCAAGGAGCCTGAAATAGCCCGCGGTAAAGGCCTCCTGGTCCATCGGCAGCAGCGTCCCGTCCAGGTCAAACAAAATGGTCGTGATGTTCAAGATAATTCTCCTTTAGGAATGATAGCATGGCAGCAGAGATGTCGGTACCATCTCTGCTGCGGCTGTTTGAACGAAGTTTAACACATTTTGAAGAGGGGGGCAATTTTCATCGCGGCAGGATAAAGCATAGCGCTAACACAGACTATCAGGATCATGGTTCCATATTTCTCACGGATATTATGTGCATAATGTACATAATATCAGAACTCTTCTTTGTCTTTTTCGTAGAATAAGATTGTATTATAGTTTTTTATTATATTATCAATTGACAAAAGTTATTTATTAGTTTTACAATACAGGCAAGGGATGGAAAGGTGGCATCCCAAAACTTTACATGGAGGGCAAGCAAATGAAAACCATTGATCTGCGAAGTGATACGGTAACACTTCCGACCAAAGAAATGCTGGAATATATGATCAGCGTTCCTCTTGGTGATGATGGACGCGCAAAGGGCAACAAGGGCGAAGACCCTACCGCCGTCAAAGCGGAGGCCTACGTCGCCGAAGTGTTCGGTAAAGAGGACGCGATCTTTGTCCCGTCCGGAAGCATGGGCAATATGGTATGTGTCGCTACGCACTGCGAGCGCGGTGAAAAGGCTATTACGGCAAAAAATATGCATATGTACAAGGCGGAAAAGGGAATTTTCAGTGAGGCACTGTGCGGAGTGCTTCCTGTATGCCTTCCGCATACTAAGGGCGTATATGATTTTGCCGAGTTAGAGAAGGCTCTTCAGGGTGGCAATATCAAGCTCGTCTGCTTGGAAAATACCTACAATTTTGAAGGTGGCTGTGTAATCTCCCGTGAGGACATCGAAAAGATCCTGGAGATCACCAAGCGCTACGGCGTTAAGACTCATATGGACGGTGCCCGCATCTTCAATGCGGCAGCCTATCTTGGCATCAGTGTTGCTGAGTTGACCAAGGGGATCGACAGCGTACAGTTCTGCGTATCCAAGGGTCTGTCTGCTCCAATCGGCTCCTTTGTTGTCGGCAGCAGTGAATTCATTGCTGCAGCGCGCGGCACGCGTAAGCTCCTCGGAGGACAGTTGAGGCAGGTCGGCCTGCTGGAGGCTGGCGGTGAGTATGCCATCAGGCATCTTTCTGCCCGCGTTGCACACGACAATGCCCGTGCCAGAAAGTTAGCAGAGGGTATCCAGAATGCAAAGGACATCTCGATCGATATGTCCACCGTTCAGACCAATATCGTCAAGGTCGATCTTCACGGTCAGCTCAAGGGCAAAGACTGGCTGCGTGCCTTGGAGGAAGAGGCTCACGTCCGAGCACACTACATTACCGATGATTCTATCCGCTTAGTCACCTATCGCGGTATCAGCGATGAGGATATCGACGAAGCGATCACCCGCATCTGTGCGTTCTGTGCAGCGCATTGAGACAGTATATTGATTTTTTGCTACGGGGTTTCCTAAAAATCACAATAAACGAAAGGATCACATGTCATGAAAAAATTTCTTGCTATCGTTTTGACCCTCCTTGTGTGTATGGCCCTCTTTGCCGGCTGCGGCAATGACACAGCAAATAGCGATACTCCGGACAACAGCGACTCCAATAAGGCCGCAGACGGCTTCCCCAAGGATACCATCACCATCACGGTCGCCTACTCCGCTGGCGGTTCCAGCGATAAGCTGGCAAGAATGGTCCAGCCCTATCTTCAGGATGCGCTGGGTGTAAACGTCGTCGTCGAAAATCAGGGCGGTGCAAGCGGCCAGATCGCGACAGAGACCTTTATGCGCAATAAACAGGATGGTTATCGGCTGCTCGCCGTCAACGTCCCTGGTATTTATTACACCGTTGCCTTACAGGATACGACTTATGATTATGACGATCTGGTCCCTGTCTGGGTCGAATCCTATGACCCCATCATCATGCTTGCCCTGAACGACAGTGACCTCAACAGCCTCGGCGATTTCATCGAAAAGGCAAGAGCGAATCCCGGCAAGCTTTCTGTCGGCTTTGCAGCAGGCGGCGGCCAGCAGGCAACGGCTCTGTGGCTGCAGGAGAATCTTGACCTCGATATCAAGCTCGTCTCTTATGACGGCGGCTCCGATGCTTCCGCGGCGCTGCTGGGCAAGCACGTCGACGTGATCTTCGGCGACGCTTACGCCCGTGTGGACCTTGCGCCTGAAGCCAAGGCGCTCGGCATCGGCTCGACGACGCCGAACACCGCATGGCCCGACGCTGTTCCCTTCAACGAACAGCTCAGCGCCTACAACGTTCAGATGCCCTCCGATGAGTTCCAGGCCAGAATGGGTTGCTACTTCGTCTCGTCCGAATTTGTGGAAAACTATCCCGACCGATATGATGCGCTGGTCAAGGGCTTTGAAGCAGCCGCAGCCAATGCGGATTATATTCAGATGCTCAAGGATGCCAAAGTGTATGACTCCTGTGTTCTGAAGGCCGGTACGGAATACTCAAATCAGCTCACCGCTATGGCGGACGAGGTCCAGAACGTTGTTGCTCCTATGTTTGCTTCCTAACGGGATCAAAGGAGAATTCTCATGTTTCGAATCAAGACAAAAAACGGCTGCCTTGAGATATCAAAGGAAATCGTTGTTGTGCTGATCATGGATGTATTTTCTGCCGCCTATTTTCTCTCCGCGAAGGGCTTATCAAAGCAGTCTATGATGTTCCCCATCTTTTTGCTGTGCGGCATTCTCGTTTTCAGCATTATGTGCATTAAGCAATCGATCCATTTTACCGTCGATCAAACGGCATCACTATCTGAGGATGAGCCTAAATTCGACTTTTCCAAAAAGCTGTTGGCATTTCTCGGCCTGACGCTGGCAACGCTGCTTCTTTTTCGAACGCTGGGTGCGGTGATCGGCATCTTTCTGTTTCTTCTGGTCTCCATGCTGATTCTCGGTGTGAAGAACAAGCTGCTGATCGTTTTGATCCCGCTGCTGATGGATGCGTTCGTCTATCTGGTCTTCAAGGTCTGGCTGGCGGTCCCATTGCCGGCGGGACTGCTGACTTTCTTATAAGGAGGGAGTACGATAATGGCTGAAATTGCAACATATGTGGCTGGCGCGCTGGCGGAATTGGCCTCCGGCAGCACATGGCTCTGGATACTTATCGGCACCTTTATGGGCATTATTGTTGGCGCCATCCCCGGCTTTACCTCTTCGATGGCGACCGGCATCCTGCTTCCCGTTACATTCGCACTTTCTCCGGTCAACGCACTGGTCTTCCTGATTTCCGTTTACATCGCTACCATCTATGGCGGAAGCATCACGGCGATCCTGCTCAACACGCCCGGCGCACCGGAATCCTCAGCTTCTACCTTTGACGGCTACAAAATGACGCTGAAGGGGCAGGGGTGTGAGGCGTTGGGTATTGCCTTCTGTTCCTCCGCCTGCGGCGGTCTCATCAGCTATATCTTCATGATCTTTGCGATGATGCCTATTGCCCGTATGGCAGTGAAGATCGGCCCGACGGAAATGTTCCTGATTGCGTTGATGGGCGTTAGCATCCTTGCGGTACTGTCTTCGAGCGCCAATGTGCCGAAAACACTGCTTTCCGGTTTCGTAGGGCTGCTGATTGGCACGATGGGTATGACTCCCACCGGCGAGTGGCGTGCGACCTTTGGCTCAATTTATCTTGCGGAGGGCGTACAGACCGTTCCCGCCATCATTGGATTCTTTGCAATGTCTGAGGTATTCAGCATGGTCGGCAAGGAATTTATTGTCAACCGCGATGCGCAGACCAAGACGAGCGTGAAAAAGATCATCAAGGGCTTCGGCATGGCGCTGCGTTATCCCAAGACGCTGCTGACTTGCTCGCTGACCGGCATGGTCATCGGTGCTATCCCGGCAGCAGGCGGCACAGTGGCGGCATTCACCGCCTATGGCATGACGAAAAAGTCCTCCAAACACGGGGATGAATTCGGTACAGGCTATCCGGAAGGTGTTGCTGCTCCGGAATCTGCCAACAACGCCTGCACGGGAGGTGCGTTAATGACGACGCTTGCTTTAGGTGTTCCCGGAAGCTCAACCTGTGCGATCCTTCTCGGTGCACTTAGCATTCAGGGGTTAACGCCAGGTCCCACGCTCGTGCGCGACCAGATGCCCCTCGTCTATGTCCTGATCATGGCAGCGATCCTCTCCCAGGTCGTTATGCTGGCTATGGCTATCGGCGCGGGCTTTGGCCTGACGAATCTACTGGATATTCCAACCAAGATACTCGCTCCCTGCATTATGGTGTTCTGTATTGCCGGCTCCTTTGCCTGCAGGAACACAATGTTCGATGTATTTCTGATGTTTGGACTTGGTATCATCGGTTATCTAATGAAGCAGTTTGATTTTTCCCTCGCCGGTATGGTCCTCGGCATCGTACTTGGCGGCATCGCAGATAATCAGTTGATCCGCGCCAATCAGCTCTTTGGCAACGATATGTTCAAGGCGATGTTCACCCGCCCCATCTCGTTGGTCCTCGTGCTTGTGATCGTTTTCAGCGTGGTTTGGCCCTATATTGCGCCGCTGCTGAAAAAGAATAAGGCCAAAAACAATTAAGCTGACCCAAAATTAAAATAAAAGGAGAGTAACACGATGCAACTTTGGAAAGAAGAACCTTCCTACTACGGCGGAGATATTCTGCATCAGGCAAAAAAAGAAAAGATCCAGAAGGCAATGGAAGAAAACGGCCTTGACGCCATCCTTCTGCTGAAAGCCGAAACAGTCCGCTACGCCACCGATTTTTACGTCAAGGGCTACCGCCCCTTCTACGAGCCGGAATATCTGGCCGTGATCCCCAAGGGTCAGGATACGATCGTCGGCCATACCTCCGGCAGCGATAACTACCGTATCCAGATCCGCTCTGATATCAAGGACCACCGCAAGCTCCCCGGCTTCTCCAAGTGGGGCGACGAGGTGATCAAGATCTTCCGCGACTATGGTATCACCGGCGGCCGCGTCGGTGTGGAGCTGCTGCCCTTCCAGATGTATCTCCAGCTCAAGGCGGAGTTCCCGACGATGGAGTTTGTCGATATCAGCCAGATGTGGGTCGATCTCACCGTTGTAAAGCACCCTGAGGAAATCAAGCACCTGCGTCGTGCGGTCCAGATTGCCTGTGTCGGATGCAATGCTGCACTTGAGTTTGTTAAGCCAGGTGTCAAAGAGTATGAGGTTGCAGCATATGCAGAATACAAAATGCGCGAGCTGGGCAGCGAGATGACGCCGTTTGTCACCAATATTGCTTCCGGCGTGAACTCTGCCATTTTTGAGCGTATCTCCACGGAGAAGGTCATCGGCGAAAACGAAATGGTCATCATCGACCTTGGCTCCGTTTACCGCGGCTATACGGGCGACGTCGGCCGCTCCAAGTGCACGGGTAAGCCGACAGACCTTCAGAAGCAGATGTACAAGGCGAACTACTATGCCATGCAGGAAGCGCTGAAGGCAGTCAAGCCCGGCAATACCTGCGGTGATATCGACGCAGCGGCCCGCCGCGCGATCAAGGAGATGGGCTTTGAAAAGTACGAGCACAAATTTGCCACAGGACACCAGCTTGGCTATGGACTGCACGGATCTCCCTCCATCAATAGAGGTGTGGATTACGTGCTTCGCCCCGGCATGGTCATGGCGGTCGAGCCGCGTGTCACGATGTTCGATCATCCCGAAGTCGGCGGTACGCATATGGAGCAGAACATTCTTGTCACGGAAGACGGTTACGAGCTGCTCAGCACCGATTTGCCGTTTGACGCTGATCTCCTTGCCGATTGAGCTGTTCATACACCATAAGTGCGAAAAATCTGTGATTTTCTGGGCAGCAGGTCAAAAGCTTGCTGCCCGCTTTTTATCCCTGTTTCAGATAAAAATTGTTATCTATTGCGCCTTTGAAATTTGCAAACATCCCATCTGTGTGGTATATTTAATAAAAGTAAGTGAATCATTGCCGAAACACTGCAGAACAATGAGAATTTCTCACGTGCCGGGGCAGGATAAAGCTTTGGGAGAATTTGAGAGAGATGTGAGCCATGGATATCAAACAGATCATTTATTTTATCGAAGTTGCAGACAAGGAAAGTTATTCTACCGCAGCTAAAGCGCTTTCTGTTTCCCAGCCGACATTGAGCGTTGCGATTCAGAAATTGGAGAAAGAACTGGGATTGACGCTTTTTTATTATAATCTGCGGAAAATGAATCTTACGGACGAGGGGAAGCTTTTTTACAGTTATGCGCGCGATTACCTGTCTGCTTACAACCGTATGATAGAACGCTCCCACAGTATCAGTAAAGAAATCATAGGCTCTATCACGATCGTGGCCGCCCCCGTTCTGAGCAAGATGTACCTTGGTGAGCTTCTGGCCCTTTACCACAAAAAGTATCCGGGCGTTGTGATCCATGTAGAGGGCAAAGGCAGTACGACGGGGCTTGAGCTGCTCGATTCGCAGAACGCAGACTTTGCAATGAAAATGATGCCGATCGACGGTGACGCATATGATACGATCCCAATGGTCAGGCAGAAGCTGCGGCTGGGCGTCTTTAAGAATCATCGTCTGGCAGGAAGAACGAGCGTCTCCTTTAAGGAATTGAGCAACGAGTCATTTTTGACTCTGAGCGACGATTACTCTCTGCACCGCCAGTTTGTGAAAAACTGTGCCGACGCGGGGTTTACCCCAAATGTCGTATTGTCCGGAACAGATTGCGACTTTTTGGCCTCACTGGTCGGACAGAATTGGGGCGTGTTCCTGATGGGACAATCAGTCTGGGACTCTGTTGATACGCGTAATATCCATCTTCTGGATATTACGGATGCAGATGTGACGTGGGACCTTGTCCTGGCCAGTAAGAAGGGAAAGCTGATGAGCAATGCAGCGCTTGCGTTTGCTGAGCTGGCGCGCGAGTACTTTGTATCCAAAGTGTGATCTGCGGTACGCCCACTGACATTCGGCGCCGGGAGGCTTCAGAGCTTTCCGGCGCCACTGTTTTATACCCCGATAACGAGCTTTTTTCTCTGTGTAGCCCTTTGCGGTTTGGGCAACGACAAATTCGCTGAACGCCTCTTTTGCTGACAATGAATTGCCCATGAATATTTTTATTTTCCCTGACATAGTTAGACCTCCTGCGTCCCTTGTTTTTTACAAAGAAGGCAGGAGGTCTGAAAATCACATAAAAAGTAAAGAAAACGCCCCAAAATCGTAAGATTTCAGGGCGCTTGGTGCCTCGTCGGGGATTCGAACCCCGGACACCCTGCTTAAAAGGCAGGTGCTCTGCCGACTGAGCTAACGAAGCGGGTATTCTATTATAAACCACTGAAGCGGGAAAAAGCTGGCAGGGATGGCTGGACTCGAACCAGCGAATGAGGGAGTCAAAGTCCCTTGCCTTACCGCTTGGCTACACCCCTATAGGGAAGAGAGGGATGGGGACTAAGACCCTATCCCTCTCTTTTTGTGGGGTGGGTAAAGGGACTCGAACCCTCGACACCCGGAACCACAATCCGGTGCTCTAACCAACTGAGCTACACCCACCACATATCCTGTATCCGTGCGATATTTGCTGCAATACTGAGGGCCTTAAAATGGTACGCCAGAAGGGACTCGAACCCCCGGCCTACTGCTTAGAAGGCAGTTGCTCTATCCAGCTGAGCTACTGGCGCAAATGGATTGGAGCAGGTGACGGGAATCGAACCCGCATCCCCAGCTTGGAAGGCTGGTGCCCTGGCCATTGTGCTACACCTGCATTCGCCCTCCGCAAAAATCGTCAGCTCTGTTATAATAGCATCAGTGCCTCATTTTGTCAACGCTTTTTCTGAATTTTTCTTCACTTTTTCATATTACCTGAGTAGAGCGTCAAAAAGCCTTGCGCCGTCAGCAGTTCCCGGCTGCGCGAACGCGCCGCACAAGCGTTCGGGGTGCCACTGCACGGCAAAAACGGGGAGCGTCTTATGTCCGACGGCCTCGACCGTGCCGTCGTCCGCACAGGCAAGGACGCAAAGTCCCTTCCCCAGCCGCCGGACGGCCTGATGATGCGCGCTGTTGACCGTGAAGCGTGCGCCATACAGCTCGCGCAGAAGGCCGGGCAGGGAATTGACCGTGTGGAGGCGGTCGGCGCCGTCGATCCGGCTATGGCCTGCGATATGCTGGCGCAGCGTGCCGCCGAAATAGACGTTGAGGACTTGCAGCCCGCGGCAAATGCCGATGACCTGACGCCCGGTGCGAAGAAAATCGTCGATGAGCGCAAGCTCGCGCGCGTCGCGCCCCTCGTCGATATCTGTCGAGCCGTTGATCGCTTGACCGTAAAAGCGGGGGTGCATATCACCCCCGCCGGGAAGCAGCAGAGCGTCCGCGCGCTCCGGCACTTCGGCGAGCGCGGCGCCGGCCAGAGAGAGCGCTTTTTCGTAATTTTTCAGGCGTGCCGATAAATAGACTGTCTTCATACGCAGAAGAATATGCCCGGAATGCAAAAAAAGACCTTGCAAGACGCAAAAAGTTATGGCATAATAGTTTAGCTGCAACGGCAGCAAAAATGCAGCGGTATCGAAGTGGTCATAACGGGGCTGACTCGAAATCTACTCCCGTTAGAGCCACCACAGAATCTCCAATCCCTTGTGTTTCAAGCACTCAACGGCTTTTATTGAAGTTCATATTTTTGCTTGTTCTATCCTGTTTTTCTATCCTATTCCTGACCTTGTTTTTTTCGAGGATTTAGGATAGAATAGGGGTCGACATATTCGGAGGGCTATCGAAGAGGTCATAACGAGAACGACTCGAAATCGTTTGGCCGGTGTTGAGCCGACCCGTGGGTTCGAATCCCACGCCCTCCGCCATAGAAGCTATCAACCTCGGTTGGTAGCTTCTTTTTTATACCCCGAGATGGAAATTGCTTTCCATTGCGCTTGCAGATGTGAGCTTTGATGAGTAATCAAGGTGCGCGTAGATATTTGCTGTGGTTGAAAAATCGCTATGTCCTAACCATTCTTGAATATGTTTCATGGGGACACCGCTGGCCAGCAGGAGGCTCGCACAGCTATGTCTGAGATCATGAAAGCGGATTTTGCGGAAGCCGTTCCGTTCCAGCAGTTTAGGAAACTGTGATGTAATATAGTTCGGCTTGAACCGATCCCCAATATCATCTACGCAAATATATTCAAGGAATTCTCTGTTATATGTCTGATTATAGCATCATGATGCTTGATGCAAACGAAATTACGAATCAAGTGGATATTAGTCTAAAAGACTATAGCGACGATAATATTGAATCAATTAAGGCCGCAGTTTTAAGTCACGGCGGAAAGACGGATTATCTGAATTTTATCGATGACAGCAATAACGTGATTCGTTCGACTGTAGGCTATGAAACAGATAACAACGCTTCGCCTTTCTCGCTTTACGGTAAAGTTCCTGTTTCCTTTACAGCAAAGGCATCCACTACACAATATCTCACGGGTGGCAAAATCCTTATCGGAAATTACGCTTACACGCTCGGCCCGGCTCTTTCAGCTTCGAAAGCATATTCAGCGGGACATGGATTTAGCGGAACAGTTGATGTAAAAGATCTTATGGGCACAAAGATTGGAAGTGCTACTAGCCACCTCGGAAGCTTGTCCGGTGATTGGTCTAAAATCACACCGTATGGCGGCGAATTTTTCCCTGTCGTGGCGAAGGCGACCCCAATCGCTGGAAAACAGGTTTACATGTTGGGAGCAACATCTGGAGAGACCGCAGGCAAAATTACCAGAACGGGTGTTTCTGTCCAGTTTCCTCCGTATGTGACTCTGACGGATATGTGCGAAGGAAATTACGAATGCAATCCTGGCGATAGTGGAGCTGGATTATTTGACAGTGGAGCCAAGGATGTCCTCACGGCTTCATCCAACGCAAAGACTTATGGAATCCAAAGCGCGGGAAAGTTTAACGAAAAAGGCGAATGGATCGGACCCAGCTATTTTACGCCAATTTCTAATGTATCGTGACAAGAGAAATGCAGGTAACTAACCTCTAAATTGTCTTGCCGATTGTAAGCTCAGTAAAATACCCATAAGCCATAATCTTAAAAACAGTCTCAAGGCCCTACCATATCTGGGTAGGGCCTTTTCTGTTCAACTACTCGCCGTAGTATTGTGGTCTACCGACAGAGGTAAAGCCCTCCTTGCCGGTAATGACCACATTATTATATCCGCTGGCGCAGTGAATGATTAGCAATTCTCCGTTTGCGTCCCTGCCGCCAACGATGCCCACATGGGAATTATCCGGGTAGAATACCAAGTCACCGGGCTGTGCGTCCGCCCACGAAATATCGGTACAATAGCTGTGCTGCATGGTGGCTCCGCCGCCGTGGCCGATGATGTAGCTGCCGCCGGACTGATTGTAAATCACCCAATCAACGAATCCCGAACAGTCCAGCCCGTAGGGCCGGTATGTTCCAGTGGTGGAGCTGCCTGCCGCTGTGACCTGCCGCAGCTCACCCCATCGGGCGTCCCAGCCAATCACAAGAGATTTTCCTCCCCAAAAATAATTCACCTTGCCGACAAGAGAACAGGCGGTGCGTACCACTGCTTCACGCTCGGGTGACAGATCTTCCGGCAGGCCGCGGATCAACGACGCCGTGTCTCCGCTGACGGAGTACACATCTTCTATCAACTCCAGCAGGAGATCCCGCTGCTCAAGCAGCTCGTCCAGCGCTGCGATCTGGTTACGGTTGAAATGATACGCGGTTTTCATCTCCTCTGCCGTTTTTGCGGTAATGGTGATATAGAGGTTTCTTTCCGTCCAGCCATCGTCGTCACCGCTGCCGGGGTGGTCAATGACCTCAATGCGGTGGACTATGGTAGTCATATCCCAAAAGACCGCTTTCAGGCGCGCAATGCGGTCGGCATCCATGGTAGCCACGTCCGCGGCGTCCACATCGTCGCTGCCCGCCACCTTCACCGCGAACACCGCCAGAACTTCCACCCAATCGGCAGACTGCCCGGTCACGGAGATGGAGTCGTAGCTGTCCGCTGTTTGCAATTCCTCCAACCGCTCGTTATACTCATAATTGACCTGCGCCACCGCAGCAGAGATCGGCACAACGCCCGCCTCCCGGCTCTCGTTGGAAAAGAGGATACCGAAGGGGGACGCCACGATAGCCGCCACAAGGATCACCGTCAGGAACAGCACCAGCACCACCGCACCGCCGCCTGCCGACAGGATCGAACTGACCGCAGACACCACTCCTTTCCCGATTTCTTTCACTGCCTGGACTGCCACGCTGCCCAGCTTTTTGGAAGCCCTTCCGCCGCTCTGCGCGGATTCCTGAAGCATCTTCCGCTGCGCCTTTCGCTGTGCCGCCGCTCTTGTTCGGCGCGTGATGATTGCATTGTTCGGCGCTGCGTGGTCAGTTGGTCGAACATGCATGGTGCGTGCGGCCTTGGTCATGGTCTGTCTGCTCTTGGGGGCCGGACTGCCCTTGGCCGATACCCCCGAATTGCCTTTCTGCAGAGTGGTCATTGTACCTCCACGGTCGGACGGTGGAGGTACAATGTGCCGCTCTGCTGTTCTTTTCTCGGCAAGGTTCCGCCGATAGGCGGCTTTCGCGTCCTGCGCGGCTTTCTGCCGCCCACGCTCCTGCGGGGCGGCATTTGCGCTTTTTGGACCTCCGCGACTTTGCGGAGAAATGGTCTGATTTCCGACTTCATCTCGTGCAGCGTGTGATTGCAGCGTATCGGACAGGCCCCTTTCTGTTGGCGTCACACCGTCCATGGTTTCGAGCGTTTCTGCCGCAGTACGGCTTTCTGACGCACTATTCTTACCTTGCCGTTTCTGCTCCTGGTAGTGCTTTATCATGCGCCGCGAGGTATCCGCCGCTCCAGCTGCACCACGGCGCATATTTTTCTCCACGCGGTCGGTGGCGTAACGCACGGGATCGCGGCTTTCCGGCTCCTTTTCCCGCTGCCGCTTGTCCATGTGTTGTTTCAGAAGGGAATCGGCGTCTTTAGGCGCGGGGTTCTTCAACTTTGCCTTTGGCGTGTCCATGCCGGGTCTGATCTTCAAGTCCCGCATGGCGTCACTCCTCACCGGGGCGTGTTGACATTAGGCGGTACAGCTCCGTATTTTTGGGCAGCTCATTGGCGAAAGGCACGATGGCTCCGCCCACCTTGATGAGCCCGTGGCCAGCCGGGGCATTGTCCACATAGCTCATTTGCGTATCCGATGCACCCAGCAGACGGGCAAGCTGCTCCCGGTCGGTGGTGGCCTGATTGAGCATCAGCAGAAACTCGGAGTTTGCAAACATCATACGCGCCGTATTGGACAGCAGACATTCCTCCACATTCTGTGTGATGCCGGTGAGCGTCGCACCGTATTTACGGAAACGCTTCCAGCACTTGTAGAGGAATTCGCTGCTGTAATTGGTAATGCTGTGTCCGCTGCCGCTCCCGTTGGCGAAAAACAGATAGATCTCGTCGATGTAGACATGGGTGTATTTTCCCTCTCTGCGGTTCTGGATAACGCGGTTGTAAATGGCGTCCAGCATCACCAGCAGGCCCACCGATTTCAGATTTTCGCCCAAGTCCTGAATATCGAAGCAGAGAATGCGGCTTTTTGTGTTGATATTGGTCTGGTGGGAAAATACATTCAAACTGCCCACCGTGAACAGCTCCAGTGCCAGCGCGATCCGGTGTGCCTCCGGGTTGACCTGCTTCATCAGGTCATCATAGAGATTTTTCAGCGTGGGCGGCTGTCCCTGATAACTTTTCAAATATTCCCGATAGATGTTTCCCACGCTGCGGTCAATGATAGACTTCTCCTGCGGCTCGATCTTGTCCGCGCCCATAAGCTGCTCGTAGAGCGACATGATAAACTCAGACTTCATCACCAACGGCTCCCTGCCGTCGCCGTACCCCTCGGACAAATCCAGCGCATTGATGTGGCAGCCATTTGGATCAGAGGCAGAAATGGTGATGACCTCACCGCCCAATGCCCTCACCAACTCGCCATATTCACGCTCCGGGTCCACGATGATAATGTCATGGTCGGTGGAGAGCGCCAGCGCGGAAACCTCCTGCTTTGCCGCCATTGACTTACCAGAGCCGGACACGCCGGTAATAAAACCGTTGCCGTTGAGCAGGTTTCCGCGGTTGCAGATGATAAGGTTGTGGGAAACAGCATTGACACCGTAGTAAATACCGCCCGCATCCTGGATCTCCTGCGACTTAAACGGCATGAGAACGGCGGTACACTCCGTGGTCAGGGTGCGGGTAGCGTCAATGCGCTTTAAGCCGAGGGGAAGCACTGTGTTCAGTGCGTCCTCCTGCTGGTAGCGCAGAATATTGAATTGACAGCCCCGCGCCCGCCCGATGGCTTGCAGGGCTTCGGTGTCCTGATCGAGCTGTTCGAGGTTATCTGCCAGGTGCGTCAGCGTCACCAAAGCCAGCATCATACGCTGGTCGCGGTTCATGAGGTCAGTCATAAACTCCTTTGTTTCGCTCCGCATCTGCTCCAAGTCATAGGGGATATTGGCGGTAAAATTGTTGTTCTGATTCTGCCGCTGCTGCCAGCGGGTAATATCCGATTCCACGGACATAATGCGCTTGCGAATATCGCTCACTGCTTCGTCCATTGCCACAGGAATAATGTCAATGGAAAGCATCATATTCCGGGGATAGTCCATCAGCTCCGTAATCATCTCGTCGGAAATAAAGCTGGCGTATTCCCGAAGGAACAGGGTACGGCCCACATGATCGCCCAGCTCGTAGTGATTTTTCTGAAAGGAGATACAGTCTGGGGCAATGCTGTCCCGGAAGTCATGCCCTTTGCGTATGGTGTCCTCCAAATCGAAGCGGAATAGCTGTTCCTCGCCGGGGCGATAGAAGTCATGCAGAAGCCGCAGGCGGTCGTTGACCGTGATCTCACGGACGCTGGAGGACATACGGGAAAGTCCCGTAGTGAGGTCAGTTCCAACACGGGAGAAGAATGCGCGGGCCTCCTCCACGCTTTTCTTTTCTGCCGAAACGGTGATGTACTTCTCCTGAATGAGATTGTTGCTCTCCGCCGCCTTGCCCAAAACAAGCGCGTTATACTCGTTGCGGTAGAGGTCACGGCGGTCGCCCTGCATGGGCATGAGCAGCGTCCGCCCAAAGTCCTTTTGATTGAGCTGACGGTTAAAGAGCGTGATCTTTGCCGTGGCTCCGATGGGGAGGGAATTGAGGAATGAACAATAGGTCATGAACAATTCCCGCTGTTTTTCCGGGGAGGCCACGGCATAATTGACATCAAAAAAGCGCCAAGTTTTTGAAAACTTGCCGCTTACCTGAAACACGCCGTCTTGATAAATGCGTTTGATGGGAATAGATTTCTGGACGCTGCGGGGAACGGAAAAGGCGTCCCGTTCCGCACTGCGCCGATGCTTGAAAAGGATCAATGTTTCTTCACCTCACGTTTCATCGCTTCTTCATAGTAGTTTTCCGCTTTCCAGACACGCTTGCCTGCCATGATGACCTCGGATTTCAGCCATGCCCACAAGAATTGCTCCAGCGTGAGGCCGTTGTACTGAAAGAATCCGGCAGCGGCCACGGGAGCCGCGCCAACGATGCACACCCAACTCACCGTTTCCTGGTCCAACACTTGGCTCAGGCTGAAATACAGTCCCACCGCAACGCCCACCGCCAAAATGGAGCAGATGAACTGCCGCACGGACAGTCCGAAAAAGAGCGTTTCACGATAAGCGCGAATTTCCTTGTTGATTTTGATTTCCATAATCAATCTCCTAAAAAAGAAAAGCAAGTAGCGATGGGCTACTTGCTTTTCCTGTCTATTTAATAAAATGTATAGTTTTAATCCTCGTCAGCGGCACCGATCCTGCGTTTTTCTGTTCTTCTCAAATTTGGCAACGGCTGACTTGTCGTAAAACTTCATAGCATCTATTCCGTCGTACTCTTCTTTTTTCACCAGATAATTTCTTGTGATGCCGTGCTTTTTACAATAGTTCAGATACCTTTGCATTCCCTTCCAGCAGGAATTTTCCTTATCTCGATTCTGCTCATCAGCCAGATATTCCGTTGCATTCCAAGCGGTGCAATGGAAAAGATCAGATACCGATAAAATCAAGTATCCTTGCTCCAGTTTTCCAAAGAAGTCTCCTTCCACATCAAACAAGGTCAAGTCATACCACATAGCCTGCTTCTGCCTGATTCGCGGCTCGTCTCTCCAAATCTGAAATTGAAGCTCAAGCCCCATATCCTCAACAAATGCATGAGCGATCACCTCTTTCGGAAAAGCATCTCCCTTAACCATGATACAGCCCAAAATGTACTCCTCGTTGCCGTACTCGTCGCGTCTTTGCTGATACTCTTCCGTTCGTTTCAGCTCTCGCTCCACGATACGGACGATCTTCTCACGGTAATTATCCATAAACGTCTCCTTTATAATCCAAGCATTTCCTTTGCGATGTGGTCGGCTGATTTGACCAAGCCCACCAGTACCAGCAGATTGAATATGACCTCACCCAAATAGCTCCACACCTGCGTCACTACGGAGGCGCTGCTATCCACCACCGGCGTACCGCTGGAGGAAAAGGCCGAAAAGATGATGCAGGCCAGAACGATCACCGCCCCTTCCATGCACACGCCCACATAGCTCCGAAGGAACGCCTTGCCGAAATTGGAAGTCCCCTCTCCGGCAAATGATGCCAGTGCCACAGGCGAGAGTGCAGCGTACATATAGATCTTAAAAAAGCGCCCATAGACGGTGAGGATCATAATGAACGCCAGCACTGTGATCATCAGGCTTCCCAGCAGTGTCACCAGCCAAAGCGGGATACTCGCCAAAAAGCCAACATCTCCGATGGCGTCCGCAATCTCCTGCGGCAGCGCCACGGATGCGCCGGTCAAGCCGCCGATGCTGCCCGCCGCCGTTGCCACAATGCCGCTGCACACATCAAATACATCTACCAGCAAATCCATGCCGTAGGTGATACCCAGCTTTGCCAGCACAAAGTAGATAAAGTGCCGCAGCAAATGCTCCGGCCTTTGAAAGTCCCGAAAGCCGGAGGCACTGCGAAAGATACCGATGGCAAAGAACAGCACCAGCAGCCCGTAGCCGATGGCCTGCATTCCGCCATTGATGGTCACAATGGTCTGCCAGATGGTGCCGCCCTTGAAGGTCTGGGGTGATTCCGTCAGCAGTGACCACATTTCCGTCATTTTACTATTCCAAACGCCAAAGGCGTTGGTCAGGTTTTCTACGATCCAGTTATTATCCAAATGAAAATCACCTCCCACAAAGGAGCCGGGAGATCCGCCGCAAGGCAGTATCTCCCGGCTCTTTTTATCAGATCGCGCCGATGGCGGTCAGAATTTCCTTTGCAAAGGCGATCATTAATCCACCAAACAGGCAGAGGAAGCCCTGCGTCCTTTGGCTGGCATCGTGGGACTGGATCGACATACCCACCTGCACGATGCCCCAGCCGAGAATGATAACGCCCAGCGCCTTGATGATGCTGAAAATAAAATCGGAAAGGTTATTTACAATATCCAGCGGATCGCCGCCCGCCGCCATCGCGGGCGTAACGCAGCAAAGGCAGAGGACAGCAGCCCCAGCCGCCGTCCAATAGCATTTTTTCACCTTACTCAGTCTTGTCGGGTTTGAAATCTTTTTCTTTTTCAGATAATTCATGTTCAGGTTCCTCCACGTCAATAAAATCATAATCGTCCAGCGACCGGAACGCATAGGGCAGATCCGGCAGCGCATAATCCGGCGCGCCCTGCGGCTTATGGATATAAGGCTTTGCCTTACCGTCTATTGTCAGCTTAATGTTGGGATGGCGCTTGATGTTGTACTTTTTGTCCAGTACAGGATCTTCCCCTCGTATAAACAAGATTGCTTTATGGGTGTCCAATTTTCGCACCTCGTCAATGGTCATCAGGTCGCGTCCTGTCTGCTGAAAGTTGGTAGAGCTGGAGCCGCTGCGTCCCTTCGTTTGCCCTCGTGTGCGGGTGGCGATGGTCTCCTTGCCCAGCAGCTTTACGATAAACTCCAGCGAAGTCGGCTCGTTGCCGCCGCCGAGGAACAGCAGCGTGTCGCAGTTGCCGATGATGCTCTCCCATTCCTTTTCATACAGCGCCTTGATCTGCTGAATGTTCTGCACGATGATGTTCAGCCCGATATTGTAGCTGCGGCAGGTGGCAAGGATCTTTGGATAGCTCTCCGGCTGGGCCACATTCGCCCATTCGTCCTGAATGACACGCACCGGCACAGGCAGACGCCCGTTGTGCTTCTCGTCCGCCCTTCGGTAAAGTGCCTGAAAGCATTGTGTGTAGAGCATTCCCACAAGGTAGTTCATGCTGCTGTCATCAACAGGGATCACGCAGAAGATGGCTTTTTTCTTCTCACCCAGGCTGCCAAAGTCCATCTCATCCACCATTGTCATTCTGGCATACTGCGGGATATTGAAGGTGGCCAGCCGCACGGCGGCGCTTACCAAAATGGATTTCGCTGTCTTTCCAGAGACGAAAAGTCAAGGACTTTTTCATCAAATTCACAAAGAAGTCACATTTTGCGGACTTCCTCACGGAGCAGACGCTTGATTTTGTCCTCCATCGTCTCTTTTGCGGTCTGGCTGAAATGGACACGGACGATATAGGTTGTCTTGCCGATCTGCTTTCTGACAGTCGGGCAAGTGGCGGTGTTGGTTGCGGTATTGTTCATTCAAAATCCTCCTGTAAATGAAAAATGCCCGGTGACTGTTCATCATCGGGCGGTGTCGGTATGAGGGAACAAGGCAAGGCGGCAACATTAAGGTATCTATAAAAACCTTGCCGTCTTTGCCACGCTTGCCGTGTTCCTGTTGTCAGTTTCGGAGATAGCAGACCCATGCTGTGCCGTCTTTCTCGGTCACAAGTCTGTCCCCGATACGGCTCTTTGCCGTTCTCATGGTGCGTGAGGAAATCCCACGCTCATTGACTGCCTTTTCCAGCTCTGCGCTCGGCATACGCTTTCCGTCCGCAAGCAGTTCCAGAATGAGCATTTGCGCCTGTGCGGTCTTGCTCTCGGTCTTGGCGGTGTCTGTCCCGGCAAGAAGCTCGTCAGCGGTAATGTCATAAGCCCCTATCCACTCAAA
>OGZW01001594.1_pt1 | contig 18340 bp, 20 predicted proteins | sample 1577001 | NCBI WGS metagenome assembly OGZW01 (sample SAMEA3541519, study PRJEB24748) | human gut metagenome | biome: human gut; feature: human-associated habitat; material: faeces | place: China | collected 2012 | reverse complement strand
GTTTAGGATATTCCTGTAATTACTTCAAAAACACATTCTGAACGCGATCGTCCGGGACGACCGGCAGCTCAACAAGACCTTCTGCCGCTAAGTCGGCAAAAGCATCGTTATAGGCATGCCAGGTAGCCATACGATCATCGTATATGGTTTGAGCCGCCTCAAGCTGGCCCCAAAGGTAAGCGGCATTCATGTCGCTGGGCAAATAGCTCGACCCCTTATCGACCCACGTGTACTTATCCACCTGACCACGCAGGAAGTTCGAGCGGTTCGTCCCCTTCTCGCGAATAATCTCGGCTCTCTCGCAATAGGCCGGATTATTGATGAGCACGGCGCCACCCTCACCCATGGAATAATTTTTCGTCTCGTGGAACGAATAGCACCCAAAGTCACCGATGGTGCCGAGCGCCTTCCCCTTGTAGGTGCTCATAACGCCTTGGGCGGCATCTTCCACTACCAGCAGGTCATGGGCCTTAGCAATGGCCATGATTTCGTCCATGTCGCAGGCAACACCCGCATAATGGACGGGCGCGATCACTCGAGTCTTTTCGGTGATGGCCGCCTCGATGCGGGCGGGATCAATGTTGTAGCTGGCCAGCACCGGCTCCACAAAGACCGGCGTTGCCCCGGCGTAGCTCTCTTCGCCAGAGGCTCCCCTCGGTAGGGGAGCTGTCTGCGAAGCAGACTGAGAGGTTATTTTCGTTTCTTCGCGCTGTCCTCAATGCTCACGTCCAGACCCAGCTTTTCCAGCGCGTGGAGTGACTGTTCGGCATTGGAGGTGTGCCTTGCGGCGGTGCGGGGCTCGTAGGGGCCGATAGGCACCGCGACGCCTGACACCTGCGCGATGAGCTTTTTGATGAGACGCTGGCTGTCCTTGTTGACACGGATGAAGTCCCGGAAGGTCTTGCCGCCGTCGATGAGCACTCGTGTGCCATCGAAGTACGCCTTCGATTTGCGCAGGTAGCTGTGAAGCATCGGGTCCTTCTCCTGTAAGAGCTTGACGACTTCGCTCCACTGCTCGAAGGGATTGACGCCCTCTGCGGCAACCTTGCGGGGTCGGCTGAGAGCCGGGTCGGCGGTGTACTCCGGGGCAGGTGCTGCCGGCGAGACCGTTGCAGCGGGCTCAACTGGTCTCTCTTCCGGTACGGGCGGTACAGGCGCAGTGACCGGCGCAGTCGGCTCATCCCAGGGCAGGGGGGCCGACTCCGTCACCGGCGGCTCGTCGGGCGGAGGTGGAAGCTCTTCGTCTGCGGGCGCAGGGGACTCTGGAATATCCGGGACAGCGGCCTTCGGCTCTTCAACGGGCGCGGGAGCAGGCTCCTTTTCCACTGCCGGTGCGGCTATAGGTTCCACGGGTGCAGCAGGCGTACTCATGAAAGGCTGCGGCGCAGGCTGGACCGGTGCCGCAACAAAGGGCCGGACGACCGGTGCAGCAGAAGCGACAGTCTGCACAGGCATTGCCGCCACGGGGACAGCTGCGGCCTGCGGCGGCTCCGAGAGGGTGAAGAGGGCCAGTTCCAGCTCGATGCGCTGGTCACTGCCCCGGGTCATATGCTCAAGGGCGTTGCCCAGCGTACGGACGGCCCGGATGGCCTCCCGCTGGCCCAGCTGAGGGCCTTTTTCGAGGTACTGCTGTTCCTCTTCGGGGGAAACACCGGACAGCAGGCTCTGCCCGCCGGGCAGAGCCGCCAGCATCAGGGCGCGGTAGTGGGCGATGAGCTCTTCCGTCAGACGCTTCACATCCACCGACTGCTGCCGCAGTGCGGCCAGCTGAGCCAGCGCCGCTGCGCCGTCCTGCGCTTCCAGAGCATCCGAAATATGGAACAGGTAGCTCCGGTCGGTGACGCCCGCCATCCGGCGGACAACATCGGCATCGATCTTTGCGGTCACGCCGGCGCAGGTGTCGAGGATCGAGAGGGCGTCGCGCATGGCACCGTCAGCCAGACGGGAGATGAGCTCTGCACCACCGGTCGTCAACTCTAAGCCCTCCTGACCGGCGATATACTCGACCCGCTGGGCGATGTCTTCCGGCCCGATGCGGGTGAAATCGTACCGCTGGCAGCGGGAGAGGATGGTGGCCGGGACTTTCTGAATCTCGGTAGTGGCGAGGATGAAGATGACGTGGGCGGGAGGCTCTTCCAGCGTTTTCAGCAGGGCGTTGAAGGCCGCTGTGGACAGCATGTGTACCTCGTCGATGATGTATACCTTATAATGACAGGCACTGGGGGTATAGGCTGTCTCGTCCCGCAGGTCGCGGATGTCGTCCACACCATTGTTGGACGCGGCGTCCATCTCCACCACGTCGAGGATGCTGCCGTTGTCGATGCCCCTGCAGATCTCGCACTCGCCGCAGGGGTCGCCGCCCTTGGGGTGGAGGCAGTTGACCGCCTTGGCGAAAATCTTCGCGCAGGTGGTCTTGCCTGTGCCGCGCACGCCGGTGAACAGGTAGGCGTGGCCTACGCGGCCCGACGCTACCTGATTGCGCAGCGCCGTGACGATGCCGCGCTGTGCGACGACATCCTCAAACCGCTGGGGTCTCCATTTGCGGTATAATGCGCGATACATCGGTGCTTCCCTCCCGTCAGTAATAAAAAATCGGACAGCGCTGACGGGGTTTGACCCCCGCCTTGCGTAACTCGGCATACGGATGCAGGCTGACTGAAACGCACGGGGCGCGCCGCTTAAGGCTGCTTGGTTCCCCACCTGACCTGGTTCACTGCGGCTCCATCGTACAGGACCCGCATCCGTATGCCGAACCACGCAGCAGGCGCTGTCCGACAAGGCACACGATTCGTGTGCCTTAGTATTGTACCACAGTTCGGTGAGGAATGCAAGAGGAAGCTAAGGCTGCTCCCATCTGGCCCGCAAAAGCTCCAGTGCGTGTGTTTCAAGCCGGGAAACGTAACTCCGGCTTATTTGGAGCAGCTTTGCCGTTTCCAGCTGAGTCAGCGGCGGCTGGCCCGCCAGACCGTACCTTAATAATATAAGTTTCCGCTCCCGGGCGGGCAGTCCCTCGATGAGGCGGCGCAGGCGCTGGGCGTCGTCCTGCTTTTCACAGCTGTCCTCCATGCAGAAGCCGTCCTGCAGCACATCGGCGAGGGTGAGGGCAGAGTCTTCTTTTCCGGCATCAAGAGTCTCCTGGAGCGAGAGGGTGGGGGCGTTCTTCCGCTCCCGCCGGAAGTGCATCCGGAGCTCGTTTTCGATGCACCGGCTGGCATAAGTGGAGAAGCGCGCCCGGCGGGTGGAGTCGAAGGTGTCCACGGCTTTCATCAGGCCAATGGTGCCGATGGAAATCAAATCGTCCTGCTCAGAGGGGAGAGCATAGTATTTCTTTGCGATGTGCGCCACTAAGCGCAGATTGTGGCGGATGAGCTTTTCCCGGGCGGATGAATCGCCGGCCCGCAGGGCGGCGAAAGTCCGGATCTCTTCCTGTGGGCTGAGCGGGCGGGGGAAACTGCCCGCTTCCAGATGGAGCGCAAGCACGAGGAATTTGGACGCGAAAAATTGCAGCAGGGTCAACAGCATACGGAACACCTCCAAAACCGTTCTTCTATACAGTATGAACGGGGAGAGGGGGTTCAGAATCGTCTTCTGCTTATAGAAAATGGTGGTCTATATGACAGGAGAGCAGAGCTATCGCTATTATAATGAGCTTCTCTGGCCGGACCGCTATGCTGACTGTGTGCCTATGGATAAGGCACTGAAACTACTCAAGAGTGAAGTGGAGTAAGCATTGAAATACAGAGAGATCGCAGGCGGTGCAAAGAACTGCTGTGCCTGGCACTTTTGCTGCATAAAGACGATGATACGACTGATTTTTGAAAAGATTGCATGAGATTTTATCAAAGTATTATTCTTTTGTGAATTTTAGCACTCTATGCTTGACAGTGCTAAAAGTATGTGCTATAACTAAGCCGTGCTCAGGAGAGAGGGGCATGAGGGAGCCGTAAGGCTCCCGGGAAGACTCCGCTCCTGATGCACATCTCATAAATTTTTTACCCGACCCGAACGCCGGGATTGGAGGAATGATTTATGTTTATGCCGACTATTTTTCATGAAAACCTGTTCGATGATTTCTTTGACCCGTTCTGGAACGATGGTGCGCTGGAGCGTGCGATGAACCGTGAAGAGCGTGAGACCTTCGGCAAGCGCGGTGCAAACATGATGAAGACCGATGTGAAGCAGACTGCCGACGGCAGCTATGACGTTGCTGTTGATCTGCCCGGCTGCAAGAAGGAAGACGTTCAGATGGAGTTGAACGACGGCTACCTGACCATTCAGGCCGTCCGCAGCCACTCCAATGACGAGAAGGATAAAGAGGGCCGCTATCTGCGCCGCGAGACTTTTTCCGGTACCTGCGCCCGCAGCTTCTATGTGGGTGACACCGTGAAGAAGGAGGACATCCACGCAAAGTTTGAGGATGGCATCCTGCACATCACGCTGCCTGCACCTCAGCAGCAGAAGGCTCTGCCGGTCAATCCCAACCTCATTGAAATTGAATAACGCCTGTGCATCGGTGTGAGGAACACCGGTGCATAGAACTTGCCCCCGGAGAGCTGCCCAAGGCTCTCCGGGGGCTTTTTGCGTTCCGGTATCTTTTCGGCAGAGAAAAGCGTGGTGTGATTCGGATGGCATAGGGCAGGGGTCAGGCCCAGCTCCTTCATCGCCCGCATTCCCCACGGTATTCCCAGATACTTCATATCAAAACCATCATTCCCTCTTTACGATCTGCATTTTCATCCCATGGTCGCCGACTTTGGTGAGAAGGCGAAAGGATCCACTGCCGCTCTTGACAAAGAGTGGTTTTGTATCATAATGGTTGTACATACAACGATGTAGATACATCTTCTTGAGATAAGACCCAGAGGCTGTCTATGGATATTACCGAACGAAAAATCACAAAAATCGCGCGGGAGGCTGAAAAGCTCATCCTGCTCACGATGCGGGAAGAGGGCGTTGGCACAGCGGAGATCGACCTCATCCACGCGCTGCGCCACCACCCCGGCTGTACGCAGGCCCAGCTGGCCGAACTGCTGCACGCAGACAAGGCGGCTATCGCCCGGCGGACCAAGAATCTGGAAGGGAAGGGTTATCTGACCCGCGAGGACGCCCCGAACGACCGGCGGAGCCAGCTGCTTTTCCCCACAGAAAAGGCCGAGAGGCTGAAATCCTCCAAGGCCGGAATTGAGGCCGCTTTTTACGAGTATCTGACGAGTGTACTGACGGAGGAAGAAGCCGCCGCCTTTGCCGCTTCGCTGAACAAACTTTATACGGCGTCCAAGACCGAGAGCCGTGCGGGCTTCCCGCACTTCCGAAATGCCGCAGGGGGTGAGACGACCGATGAAAAATGAGAAGACCTTCCGCCCGGACCGGATATTCTCATATTTCCGGGTCGAGTGGGTCCCGCTGGCTTTCGTGACCCTGTCGGGCCTCATCTATAACATCGGCCTGCTGGCCACTCCGTGGTTCGAGGGCCGTCTGGCCCAGTGCCTGGCGGACATCCTGAGCGGCAGCGAACCAGCGGCCCAAATGGCGCTGTTGGTTCTGGCCTATATCCTCGTCACCCTGCTGGTGCAGGCGTCGCGGTTCATCAAGCGCTTTTATGTCCGCCGCTTTGCCAACAACATCAACCGCCGGATGAAGGGCATCCTCTACGCTAATCTGGTGCGCCAGAGCCGGGCTTCGCTGGAAAAAGAGGGCGCCGGTGAGCTGATGACCAAGGCCATCTCCGATGTGGACGACTGCGTGGAAGGTATGCGCAAGTTCACCACCGAAGTCTTTGATACCGGCGTGGCGCTGGCGGGTTATGTGGTCATGCTGCTGGTGTACGACTGGCGGCTGGCTCTGCTGAGCCTGCTGTTCACGCCCTTCTCCTACGTCTGCGCGGCATGGATGAAAAAGCCGGTCCAGCGGGCCGGTGCGGCCTACAAAAAGGCGGCGGGCGCACTGAGTGCCGCCACCTTCGACCGCGCCCAGAACGCCGTGACTTACCGCATCTACGGCTGTGAAGACGCCCGTGCGGAGCGGTACGAAGAGGTGCTGGATACCTACGAAAAGACGACGGTGAAAAACAATGTGTGGCAGTCGGCTCTGCCGCCGCTCTATCTGGCGGCGTCGGAGGCAGGCGTACTGTTCATTTTGTGGTTCGGCGCAAAGAATGTCCTCGGCACCGGCTGGCGTGTGTGGGACATCGCGGCCTTTACCACCTTCCTTTCCTGCTTCACCAAGCTGGTGGTCAAATCCTCCAAGGTGGCCAAGCTCTTCAACTCGGTGCAGAAGGCCGAAGTCTCATGGAAGCGCATCAAACCTCTGATGAAGTCGCCGGAGCAGCTGGACGCGCTGGATGTCCCGGCGGCGGAAGGTGTGACCCTCAGGAATCTCTCCTTCGCCTATGGCGACACCCTCATCTTTTCGGGTCTGAGTCTGACAGCCCATCCCGGCGACATCATCGGAGTCACCGGCCCGGTGGCCTGCGGCAAATCCACCTTTGGCCGGGTCTTCCTCTGCGAGGCCCCCTATGAAGGCTCGGCGCAGTTTGGCAAAAAGGAGTTCTCCGCTCTGGCCCCGCGTCAGATCTCGGCCACCGTCGGCTATCTGGGCCACGACCCGGAGCTGAGCGCCGATACGGTGCAGAACAATGTCCTCTGCGGCAGCGAGCAGGACGCCATGCCATATCTCGCCGCTGCTGCGCTGAAAGGCGAGGTGCTGGCGATGGAGAACGGCCTCGATACCGTCATCGGCAGCAGCGGCACCCGTCTTTCCGGCGGACAGGCCCAGCGTCTGGCGCTGGCCCGGACGCTGGCCCATCCGCGCCCTGTCCTCATCCTCGATGACCCGTTCTCGGCCATTGACCGGGACACGGAGGATACGATCTTCGCCGACCTGCAGGAATATGCCAGGGATAAGGTTGTCTTCCTCATCTCGCACCGCCTGTACCACTTCCCGCAGATGCAGAAGATCATCTTTATGGACGGCGGAAAGACCACCGTCGGCACCCATGAGGAGCTGATGGCATCGGTCCCGGTCTACCGTCAGCTGTACGAAAGCCAGACAGGAGGGAAACAGCATGAAGAACAGGCGTAAAAATGGTGTGTTTGAGGCCATCCGGATGGCCGCCGTGACCCACCGCCTTCTCACAGCGGGGACCATCCTGTGTGCGGCGGCATCGGTGGCGGCGTCTCTGGTGCCGCCGCTGCTGCTGGCCTGCATCATCGACGGGCTGATGGCCGGGCTTCCGCTGACATTCCTTGCGGTGCTTCTTTATTTCGGCAGTCTGGCGCTGGAAGGGATGCTCTCCTCGGCGCAGGAGAGCCTGCTGGTGCTCTTCGGCCAGAAAATGACCCTAGTCACTTGTTTTACGGTGGTGCTAAGGTGCTGCAGGGAGATTCCCAGTTTGTCGGCGTAGAATTGGGCACGCCGTTCCGTCATATAGTTTTCAATAACCAGTTGCACGAATTTATGGCAAATCTCCTCCTTGCGGCTTTTGGCAAGAATGTTTTGTGGACGACGGGCATAGAGGGTATTAATTCCCAGCAAAATGCTGTGAAGTACGCTTTGTGCCATTGCTGTACTGGTGGGGTGAGCGATGGATATCCGGGTCAGTAATGCGAAGTAGTCTACAAAATAAGAGGCTACGGTATCGCTCACATTGACAATCGGATTGTCCCATATTTTGGAGAATGAACCCATAGTAGCTTGTAGCAGATTGATGCCGTTGACACAGTGAGCGGAGAAACCCACAAAACAAAGCCGCACTTTTTCTTTTTGTTCATTGAGTTGTATGATAGTGCCCGGCATTAGGATAATCAAATCATTCTTCTTTATCTCGTATTCCATCAGGTTGATAGATGCCTTAATGGTTCCTTCGGTACATAATGCAAAAATACAAGCCTTTAATCGGCACGACTGGCGATAGAGATTCAGAATATCTTCTGTAACATCTCTCCATGCCAGCATTTCGACCGGCAAATCTACTTGTGGGAAGTTATGTTTCATCTTTTTTCATTTTGCTGTCGGCAAATATACGATTTTATCCCTAAAATCTTAACTTTGTCGGCATGAAACTGAATGTTACAGACTGGAATATTATTCCGTATGCCGATGCATGGACCCGGCAGACTGAGTGGTTTGATACTCTTGTTCGCGCCAAGCAGGCGGGGGAGGAGTATGAAAATCACATTATTTTGTGTGAACATCCGCATGTTTATACTTTAGGCCGTAGTGGTAAAGAAGGGAATATGTTGCTGAGTGAGGAACAACTTCAGAAGATAGGAGCCACGCTCTATCATATCGACCGGGGCGGGGATATTACCTATCACGGTCCGGGACAGCTGGTATGTTATCCTATCCTGAATCTTGAAGAATTCTCATTGGGACTGAAGGAGTATGTGCATTTGCTGGAGGAAGCAGTCATCCGTGTGTGTGCCTCTTATGGAATCATTGCCGGAAGATTGGAGAAAGCCACAGGAGTCTGGCTGGAAGGGGATACGCCACGTGCCCGTAAGATATGTGCCATTGGTGTGCGTAGCAGCCACTTCGTCACCATGCACGGGCTGGCACTGAATGTGAATACGGATTTACGCTATTTCAGCTATATTCATCCTTGTGGCTTTATAGATAAAGGCGTCACTTCTCTTCGTCAGGAACTGAAGCACGAAGTGCCTATGGACGAAGTGAAGCAACGCCTTGAATGCGAGCTTGGCAGACTGCTGAACGAAAAAAAACAGCAGATTGCTCAATGAAAGAACCCGGCAGACTCTGCTCAATGATAAAACTTAGCGGACTGCCCGAAGGAAAAGCCTAGAAAACGATTCCAATGCCGAGCTGCCATGTCTTATGCATGAAACAGTCTTTATCAGCCAGTGCATAAGAGAAATCTGCGCGAATCGGCCAGAAGTTGATTCCGCAGCCCAGTGTACCGTAGTTGCCTGTTCCTTTGTCGTTATCCCCGAAGTGATATCCTCCACGGATAATTCCATATTTCAGGAAATTATATTCCGCTCCGATGCCGGCTTGAAGATGGCGGTACTCGGACGGGAGCAGGTAATTGAAGTCAAGAGCCACCTGCAAGCGGTTGTCCATACTGAACGGCAGGTCGATGGCACCACCCAGTCCCAGTCGGGCAGGCAGTTTCTGTCCGTCCAGCTTGCTACCCAGGTTGGCGGCTTGAAATCCGATTGTCCATGAAGCCATTTCGTCCAGAATACCCATGCTGCGATGATAGCTGGCACCGAGGTCCACGGAGACTGACCCTTTGCTGTCCGCATCCTTATAGGCTTTTGCCTGCAGATATCTGAGTGTTAATGAAAGGGACAGGTTCTTGGCTACATTTCTGAAGTATGCGGCTTCCACGTTCCATGCGCGGGCATGATCTTCTGCACCGTCCTGCCAATGAAAATCAGCATCCTTGTAGTGACGGAATCCTACGCTAAATCCGTGCTTCCCTTCCCGTCCGATGCGGTAGAAAAGGGATGCGCTATGCATTCCAAAGTCTTTATTTATGTCAGCGTATGAGTAGCTGGCACCCATTACATCCTGCGAGAAAGCGATGGTGGAAGCGTTATGAAAGATAGCCGTGCTTCCATTGTCAGTGATAGCCAGTCCTGTGCCGGCCATACCTGCCGATTGGGCATCCGGAGTAATCTCCAGAAAAGAGGCGCTTGCCACTCCCTGTGCTCCCAGAAAAGTAGGCAACAGACACGACGCGAGAAGTAAATGTTTTACTCGTTTCATAATCATTTGTTTTAAGGGTGAGACATCCGGACGACACGTATGCCGCTCCATGATTTATTATTGCGAAGCATTTGGCTGAGAGGCTCTTCGCTGACAACAACCTTGCCAAGCGTAGAAGAGGCGTGAAGCAAATGCAATTTTCCGTTTATATATTCGGCTATCCCTACATGAGCTACATCCAGTCCCGGAAGATTCGTGGTGATGGCGATGATATCACCGTCCATGATCCACGGAAGTCCTGCGTCGGGGAGTTTTCCTTTAGGTAGCCAGTGTACCTTTTTCCCGGACAATGCCTTTTCATGCTCGGCCATCCGTTTCACGTTCTCCGGCGAATCCGCCAGTTGCCTGTACTTTTGGGGATGGGTGGACATATAAGAGAGAGACAGTTTGGTGGTCTGCGTACTGTTTTGTGCAGTAACGTCTTCCAGAAATCCTTGGCGGACACCGTTCTCAATCCAGTCGGAGGTATAGTGCAACCGCGAAGTGTATCCGTCGATCACACCGTCCCGATAACGTATCTTTTGCAGATTATCGGCAAAAGAAGACCCCATCGCCTGAGCCAGCGTATATTCGACGAAAGTAAGGCAATCTACCGTCTGGGGCAGGATGACTAACTTTTCTTCCGTTCCCTGATCCAGTGTGTTGGCTACATACTTTGTTCCAAGGTACGTCTTTCCGATTCTCAGCATCGGTGCTGTTTCCTTCGGAAATACGACACCGTCACGCAACCACTTTTCGAGTTCCTGTGTCCATTGTTGCTTATACTTGAAGTTGTCCCGGAATCCCCAGCCATGTCCGCCGGTAGGGTAGACATGAAGCGATGCGGGAACATTGTTTTTCTGTAAAGCGAGATAATAGTTCACTCCGTTGGAAGGAGGCACGGCACCGTCATCAGAAGACAGGACGATAAAGGCTTGCGGAGTATCGGATGTCACTTGCAGTTCGTTGGAGAAGAGTACCTCTTGTTCTGCGGTCGGATTTCCGCCCAGAAGCTCTTTTCTCGAACCGCCATGAGTACTTTGCGTCATGGTGACCACCGGATAAAGCAGAATCTGAAAGTCGGGACGCGATGCCGCACTGTAATGGGTGGCAAGGGTAGAGGCAAGATGTCCTCCGGCGGATGCTCCCATGATTCCTATTTTGCGGGGATGGATATTCCATTCTCCGGCATGCTCGCGTACAATGCGAATTGCTCTTTCCGCATCCGACAAAGGGACTTCGCAATGACCGTTCGGCATCCGGTACTTTAATACAACGTAAGTGATGCCCTGTCCGCAGAACCAGGATGCCATATCGTGCCCTTCATGATCCATGGCGAGGCGGCTGTAGCCACCTCCGGGACACATGATGACAGCCATTCCGTTCGGCTGCGGTGCACGGTAAACGGTTATGGTGGGGTCGGTGACATTGCTGATTCTGTGGGGTGACACTTCCTTTTCCCCGCCGGTCAGTCCGTTGGAGTTGGGAGCACCGTCGGGCCACAAAGGTAGCTCGACGGGCTGTTGTGCAAATGTCATTGCAGTCATAAGTGATACTATAACAGATAACAGTTTCCTCATCTTATTTTACTTTCATGGAAGCCTTGATAAAGTAGAGGATCAATAAAGCGTAAGCTCCTAATGCTAACACTTCCGACCAGGTATTGTTCAGCCAGGCTTCGTTGACCAGATTGATACCGCCGAAACGCATTGCCGCGCTCACTACTCCCATCAATGCGCCTCCGGCAATGAAACCGGATGCCAGCAATGTTCCTTTTTCACCTCTTTCCGTATTGAGTGCCGTATCCTTGCTGCGGCTTGTCACATACCAGTTGACGGCACCGCCTACTACCAGCGGCACATTCAGCTCCAACGGAATAAACATACCCAGCGCAAAGGCCAGTGCGGGAATCTTGAAGAATGTCAGCACGATAGCAAGGATTGCACCGATGCCATACAGCAACCAGGGGGCGCCTACGCCGCTCATCAGCGGTTCGATAACGGCCGCCATCGCATTGGCTTGTGGTGCAGCCAGTGCGCCGCTGGTGAAGCCGTATGTCTTGTTCAGTATAATCATTACACCGCCTACCGTGGCAGCAGAAACGATGGTTCCCAAGAATTTCCATGTTTCCTGTTTGGCGGGCGTACTACCCAGCCAGTAACCGATTTTCAAGTCGGTGATGAAACCGCCCGCCATAGACAGTGCCGTACATACTACACCACCCATCACAAGTGCGGCCACCATGCCCGAAGGACCTTTCAGTCCGACAGCTACCATCACTACGGAAGCCAGAATCAGTGTCATCAATGTCATTCCCGATACCGGATTGGTGCCTACAATGGCAATCGCATTGGCAGCTACCGTCGTGAACAGGAAGGAAATGCCTGCTACCAGCGCAATCGCTACCAGCGTATGGACGATATTTCCCTGCATGATATCGAAGTAGAAGAACAGCACGATCAGAATCAGCGTAAGGATAGAGCCGATAGCGATGATTTTCATCGAAAGGTCACGCTGTGTACGCACGATATTCTTTTCTACATTGCCTTTACCGCCCATTTCTTTGGCAGCCAGTCCGACGGCACTCTTGATGATTCCCCACGAACGGATGATACCGATGACACCCGCCATGGCAATACCGCCGATACCGATGCTCTTGGCGTAATACTTGAAGATTTCTTCGGGGCTCATCATGCCTACCGTAGAAGTGATTTCGGGGTTCCATGCGTTCAGCACGCTGTCTCCCCAGATGGCGGACATTCCCGGAATGATGATCCACCATACTGCCAGTGATCCGGCACAGATGATGGAAGCATATTTCAGTCCGACGATATAGCCCAGACCGAGTACGGCAGCTCCCGTATTTACTTTGAATACCAGTTTCGCTTTCTCAGCCAGCATTTCTCCGGCTCCGCATACGCGGGTGGTGAAGTTCTCGTTCCACCAGCCGAAAGTGGCCACGATGAAGTCATACAATCCACCGATCATTCCCGCCATCAACAGCGGTTTGGCCTGGCTGCCGCTCTTTTCTCCGGACACCAGCACCTGTGTAGTAGCGGTTGCTTCGGGGAAAGGATATTTGCCGTGCATATCGCTGACGAAATATTTGCGGAAAGGAATCAGAAACAGGATACCCAGTACACCACCCAGCAGCGAGCTGATAAATACCTGCATAAAGCTGACTGTCATCTCAGGATATTTGACTTGAAGGATATAAAGGGCGGGGAGGGTAAAGATAGCTCCGGCAACGATTACACCGGAACACGCTCCGATAGACTGGATAATTACATTTTCTCCTAACGCATTTTTTCTTTTGGCTGCACCGGAGACTCCTACGGCAATGATGGCTATCGGAATAGCGGCTTCGAATACTTGTCCCACTTTCAGCCCCAGATAGGCGGCGGCTGCCGAGAAAAGGATGGCCATGGCGATACCCCATGTTACTGACCAGAAGTTTACTTCCGGATAATTTTTGGAAGGACTCATCAGGGGATTGTACACTTCTCCTGCTTTTAACTCTCTGAACGCGTTCTCGGGTAGTCCGGTGAATTTGTCTTCTTCTTGTTTCATATTATATTTTTAGTAGTTTATGCTTAATGGACTTCAAAGTAAACAAAAAAAAAGGAGAATCGAAAGATTCTCCTTTACGTTATGTCTATTTTTTCTTACTTCTCGTCTTTCGGGGTCATATCGCCTTCGATATAGAGGCGTACCATTTCGGTTTTTGCGTTGGTACGCAGGGTAATCGACTTTTTGAAGTGTCCCGGATATTTACCTGTTCCGTTGTAAGTTACTTTGATTGTACCTTTCTTTCCCGGCTGGATCGGTTCTTTGGTATATTCGGGCACTGTGCATCCGCAAGACGCTACCGCCTGATGAATAACTAAAGGAGCGTCACCGATATTAGTGAAAGTGAATACGCAGCTTACTACCGGACTGTTTTCTGAGAATTTTCCAAAGTCGTGTGTTGTTTTGTCAAACTTGATATCAGCGTTAGTCTGGGCAAAAGCGAAACTTACTCCTACCACTAACAAGGTCATTAAAAAAAGTATCTTTTTCATTTTTCCTTCTTTTTATTGATTACAAACGCCAAAGGTAACGCTTTTCCCTGAAATTATCCCGTCGGCAGAGTTAATTTTATCGAAAAAGGGAATAAAATAACTTCTGTTTATCATCGTCCTTGGGCTTGGCAATCCTGACCACCGAGGTGGGGAACACTGAGCGCCGAGCTGAATGAGAGTAAGCAGCGAGGCGAAAAACGCTGAGCACCGAGACGAGCAGAAGTGAGCACCGAGGTGAATACTGCCGATCTCTGTTCGCTAAATTAATTCATTTCAACACGCTAATGAATACTCATATTTTTTGTTTATCGCATAAAAAATTACTATATTTGGAACAAACCCATAAAATCCAGCTATTATGAAAACAAAACTTGATTTCTATTATATGACTCCCTTTTATGAGTTGAATTACTTTATAGCACTTATTGTTAAGTTGTACAAACGCATTCAACAACGTAGAGAACAGAGAGAACATCGAATCAAAGATGAACTGGTCTGATTCATTTCTACACCGAAAGTGAATCGGTGGCGGCGAAATTCTTTCTTCTCTTTCTTAGTAATTCTATTTCTTTAGAATAGAATTATATACTCTACTCTTCTCTACTGGTTAAGGTTCGGTTTCCCTTTCGGTTAGGATTCGGTTTTCGAGCCCTGCCAGAAGGCGTTTCAGAGCTTTTGGTTTTGCAAATAAAACACTATTTCTTCAACCCGAATCCCAGCATCATCCCGTCGTAGTTTTCAGCCAGTGAGCTGACAGTTTTCAGTGCTGTGCTGTTTGTCTTGCTGCCGAGGAATGTCATTAATTTAAGCAGCTTGTCGGAGTTGAACAATAAATCCATAGAGTTGGAAGTGCAGTTCACTTTCGCGTGCAGGTTCAGTAGTTTCAAGTACTTTAAGTCTACCTGCTTGGTGGAAGTATTGTACGAATAAGTGCCGTTCAGTTTCTTCTTTCCGACGGTGCTGGTGAAAGTACTGTCGGCGTTGAACGTGAAGCTCATTTGTCCTTCTTTGATGCCCACTTTACTCAATTGCTCATTCAATTTGTTTTCTGCCATCGTGGCGGCTGCGGCTCCTCCTGCTTTCATCAGCAGATTGTCCGATTCAAATTCTACTGCCGAACCGCTGTAAGTCCATGTACCTGTCATGTCTATCGTTTCGGGTGTCCCGGTGATGGCATTTACTACTTTGGAGATGTTGTCTTTGTTGAGCAGATCCTTTAATGATTGTGCCTGACTGTTGCTTGCAAAGAGTGAGAATAATGCAACCCATGCAATAAATAAAATGTTCTTTTTCATTTTCGTTTACTTATTTTTATAGACTTCTTTACTGATGTTTTCTATGTAGTCGAGGATTTCCGTGCGTCCTGTGCGGTTTTCCGATGAAGATATGAAATACGGGGGAAGTTCTTCCCATTCCTTGCTCAGTTCACGCAGGTAGTTGTTGATATTCATTTTCAGACGTCCGCCTTTCAGTTTGTCTGCTTTGGTGAAGATGATGGAGAAAGGGATGCCGTTTTCGCCCAGCCATTCCATAAATTCCAAGTCTATTTTCTGCGGTTCCAGACGGCTGTCTATCAGTACAAACAGGTTGGTCATCTGTTCCCGTTCGAGGATGTAGTCTTCGATGATGGTACGTATCTGGTCTTTTCCTTTTTGTCCGCGTCTGGCGTAGCCGTATCCGGGAAGATCGACCAGGTACCAGCTTTGGTTGATCAGGAAGTGGTTGATAAGCATTGTCTTTCCCGGTGTGGCGGAGGTCATCGCCAGTCCTTTGCGGGCAGTCAGCATATTGATAAGGCTCGACTTTCCTACATTCGACCGCCCGATGAAGGCGTATTCGGGAAATACTCCTGTCGGACATTTCTTCACGTCCGTGTTGCTAATCACAAATTCTGCACTCGTTATTTCCATTTTATTGTCATTTATTTCTTTGTTTTTCTGCTTCTAATAAACTCTCTTATCGTTTATAATAAACTATGGTCACGTTTATAATAAACTCCACTACTTTTTATTATAAACTCCGGACGCCAGTTTTCAAGGCGTTTTCGCCGTTTTCTCTTTTCCGGACAGCAGCATGAGCCCCGCAAAGGTAAGGCTTCCGTTCAACATTAGCAATTCATAGCCAAATTTATATCCGGTTTCTTTGTTTATCCACCAGTCCAGAGCGTAGCAGAGCACCGGAGAGGCGATGGCGATGAGCGGGACCAGCCGGTCTTTTGTCTGGCGCCGGGTGAACAGTCCGAAGGCGAACATGCCCAGCAAAGGCCCGTATGTGTAGGAGGCGATGATGTAGATCGCGTCAATCACGCTTTTGTTGTTCAGCATCTCCACCAGGCAGATAAAGAAAGCCAGCAGGATGGAGAGGGACAGGTGTACTTTCTTTCTTTTGCGACGGGCTGTTTCTTCCGTGTCTTTGTCCGTCTTCAGCAGGTCTATACATACGCTGGTGGTCATGGCGGTCAGCGCGGAGTCTGAGTTGCTGAAAGCTGCGGCGATGATGCCGATGGTGAAAAGAACCAGTACCGACTGTCCCAGATATCCTTGTGTGGCAAACATGGGAAGGATATCGTCATTCATGGCCGGTAGTTCCAGTTGCATTTGTCCCGCTAATGCGATCAGCAGAATGCCCAGGCACAGGAACAGGAAATTCAGCGGGATGAATGAGAATCCGTAGCAGTACATATTCTTTTGGGCTTCGTGCAGATTGCGGCAGGAGAGGTTCTTCTGCATCATGTCCTGATCGAGTCCGGTCATGACGATGACGATAAAGATGCCGCTGAAGAACTGTTTGAAGAAGTTCTGGCGGGACATCCAGTCGTCGAATACGAAGATGCGGCTGTGTTCGCTGTGGCGGATGGTCTGTACGATGCCGTCAAAGCCTATATCCAGCTTCTGTATGGTGAAGTAGATGATGAATAGCAGGGCTGCGATCAGACAGAATGTTTGTAGCGTGTCCGTCCATACGATTGTCTTGATGCCGCTTTTGTGGGTATATATCCACACGAGGGCCACGGAGCCGACGGCAATCACCCAGAAAGGGATGTGCATATCCTGAAATACGTGCGTATGCAGGATCAGACAGACGAGATACAGTTTGGCTGCCGTTCCCAGCATACGGGAGAGCAGGAAGAAGAAAGAGCCGGTGCGGTAGGCATTCACGCCGATGCGTGTACCGAGGTATCCGTAGATACTTGTCAGATTCAGCCTGTAGTAAAGAGGCAGCAATATGTGTGCTACGATCATATAGCCGAAGAAGAATCCGAATACGGTCTGCATATACGTCATGTCCATTCCGCGAACCATGCCCGGTACGGATACGAAAGTCACGCCGGAAATTGTAGCGCCAATCATGCCGAAGGAGACTATATACCAGGGTGATTTGTTTTCTCCTTTAAAGAACGCTGCATTTGATCCGCCTTTATGTCCGGTAATGTGGGCTATTAACAACAAGCCCGCAAAATAGCATATAATAATGACTAATATCATCATATCGGCTGCAAAGGTAATACTTTCTTTGTATTAAAAACAATAATCCGTATCTTTGCGCCCGAAACAGATAGAATTTCATTCGTAATCTATGAACCAACAATATCCTTCCGTACTGCTCGAAAAGGCAGTAGGCGAATTTTCCAAACTTCCGGGCATCGGGCGCAAGACGGCAATGCGGCTTGTATTACATCTGCTCCGGCAGGACACGGCTATTGTGGAGGCATTCGGCAACTCCATCATTACGCTGAAACGTGAAGTAAAGTACTGTAAAGTATGTCATAATATATCTGATACCGAGACTTGTCAGATTTGTGCCAATCCGCAGCGTGACGCCTCTACTGTCTGTGTGGTAGAGAATATCCGTGACGTGATGGCGGTAGAAGCCACCCAGCAGTATCGGGGACTTTACCACGTACTGGGCGGAGTGATCTCGCCAATGGACGGGGTAGGGCCGAGCGACCTGCAAATAGAAAGTCTCGTACAGCGGGTATCTGAAGGAGGAATCAAGGAAGTCATCCTCGCTTTGAGCACCACGATGGAAGGAGATACCACCAACTTCTACATCTACCGTAAACTGGAGAAGATGGGGGTCAAACTCAGCGTAATAGCACGGGGCATCTCCGTTGGTGATGAACTGGAGTATGCCGATGAGATCACTCTGGGACGCAGTATTGTCAACCGGACTCTTTTTACCGGAACCGTATAATCTAACTTTATTATTTGAACGAATATCGTAACTAACATGGAAGAACAGATAAAACGCGCAGTGAGAGATTTGAATATCAGTTATGTTTTCTTTTGGGTGCTTCCCGCCTTTTTGCTTGGGGCAGGGGAGTTCGACCTTCTTCCTGTGGGAGCTTTGGTCGATAACCCACAGGCCACCTATTATATGGAGACGGCAGGTATCTTGCTGACCGCCTTGTGTGTGCCGCTTGCTTTGAAACTGTTCAGTCTGGTACTGAAAAAGAAGATAGACCTCCTGACGATTCCTCTTGCGTTGAAGCGTTATGTGCAGTGGAGCATGGTACGCCTCGGATTGCTCGAAGTGGCTATCGTCCTCAACGTATTATGCTATTATCTGAC
>OGZW01001580.1_pt1 | contig 18404 bp, 18 predicted proteins | sample 1577001 | NCBI WGS metagenome assembly OGZW01 (sample SAMEA3541519, study PRJEB24748) | human gut metagenome | biome: human gut; feature: human-associated habitat; material: faeces | place: China | collected 2012 | reverse complement strand
TAAAGAAATTCTGGCGTGCGCAGCAGGAAATCTTGCATCGGCATGTGTGGGATGCTGTCCGGTCAATGGAAGTATTTCAAGAACTTCAATGAATGAGCAGTATGAAGGGAAAACACAGGCAGTTTCAATTACAGCAGGTGCAGTGATGGCAGTTGTTTTAGTCTGTGCAACCGGCTTTATCGGTTATCTTCCTGTGCCGGTGTTAACTGCGATTGTGATTTCAGCACTTATGAATGTGGTGGAATTGCATCTGGCAATTCGCTTATTTAAAGTAAGTCGGAATGAATTTTATATATTTGTAGCAGCGTGCATCAGTAAAACTTAAAACAGTGCTATTTGCGATGGATTTCTTACACTTTACGTTTTTCGTGCGTATAAAAAATTCTCAATGTTATAATGAATCTACAATATAGAAAATAGGCAAAAACAATAAATGGAGGATGAAGGTATGAAAACAAAGCAGGCTGTAAATCCGTACCTGCCAAGCTGGGAATACGTGCCGGATGCGGAGCCGCATATTGTAGATGGACGTGTATACATATATGGTTCTCATGATCTTTTTAACGGCTTGAATTTCTGTCTGGGAGATTATGTATGCTGGTCAGCGCCGGTAGACGATCTGGGCAACTGGCGTTATGAGGGTGTTATTTTCAAAAGAGAGCAGGATCCGGCAGCACCGAAGATCCGTCTTACAAATGGTCTGGCAGCACCGGATATGATCCAGGGACCGGACGGAAGATTTTATCTTTATTATTTCACTTCGATACTGTGTTCCATCATTTCCAGCTCATTCTGGGAAAGTTCTAACTTATTGATAATATCCTCGTCATTCTCCACAATCTTTGTCGCTGCAAATCGTGGAGACATGCCAATATTAGCTGCATGGTCCTCCACCTGATGCGATACTGCGTGGATACAACGGTGCACAGGTCCCTGCTCGCAGAAATCCATGACCTTTGGAAGAATCTTTTTCTTACCGACCTCGACAGCGGCTTTGATTAAATCTTCGATTCCCTCATCCTTTGCTGCACTGATCGGGATTACCGGGATTCCCAATTCCTCCGACATTTGTCTGTAATCAATGGAGCCACCGTTTCCTCTGACCTCATCCATCATATTCAACGCTAATACCATTGGAATATGCATCTCCAAAAGCTGCAGCGTCAGATAGAGATTTCGCTCGATATTGGTAGCATCCACAATATTAATAATCCCATCCGGTTTCTCATTTAAAATAAAATCCCTCGTCACAATCTCCTCATTGGTATATGGACGGATTGAGTAAATTCCCGGCAAATCCACAACGGAACAATTCTTTACCGAGCGGATCTCACCTATTTTCTGATCTACTGTCACTCCCGGAAAATTTCCCACATGCTGGTTAGATCCGGTTAACTGGTTAAATAAAGTCGTCTTACCGCAATTCTGATTGCCTGCTAATGCAAATATCATTCTTTTGTTTCCTCCATAGACACCTCAATCTTTTTTGCATCTTCCTTACGGATCGTCAGTTCATAATTGCGGAGTCTTATCTCGATCGGATCTCCCATCGGAGCTATTTTTTTTACAACAACTTTTGTCTTTGGGATCAGGCCCATATCCAGAAAACGGCAGCGAAGCGCTCCCTCTCCCCCAACTGTCGTAATGACTGCCTCTGTTTCAAGTGGTAAATTGTCTAACGTCATTTTATCCTCCGTAATAAACAGGAACTCTCACTGGACTTTCCTGTATGTTTATTGATAATTTTTTTCAGTTAATATCTCCTAACTGTCCTTAGTTTAATGCTCAAATTTTCCTATGTCAATGCAGCTTACAAAGTTTTTGATAATTTTTCTCATTTTTGTCATTTCCTACAAAAATGGAATTTTTTGCAGTCCTATTATGCACACTTTTCAATTTTAGAACATAAAGTATTGAGAAAGAATAAGAAAGGCAACAGAATCTATGAGAAACTGTAATGCACAAAACAGAATGAATCCTGTCTGTCCAAACGAATCAAACCGCGATATGAGTCCGGAATTTGTCGTTGCAATGGCATACGTTCCATGGCAGCAGTTTGGACCATTATATGATATTGAAAAAGGGCTTATGGTGGGAACCATTTTCCCTGAATTAGATAAACCATTCCTTGGAAGGAGGGCTTTTCGAAGATGACGAACCAACTGAACCAGATGAACCGCCAACAGCTTTTTAACCTCATTAATACCGTAAGCTTCGCTGTTGACGACCTTCTTCTTTTTTTAGACACCCATCCGGATGATGTGGAAGCGATCAAAGCATTCCATCATTACTCGGATATCAGACGCAACGCTCTGCAGGCCTACTCTGACCAATATGGTCCGCTGACCATCGACACTGCAGATCCATGCAGTCACTGGAATTGGGCAACAGAACCATGGCCATGGGAAGGAGGATGTAAATAATGTGGAATTATGAAAAACGACTGCAGTACCCGATCAATATCACAACACCAAATGCCAAAATTGCACAGATCATTATGTCCCAGTATGGCGGACCAGACGGTGAAATGGGAGCATCCATGCGTTACCTCTCCCAGAGATACAGCATGCCGGACAGACGTGTATGTGGCGTGCTTACGGATATTGGAACGGAAGAATTAGCACATCTGGAAATGGTCGCATCCATCGTCCGACAGCTCACCAAAGGCTTAAGTGCGGAAGAACTTGAAGCTGCCGGATTTGCACCATATTATGTCGACCATACCGGTGGTATCTGGCCACAGGCGGCGGGCGGTATTCCTTTTAACGCCTGCGAATTTCAGTCCAAGGGTGATGCCCTCACCGATCTTTTTGAAGATATGGCGGCAGAACAGAAAGCACGCACCACGTATGACAATATTTTAAGGCTCGTCAAAGACCCTGATGTATGTGATCCGATCCGTTTCTTAAGAGAGCGTGAGGTCGTCCACTTCCAGCGTTTCGGTGAAGCCCTGCGCATTATTCAGGATGACCTCGACAGCAAGAATTTCTATGCATTCAACCCGGAGTTTGATATACCAAACTGTCCTCGCAATTAGATAACCTTAACTGTTCCATCAGCTTTTGCATTGCACTGACTGGCGCAGATTAAAAATCAGAAAGACTGTCACACAAACTCTGCTCTCATGGAGTTCTTTGTATGACAGTCTTTTTTATATACACTATTTATTCATGCCGATCGAATACTCACAGTACATATTCGATCATGTATGTCTTATTCGAACTTTGCAACCTGAAGCTTGCGGATCAGTTCACGCAGATTCTCAGCCTCACTGCTCATCTCCTGACTGGCAGCCGCACATTCCTCGGATGTTGCGGAATTCGTCTGTACAACGTCATTGATCTGCTCGATTCCTTCATTGATCTGATGGATTGCTGTTGTCTGCGTCTCTAATGTATCCGCAATATTTCCAACCTGCTCTGTGATCGTTCTGGAATTATCGGCTACGTCTTCTAACTGTGTTGCTGTCTGATCTGCAATGACCATACCTTTTTCTACTGCTTTGACAGAAGTCTCGATCAGAACTGCTGACTCTTTTGCTGCCTGTGCACTCTGGTCGGCAAGTACTGTTACCTGATCTGCTACCACCGCAAATCCTTTTCCGGCTTCGCCGGCTCTGGCTGCCTCGATAGAAGCATTTAACGCAAGCAGATTTGTCTGGGATGCGATCTCATTGATCGTTGCGATAATCTTATCGATTTCTTTGGAAGCCTCGTTGATCTCGTTCATGGAATCAACCATCTCATGCATCTTGCCGTTGCTCTCTAAGATTGCATTTCCAAGTTCTCCTACTTTTCCACTGATCTCTTTTGCAGACTGGGCGTTCTGTGCCACCTGTTCTGCCACGTTTGTAACAGTTGCAGTCAGTTCTTCCACAACTGCTGCCTGATTGGTAGCGCCCTCGGCAAGATCATTGGAGCTTGCAGCCACCTGTTCTGCTCCTTCGGACACCTCATTGGATGCACTCTGGATGCCCTTGACTGTCTCAGCCATGCTCTTTTCAAATGCCATAAAGGAATCTAAGATCCCTATAAAATCTCCCTTCCATTCCACTTCCGGCTGCACATCAAAATTGCCCTCCGAGAACAATTTCATTGCACGTCCGATATCATCCACATAAGATCCAAGTATGCGGATAGATTTACGCATACTATGTGCAAGTTTTCCAATCTCATCCTCAGAACGATATTCTAATGTACTGTGCAAATTACCCTCTGTGAGTTCCTTTGCAACATCCTCGATCGCATGCAGTGGTTCGAGAATCGAATCAACCACGACATTACTTATTTTCTTCACAAAAAGAATTGCAAATATCACACTTAAGATGATCACCAGAATTCCTGCCACTGTCATGCAGCCTGTAAAGATCACCGCCTGATGGCTTGCGTTGTCAGTCACTGCATCTAACTTTTTCCCAATAGCGACTGCATTGTCTAATGCCGGCGTACATTGGTTAATAATAGCATCCGCAGCTTCCTCTGTCTGTCCACTCATGATCTGTTCCATAATGGAATAGCCGATATTTCCCCAATCAGAAAGTGCGGATGCATATTCCTGATAGAGCTCGTCCGATATGATTCCTGTTGCCTTTAGTGCCTTCAGTTCTGAATCCACCTCAGCAAGCTGTGTTTCTACCTGCTGCTTATAACTGTCGTAAGTTGATGTGTCACTGTTTAATGCCATCTCACGGATATTTCTCGCCGCAGAATTGACATCGATCCTGCAGGTTTTCACTGCAACATCTGCACGTTCTACATTTTCCACATAACGCAGCATATTCCCCATTAATAAACCTATAACAATAAGAGAAAGCACACCGGATACTATCATCCTCAAAATGACTCTTCCGTATCCGTAAATGAGTCTTTCTTTCAGCTGCATTTTTTCAAGTTTCTTCTTCATCCTGTGTACCCTTAATGGTATAACTGCCATTATTTTTCCCTTCGTAATTTATTTTTTTTAAATATTTTATCACTTTTCCAGAAAATAACAATCCATTCTTTAAAATTAATTATTTTTTAATTTTTTCAACTGATCAACTCATCTTAGCGGTCATACCGGTTTTTCATCACGGCCGGCTTAACCGTTCAACAGAATCGAGTATATCCTGGATCTGAGGTCTCATCTCCGGCATTTCTTCCATAAACTTTGCCACTTCCGTGCGCTGTTCTTTTAAGATACCAGCATTGTATTCCATCCGGCTTCGAAGCTTCTGTCTGCGCATCACAAGATTATGGGTGATCTCCACCATCTCCTTGTGGTCGATCAGTGCAGCTGCCTGCGGAATCCATACCCGTGAATCATATAAACGATATGCGGAGAGTTCCCGGATCATACGGTTGTTAAAATAATCAATATCATCACTGTTCTGTTCAAACTTCTCTTTCTGTTTGACCGCATCCATATAGCATTCCCAGATATATTCCAGTTCTTTTCCATTGCGGACATGATATTTTTCACATGCATAATCCACTGCATTTGTCATATTGACATATTTGATCTTCACTTTATTCAAAAGAGTGATCGCCTTATCCGCATTTGCCTTTGCTCTCCGGCTCTCAGTCCTGTCATTCATCATTTTCAGATACGGAAGGCAGATGCCCAGTACTGCTATAAAAATAAGGATCATCCAGATGAGTCTCATATCTGTCCCCAGTATGATCTGCGCGATCAGAAGAATCAATGCCGCAGTCACAGACAATCCTGCTGCCACATACATAAACTTCTGCATTTTTACCCTGTCATGGGAAAGGATCTCCTGATATAACTGCCATTCTCCTTTCTCACGCTCCAGGTATTTCATGTCACGCCTGATAGTCTCCAGATAAGCCTCATTAGACTGAAGGCGTTTGATCGCATTTGGAATATCACTCTCCTCCTGCTGCATCTGTGCAAACTGCACATCTGCAATTTTTTTCTCGGAATGCATCAGTTCATATCGTGTTTTATTTAAAGCAACAATATTGGATGCGATATCTGTGATCGGCTTTTTTTCTTCCTCTGTCAGCCCTTCCAGAGTCTGGATATCATTCAGATAAGAAGTGACCACTTTGTATTCTGCCTTTTCATCCTCGATCTCTTTGGTTGTCTCTATCATCTGCTCTAGACGTTCAATGACATAATGCTCCACTTTATGTGGATTCTCCCTGTCCTTTTCATTCAGAATGCCTTCATTCAGTTCATCAAATTTATTTTCCAGTGTCTTTTCTTTTTTTCTTCTTTTGAAAAAAAACATATTCTCATCCCTTATAATCTACAACTTTTTTTATACGCTTCTGACCATTTCCTGATCTGTTCCATAAGCGGTTTATTCTCCTCCAGCTGTCCCTGTGCATCTTTTATGAGATGTTCGGCCTCTGTTTGCTTTTGTAGAATATCCTCACTTTTTAAAACAGAATTCCATTGGTCTGACATACTCTTAAACGCTTCATCTGAAACATGAAATTCTTCCTTGTATTTTTTTAAAATATCTGTTTTTTTTGCCAGACGGCAGGCTGCCATACACGCAGCCAGTGACTCTCTGTTCTGGTTCAGCCGGTATGCATTCAGAAAATTCGCCGCAGCCTCGTCAAATAAAAATAACTCTGCACAGGCAGTTCCAAGATTGTGCCTGATATTACCCTCTAAGACCGGATTTTTTTTGCACTCCTCCTCCATCCCTAGCAGTTTCCGGTATTCATGGATCGCTTTCACATACTTTTCACTCTCCATGTAACGGTCTGCCCGGATCTTCGAACATTCAAATACAGATTTATTCTGCATATCCAGCAGCACAGAACGGATATGGCGTATCGTGTCTTCTGAACAGTATCCGCAGCTTCTTAAGATCAGTTCCGTAAAATCAGAAAGACTCCCATTTCCAAGCAAAACACTGCGCAGCGACTGTGCCAGATCTTTTTCATCAAGTTCCTGCCCGATCCAGAGACAGAGTTCCTCACTCATAAAATCTGCCTCGATCAGATACAGATGGTTTTCAATATAATAGCAGAGTTCCTCCAGCGAATATACATTGAGTGAGATATTATCAATATAGTATGGCATAGCAGCAATTGGATGGCTGCATAAAATCAATTCTCCCATCTTCCCACTCCCTCTTTACAATGACATTGTATATTCCCATGTCAGATCCGAACTCTTCACAATCTCGCCAAACCCAAGATCACGGATTTTAATCTTTACCTTGGAATCAGAAACCGGTTTTGCACTGATCCGGAGTCTTGTAGTTTTCGGCTTACGTTCCGGCAGATCCGATAATTCCAGCTTTTCTATCCTGGCATCCCTGCTGTGTGGCAGCTGAAGCCAGAAATCAATCTCCTTATCTCCATCCAGCAGCACCTCACAGTCTCCGGAAGCTTCATACCAGTTGTCTCCCGCATTGATCAGAGACAAAAATTCCCATTTCCCACGATTTTTCACTTTCAGGCTGACATTCACTTTCATTTCATTGTCGCCCATATAGACATACGGCCATGGATTTTTCTGTTCACGGACGATCGCCGCATAGCAGGCTCCCTTGGAATAAAGGTTCTTGCCTATAAATGCCCTCCGTCCCTTACACATGTAGGAAAGAGACATTTTCATCCAGTCACCGTCAAATCCATCCCCGACCAGATACACAGAGGAACAGATATGTCCATGAAAACTATCCAGCAGGATCTTATAAAATGACTCATCTTTATGGGTTCCGTCTAATGCATGTACTTCCTCTGTGATCGTTACCATCTGTGGCACTGTTCTTGTGTCACGGACAGTAGCACAGCATCTCACTTCATCTCCACGGCAGTCAAACAAAAAAATATCATGCAGCCATAACTCCTGCTTCTGATTGTATACAAAATAATAAAAACTTTCTTTTCTGTCCTGTAAAATCAATTGACTGCGCCCTAATCCGAGATCTTCTGCCACCTTTCCGAACAGCTCTGTCAGCTCTCTTGACAGGGCTTCCACCGTGATCACCAGGCAGTCCGGCAATCCCGGATTTCCCAGACGGCTCGCTAAAAGAAGCAGTTTTTTGATATAGAGGACAAAAAGTTCCTCTGCCTCATACACGATGTTTTCCACAGTCACCTGTTTTTTTGCAAGTGCATTGTCAAGCAGATGACCGATCACATCTTCATTCTGGAGCAATGCCATCTTTTTTGCCTCCTCACCGATAAACCACTGCCCAATCCCCCGCTTTTTGATCAGTGCTACCGGGATCTGGTAAATCTCACTTCCCGCAATCGTACTCAGTGTTTCCGGCTCTCTCATACCGGCTTTGTAATAACTGATGACGGCATTCCTGTCGTCCATATCAATTCCAATATAATAACACTGCTCCGTCATCTTATGTGCCATCCTTTCTAATATTTTTATAGCAATTTAAAAAGATTCTTTACGGTATCATCCATGCCTACATACTTTCGCATACTCTCTGAAAGCATTGCCTCATCCTGCATGGCATAAGCAAACATAATATTGTTGATCACATCATACCGGCTCTGGTCTTTATCCCCATACATATTCTGATTTGAAATCTGCCGGCTTTCCACCACTTTCCACTCCCCATGAAGCTTCTCTGAAATATAATAGGACACGGATTCCCCAAACAACAGCACAAACGCCTTCACATAAATACCGTCATAAACCTCCGTGATCTCTTCCTTATGGTATTCCCCACCGTTTACACTATAGTTTAACAGCACATGCTGGTCTGCCTTTGTATGATATTCCACAAAAAACTTATCATACAGATGATATTTTCTGATCATTGTCTCCCCGAACTTTTTGTAGAAAGCAAAATATAAATTTCTTCCAGTATACTTCATCAAAAGTTCGTCTGCTATTTTGTTGTCAACTGCATCGAGTGCAGAAATTTCAGACAATTGCTTTAACAGTCCGAGCAGACATGCATCATTTAATGTCTGCCCCGCAAGATAGCGCTCCCTGATCTGTGAAAATACATGTTCCGGTATCATCATATCATTCACCAGATAATAATGGGAAAAATAAGAAAGGTACGCCATGCAGACTAATTCCCTTCCACCCCCGGCAAGATAACTGTCGTAAATCCGTTCGATCTCATCCACATAATCTGTTGAATAAAGCATCTGCGTAATAATACGCTCCTCCAAATCAAAGGTATCTATCTCAAATTCTCTGGCAGCTTTCCAGATAGCAGCCATCTGCTTGGTTGGTCCCTGAAAAAATTTGCACAGATAAATCAGGATCACATCATTATATTTTTCATGTGAAAAACAGTTCTGTGCCATTCCGAGCAGATAATCATTCTCCTCAAATGAATGTTCCGTGATCTCATAACTGCACAATTCCACTCCTGCCCTGCTTCCCAGTCTGTCATATCCATAGTGGTGTACCAGCTGAAATGCCCGTTCAAACTGATGTGTCTCTATGAGCATCTCCTCTATATAACACTGATTTTCCTGCGTCATATTACGGATATCCACTTCATTCAGATATGGTTCTATCACAAGCATTTCGCCTTTTTTCTGATAAAAGCGGATGATCTCCGGAATCAGATAAGCTTTATATTCATCACTGACACGCTCCGACTGTGTCAGCATACGAAAATATCTTCCGTCTTCCACCGCAAAATCGTCACATCCCCTTTTGCCATCGAAATAATACAAAAGATATGACAATTCCTCCGGTGCAAGCTCCATACATTTTTCCAGATAATTTTCCGGGTGAAGTAATGCCTCATCCTGATAATCATCGGTATAACAATTTCCCTCGGTATCGCAGAGAATGACTGTGTAATCTTTGGAATATGCCTTAAAATATCCGCATCCGTTCGTCAATGTAACAACCTGTGGTGCTTTTAACTGCCAGTGCAGGATGTATGCCTTTGCAATCCCATGGTTCTCACAGCATAATTTATGTACAAATAAAACTTCTGCCGCTTTGTGCGCCAGTTCCTCATTCAGGATGCTGACAGGAAGAATCTCCTGGTATAGAATCGCCAGATTGTCATCCATATGTCCGGCTTCCATCTGTGCAAGCGCAAACTGTTCCATATTTCTGCGATATTTATGGTATACATCCGGCTGTTTTTCCTTTGCTGCGATGATATTCACATATAAGACCGCCATATAACGGTAGGAAAGACCACTGTTATACTGAAAATATAATTGGATCATCTTCGGAATCGCAGTCACCTCATTCGGATCCATAGAGATCAAAAACGCCTCGTACAGATTCGTGATACGGATTTCACTGTCAATTCCACGCTCATACCAGACATGATATTTTGGTGCAAACTGCTGTCCACGGATCAGATAAGTGCATATCGCTGCGACCATCTCCTCTGAAGGATCTGCCTCATAACATTTCTCCAGAACCGGATACCATTTTTTCTGATATTCCCTCTGTTCCGGCAACAGATTGCGCACCTGCAATGCAATATCTTTCGAGATCGCATCCTGTTTTGCTGCCCACCTTAAAATCTTTAATGTAAAATCGTTTAACCCCGATAAAAGATATGGATCCTGCCAGATCAGATAATACGCCTCCAGATACAGATATGGGCTGTGGCAGCCTCGTCCGATCCACTGCTCGATCGCCTTGAATCTTCTGGAACTATTACGGTAAAACTCATCTTTTACAAATAAAAGAATCCAAAACAACATGGAATCATCCGGATAATGATGAAAAATCTGCTCGATCTCCTCCGTCAGACGATCCACATAAGACTCTTCGCGTTCCATCAGTGTACATAGATACAGATAGTATCCCCAGACCGGTGTCGTCCGGTCAAGACATTCCCGTTTGTAGTCTGTTAAAATCCAGCTTGCCTCCTGCTTCTGCCGGTTGATCAAAAGTGCCTGCGCCTTCATTAGGCGATGCATTGGTTCTTCCGGCTCTAAAATTGCCAGATGATCCAACAGTTCCACAGAACTTTTTGCCCAGACTCCGGTAACGATCCGTTTCAACCGGTAATCAATATATAGCTGCATAATTTCTGTCCGCGCCTGTCCGGCTTCCCTATGTTCAGAAATCTCCCGCTCTTCCTCTCTCTCCTTACTGGAAGCGGTAACGGTATAAAGAAAAGACTGATCCGGAAGTTCAAAACACAGTCTTCCAAAATTCTTACCGGCATGCATTGCATCTGCATCGATATAATACTCGTAAAAGCAGGTACTTCCGATAAAGTCATTTTCTGTGATGATCTGTTTCCCCGGAATCAAAAAGTCTGCATCAGAAGAAACGTGGATACGGACAGCGCCCCACTGTGGTTTCTGGATCTCTAACTGCTCTTTTTGCTGTTCCTGCACACCATAAAAACTTTTCTCAGTCTCTTCGAACGTGACCTCCACTTTCTTCTTATGATGGGAAGCGGTCAGAAATGTTTCCACAACCAATACAGACTGCGGCTGCATTCTCAGTCCCTCATAGAGAATGCGGTCTTTATCTTCCCTGATCAGGTTTTTGAAATTGCTGGAATAAAATAAACGGTATGCCTCATCATAATTTTCCTTCGCAAGCCTGCAAAAGTCATCCAGATTCTTGATTTTTCCAAAGGATGAATCCGCATACAACCTGGAAATGGACACAACAAAAGAAAGGTTATATTCCCCCTGGTTACATACGATAAAAAACTCGCCTTTCTGAATATCCCCTTCTATCAGCCCCTCACTGTGAAACTGATACCGAATACGCACTTCTTCCCCCTCAAACTGAGGTGTAAGACATTCCATACGCGGATTGGAAGAATAAATGATGCCACGCATTTTTACCTGATTCGTGCTCGTAATGACAAAACTGCCTGTTTCATCCTTTCCTTCCAATGCCTCTAACTCTATCTTCTCTGTAGACAGAGATAGTTTCGGACCATTGTTATCGAATTTTCCATTTGCAAGCTGTTGTATCCTTTTCCGCAATCCGACACCTGCTCCTATCTATTTTTATTGCTTTTTTTTTAGCAATGACTATAATAAATTATAAACTAATTTGGAGGAGTAATCAATGATAAAACACAAAGACCACTTCCATGGAAGTGATTTAGAGAAAATAGAAGAAATCTATGGAATCAAAAAAGAGGAAATTGTAAGTTTTTCGGCAAATGTCAATCCGCTCGGCGTATCCCCTTTGCTTCGGACAACCTTAGCAGACAAGATCGATGCCATTACCACTTATCCGGACAGGGAATACACCTCGCTCCGCAAATGCATTGCCGCATACTGTGGCACAGATTATGAAAACGTGATCGTTGGAAACGGTTCTACCGAGCTGATCTCCCTTTTCATCCAGATTGAGCATCCGAAAAAGGCCATGATCATCGGTCCTACTTATTCCGAGTACGAACGTGAGATTTCTCTTGGTGGTGGAACAACCCTTTATTATCCACTCCGGGAAAAAGACGATTTCAGACTGGATGTGAATGATTTCATCTCACACCTGAATGAAAATATCGACCTTTTAGTCATCTGCAATCCAAACAACCCGACTTCATCCTGCATCACAAGTGCCGATATGCGCCATATTTTAGATGCCTGCAAGGAATACGATATTTATGTCATGGTCGATGAAACATATGTGGAATTTGCAGAAAATATGGAAGAGATCGATTCTGTACCGCTGACAAACTATTACAATAACATTGTCATTCTGCGCGGGACCTCGAAGTTTTTCGCAGCACCGGGACTCCGCCTTGGCTATGCCATCACCGGGAATCGGGATCTCATCAAGGCGATCAACACACGAAAGAATCCATGGACAATCAATTCGCTTGCGGTTGTTGCCGGGGAAACAATGTTTTCCGATACTGCCTATATCAAAGAGACAAAGGATCTGATCACAAAGGAACGTGCCCGTATGTATCAGGCATTTTGTGAAAGTCCTGACTACAAAGTGTACAAGCCGAGCGGAAACTTTATGTTAGTCCGCATCCTCCGCGATGATCTTACCTCACAGGATCTGTTTGACCGTGCAATCCGTGAGAAAATGATGATCCGTGACTGTTCCACCTTCCCATTCTTAGATAATAAGTACATTCGTTTCTGTATCATGAATCCGGAAGATAACGACAGATTGCTGCATTGTCTTTTAAATAACGAATAAGCTTAACGTTCCGCCAGAAGCTGCTTGATCTTGTCCTGCTCGATCTCCTGCTGCATCTGGCGGACTTTTGCGTCCTGCTGCAATGCAACTAAGATTCTCCGTATATCCTCCGGTGAAAACATTGCAATCGCTTTTGACAGATCTTCGATATTGTCCCTGTTCACTTTCAGGCAGCCTCCATTCTCTAACTGCACTGTAATGACATTCTTTTCATCACTCATGTCGCCAAGTGTGATCGCATTATTCTCATAATCACAGAAAAATGACACGCCATTATAAGTGATCACTCCATCCTCCGCCAGATAAGAGTATGGAGCAATGTCCTCACCATCTAAATGCTTCTGTATGGTTAATTTCTCCGCCTGTGGCTTTTTATACTGCTCTGCCATTTTCATTTTCTCATAAAACTGCTGGATTTCCTTTTCCTTATCGCGTTTTTCAAACCGCTCTTTCTGCTCCTGCTTTACCTCGGTCAGATATTCATCCATTTTCTGAATGATTTTTTTCCATTCATCCTCCGTAAAAGAATTGCCGCCAATTGTTGTAGAATCCTGCGATTGTCCGTTCTGTAACCGATTCTGGATTTCTGTTTTTCGTTTCTGCAACTCTGCAATTGCCTGTATTCTGGTTGTCTTTGTTACATTTGCCATACTCATAACTCTCCTCCACACCCATGTCAAACTCTGCTGTTTTTACAATATGATGTATTTCCGATATGCACTTTAAATCTGATTTTCTTTTATCAATGCCAAAAGGACGACATATGATTCTTTTCTCTCTCAAATCATATGCCGTCCTGGTCATTTTTCTCTTACATCCAATGTACTATTATATATATCGTATGGTTTTGTGAATTCTTAAGTCTCTACTCTAATAATTCCGGAATCTTTTTGGAACATGCAACTGCTAACGCTCCCGGTCCAATGTGGCAGGATACACTTAAGGATAACGGATTCAGCACAATCTCCATACCCGGAAATTCTGCCTCGACCTCTTTTTTGAATGCTTCCGCATCTTCCAGATTATGTGTATATGCCATCTCCAGATACATGTTCTTTCCCTCCGGATCATTGAAACGATGGTCAAAGTCATTGCGCATGGCATCGATCATCATTTTCTTTGCCTGTTTTACCGTTCTTGCCTTTGCAAAAGAATCCAGCTTCTCACCCTGGATCTGAAGTACCGGTTTTAATTTTAATAAAGTTCCAAGTGCTGCAGCAGCCGGAGTGATCCGTCCGCCTTTTTTCAGATAGTACAGTGTGTCTACCATAATATAAATGGAGGACTCCATCTTCTCACGCTCAAGGATCTCTTTGATTGCCTCTGCGCTGTATCCTTTCTCTGCAAGTTCCTTTGCGTCTAATACAGACTGTCTCTGTGTGACTGAAATTCTCTGATTATTGACAACCTGCACTCTGCCGTCATAATCCTGTGAAAGCATGATAGCCGTCTCGCAGGAACCACTCAGCCCGGAAGACATTGGAATATGCACGATCTCATCATAATCCTGCAGCAAAGCATCCCATGTGTCCGTCACATTTCCGACAAGAGGCATGGAAGTGGAAATATTGGCATCTTCAGAAAGCTTCTGATAAAAATCTTCCTGTGTCAGATCAATATCTTCATAATAGGTCTGGTCATTAATAAAAAATGGCATTGGCATAACCGTTACGCCATATTCTTTTGCTTCACTCTGTGTAATTCCACTGTTACTGTCTGTTACAATTGCTACTTTGCTCATCCTGGCCTTTTCCTCCTATAATGTTTCAGAGCGCTCTTTGATGTTCTTTTTAAAATTAATTACTTCATGCTCATACTCTTCATTCATAAATTCAGAATGGATCATAAAATCTGCAGACGCACGGTTATTTGCGATTGGAATATCATAAACCTGTGCAATACGGAGCAATGCTTTCACATCCGGGTCATGTGGCTGTGCTGTCAATGGATCCGAGAAGAATACCACAAAATCGATTCTTCCTTCCACAATCTTTGCACCGATCTGCTGGTCTCCGCCAAGAGGACCACTGTTATATCCCTTGACCGGAAGTCCGGTCTTATCTGTGATCATCCTTGCAGTTGTTCCGGTTCCGCATAAAAAATGCTGCGTCAGAATATCCTTATTCTGCTCGCACCATTCGATCAGGTCTGCCTTTTTATTATCATGCGCGATAAGCGCGATATTTTTCTTTTTTCCAATGGTAAGTGTTATGTAATTATCGTTCATGAATTTCTCCTTCACCTGTTATTCGTGCCTGTGTTCTTTCGTAACACGCAAATAAATTGTATCACAATTTTTCAAATTGCACCACACAAAAATATGCAATACAATATACGCTCTGCTGAGTGAACAGTAACCGAATATTCTATTATCATAAATCAGAGGATTCCCTGTAATGCCGCAATCTTTCCATCGAGGATCATTTTGATAAATGCCGTGTCACGGATGATCCACGGATCTTTTTCCATCGCAATATTCGTGTCGTAGATTTCCTGCGGTGTCGCCCATTTTAAGTAATATCCCTTTGCGATCTCACTCTTTGTCAGATGGATTGGAACCTCCTCCCCGGTCTCCTCACAATAATAGAAAAGGGAATGGCAGATAAATTTTTTTGTATCGTCAAAAATATCTTTTCGGACTTCTAAAATCTCGCCAAGTCCCACTGCCTTTTCCGGAATGATAAATAGTCCGGTTTCTTCCTTCACTTCCCTTGCTAAAGCTTCCACATAGGTCTCTCCTGCTTCCGTGCCACCGCCCGGGATCTTGTATTCTCCGTCACTGCTGCACTGCATGGCAATCTTTCCATCCCGCACGATAATCCCACGTATGGTATATTTTTCAAAAACACTGGTCGTGTCTTTATAATTCTGTGCATCAAACTTTTTGAGAATTTCCATGTGCCACCCCTTCTTTCGTATCTTTGATTATGCACATTTTACCACACCACATATCAGTGTGCAATGAAGAGCACAAAAAAGACCATAGCCAAAAGTTATCTCTTCGATTCTTCTGGCTATGGTCTTTTTCTCATTTATCTGATTCTCTCGTCAGATTTTACATCATTCCCATTCCCGGGTTACCTGCTGGCATTGCAGGAGCATCTTCTTTGATATTTGCAACAACAGACTCTGTTGTAAGTAAAGTAGATGCTACAGATGTTGCGTTCTGTAATGCACTTCTTGTAACCTTGACCGGATCAAGGATTCCGTTTTCAACCATATCTACATATTCTTCTGTAGCTGCGTTGAAACCTGTTCCAGGTGCGGACTCTTTTACTTTATTGATGATAACTGCGCCCTCTAATCCTGCATTTGCAGAAATGTAATACAATGGAGCTTCCAGTGCTTTTAAGATTACTTTTGCACCTGTCTTCTCATCACCCTCTAAAGTATCTGCTAATTTGGCAACTTCTTTGGAAGCATGGATATATGCAGATCCACCACCTGCGATAATACCTTCTTCTACTGCTGCTCTTGTAGCATTTAAAGCATCTTCCATACGAAGTTTTGCTTCTTTCATCTCTGTCTCTGTAGCTGCACCAACACGGATCACTGCTACGCCGCCTGCCATCTTGGCAAGTCTTTCCTGTAATTTTTCTTTATCAAACTCAGATGTTGTCTCCTCGATCTGCGCACGGATCTGTTTGATTCTTCCCTGAATAGCGTCTTTGTCACCAGCACCATCTACGATGATTGTGTTCTCTTTCTGAACTTTTACAGATTTTGCACGACCAAGCTGATCCATGGTTGTATCTTTCAATTCAAGACCAAGATCAGAGCTGATCACCTGACCACCTGTAAGGATTGCGATATCCTCTAACATAGCTTTTCTTCTGTCACCATAACCAGGTGCTTTGACAGCTACAACATTGAATGTACCACGCAATTTGTTTACGATTAAGGTTGTTAATGCTTCACCTTCCACATCCTCAGCAATGATGAGTAATTTTGCACCGCTCTGAACGATCTGCTCCAACAGCGGAAGGATTTCCTGAATGTTGCTGATCTTCTTGTCTGTGATCAGGATGTATGGATCATCCAATGTAGCTTCCATTTTATCCATATCAGAGCACATATATGCAGATAAGTAACCACGGTCGAACTGCATACCTTCTACAAGGTCAAGCTCTGTCTGCATCGTCTTGGACTCTTCGATTGTGATAACACCATCGTTAGAAACTTTTTCCATAGCGTCTGCTACCATGTTACCAACTTCCTCGTCACCAGCAGAAATTGCTGCAACTTTTGCAATCTGGTCTTTACCGTTTACTTTGGATGACATTGCTTTCAAGGATTCTACCGCTTTGTCAGTTGCTTTCTTCATACCACGGCGGAGGATGATCGGATTAGCTCCTGCTTCCAGATTCTTCATACCTTCCTGAATCATTGCCTGTGCCAAAACCGTTGCTGTTGTTGTACCATCACCGGCAACATCATTTGTCTTGGTTGCAACTTCTTTTACTAACTGTGCTCCCATGTTTTCGAAAGCATCTTCTAACTCGATCTCTTTTGCGATCGTCACACCATCGTTTGTGATGAGTGGAGCACCATAAGATTTGTCAAGAACAACGTTTCTTCCTTTTGGTCCCAATGTAACTCTTACTGTATTTGCTAATTTGTCAACGCCTGCGCCTAATGCTGCTCTGGCTTCTGATCCGTATTTAATTTCTTTTGCCATGATTTTCTACCTCTTTCTATTTTAATATAAATAACTTTTTATTCAACAACTGCAAGGATATCATTCTGTCTTACGATGATATACTCTTCGTAACTAAATCTGGGCTTTTTTAACAGCCTCCGGGCTACTACATTGTAAAATCCCTTATTTTCCACAATTATCTCCACCAGATTATCCTTTGTTATCTTCCATTGTATATTTATTCCGGGTATAAAATCAACATAATTTAATTTTTGTTTTTTCACCATTTATATTCTCCCCCTGTGAAAATTCTATTTTTCCTTTATTCCGTCTTATTCCTGCCTTTCACACAAAAGCCTATAATTGAAATAATAAAAAATGTAAAAACAATCAATGCCACACATTTTCCCACAGAATAAAATCCTCCACCATAAATACCTGATAAATCAATTGCTTTATCTATTCCAAAAACCGCTAAAACTGCCAGAAATATTCCTACAAGTCCTTCTCCTGCAATCATTCCCGCAGAATATAACACTCCCTTATCCACGGAATCCTTCTGCTGCTTTTCACTATTATATTTAAATTTATTCTCCACAATCCATCTGGTAATTCCACCTATCATAATAGGAGTGCTAAGATAAATAGGCAATATGCTGGAGCTGGTTAATATAAACGAGATGGAGCAAAAGCTAAAGCAGCAGTA
>OGZW01001573.1_pt1 | contig 18468 bp, 12 predicted proteins | sample 1577001 | NCBI WGS metagenome assembly OGZW01 (sample SAMEA3541519, study PRJEB24748) | human gut metagenome | biome: human gut; feature: human-associated habitat; material: faeces | place: China | collected 2012 | reverse complement strand
ATATGGGAGCCGGTGAGATAGGCTCATTTCCTTATTTGGACTCTGATTTTGAACACTATTGCAGTAGTTTCTTGTTTAAACGTTATGGAACTACCGGTGCGGTAGTAGCTGAAAAAGCCCAGCAAGGAGAACAAACTGCATTGGAGATTTGGAAAGAGTTTGGGAGGCATTTGGGCAATCTTATAAAGGCAATTCTTTTTGCCTATGCTCCCCAAGCTATTGTTTTAGGAGGCGGTATCGTATCGGCTTTTCCTTTCTTTAAAGATGCTATGGAACAAACAATGCAAAGTTTCCCCTACAAAATCATATCGGATAATGTGAGGGTAGTGGCTTCGCATAAAAAGGATTCCAGTCTATTGGGTGCTGCCGCTCTTCTTGAGTAATAATCCCTATACGATTTAATTGAAAAAATAATAAACGTTTTATTGTTATATTGTTTCACGGATAAATAAGGGCTGTTAGAGAAATACTCCTTTTGTAATAACTATGTAATTCTGCTTTCTGACCTTTGTGGCAGAATTATAATTTTTATATTATAAACTTTAAATTTTGAATGCATGAAACAAGTAAATCTTAGAATCTATCGAACGATTCTGACCCTATTGTTGGGACTGTTCTTGTCGGCAGGTGCTTATGCACAGCAGATTTCTGTGAAAGGAACAGTAAAGGATCAGAATGGCGAACCAGTGATTGGTGCCAATGTCCTTGTCAAGGGGACGACGAATGGGGTAATTACGGATGTGGACGGAAAGTTCGCATTACAAACCACAGAAAAAGATGTTTTGGAAATCAGCTTTCTGGGGTATAAAACGCAAGAAGTAAAGGCATCGTCGAAGCCTATTACCATAATTTTGCAGGAAGATGCGGAATTGCTTGACGAAGTGGTGGTCATTGGCTATGGAACGAGTCGTAAGGAAGACTTGTCCACCGCGGTTTCTACAGTGAAAATGGATGATAAGTTGAAAAGCCGTCCTGCAAATTTAGGTTCTTATTTGCAAGGACAAATGCCGGGAGTCATGATACAGTCCAATGGTGGAGACCCGATGTCCGATGTCTCTCTGTCTATCCGTGGGCGTGGTTCGCGTGGTACGGACGACAGTTATAACAGCGGTGATGGTGTGCTCTATGTGGTCGACGGCGTGCCGGGAGCCCCTTTCAACATGGAAGATGTGGAAAGTATCACTGTGCTGAAAGACGCTGCTTCTGCTGCCATCTATGGTGCTAGCGTAGGTTCGGGCGGTGTGGTTGTGGTAACCACCAAGCAGGCTTCCGCAGGCAAGGTGAAGGTGAACATCAACATTTCCAAGAGCTTTAAGAACGCTGTGAACCTGCCGGAGACGCTGACTGCCGAAGAGTATAACAGAATCTGGGCTGATGCTTGTACGGCTACCGGTGACCCTCTCCACGCTTCCAGAAACCCGGAGATTTTCCCTTATGGCAACGTTACCCGTACCGATTGGATGGATGCCATCTTCCGCACCGGCTCGCTGGAACACTATGCCCTCTCTCTGTCGGGGGGTAGCGATACGATGAAGGGTTTCGCTTCGTTTGCTTATGATGACGACAAGGGGGTGCTCCTCAATACCTATGCCCGCAAGTTCTCTGCCAAGGCCAATCTGGACTTCCAGGTGGTAAAATGGCTAAAGGTGAGCGAGCGTGTCAGCTACGAATATAAAAACGGACAGGGCGATGTAGGTACCGGTCACGAAGGTGTGCTCAATCAGGCTGTCTTCTTCCCCCGCTCGGCAAGTATATATGACTACGACAAAGAGGGAAAATTGATGATTGATGAAAAAACAGGCAAACCGCTTTACCATGGCACTATCCCCCGTTGGGCATCTGCAGAGGGCATCAATAGTCCTTACGGTGAGATGCGCAACCCTGTTGCCATGTTGGAACGCCTCGACCAGATACGACCTTCCAACCGCATCTACTCTACTACTTCGTTTGAGTTGAAGCCTGTTTCGGGTCTTACGGTGAAGAGTGACTTTACTGCCGGAATCGACATTCGTACGGAAGACATATTCAATTGCCGTGTTCCCGAAATCGGTCGCCCAAATTCTGATAACTCTCGCGATAAGACCAATACTTGGAACAGCAAGCTTTTGTGGGAAACTACAGCCACTTATGCCAAGGTGTTTGCCGACAAGCATCACTTCAGTCTCATGGCGGGTTACTCCATGAGCTACGAAAAGTATAAATATGACGCTTACTACACTACCGGCTACGTCAATGAGGATCGTCACTCCATTACCAACGGCCAGGCAGGCGAATGGAGCAAATTTCAGCCGGAGGAAAACATTTGGGAGGAAAGTATGTTGTCGGTATTCGCTCGTCTGGGCTACTCTTACGAAGACCGCTACTTCCTTACTGCTAGCGTGCGCCGCGATGCCACTTCCAAACTCTATAAGGATAACAACTCCGGCGTGTTCCCTGCATTCTCGGCTTCTTGGAAGATTTCTTCCGAAGAATTCTTTGAACCTTTGAAGAATGTGGTGAATCTGCTGAAAGTCCGCGGAAGCTGGGGACAGGTAGGTAACGTGGCATTGGTTCCGCGCTATTCTTGGAATGTGCCTCTGAATGAAACCGATTGGGCGATGATTTATGGTAAAGATTTGAACAACATTGTATATGGTGGTGTATATGCCGGTTCTATCGGTACGAAAGACTTGAAGTGGGAGACCACCGAGCAGTGGGGAGTAGGTTTGGACATGGGCTTGCTGGACAACAGCCTGAATCTTACTGTGGACTACTTTAATAAGCGCACGAAAGACCTTATCGAGGTGGTGCCTGTTCCTTCGGTGGCAGGTATCTCTGTCTCTCCTTACGGCAACGTGGGCGATGTGGTGAACCGTGGTTGGGAATTCGGCTTGAGCTACAGCAAGAAGATAGGACACGTGACATTTGGTGTAAACGGCAACCTTTCTACTGTTCACAATGAAGTGCTCGACCTTGGTAACCTTGAATTCATGCAACACAATGTGGTAATCAACAGTCTTACCCCGTTGCGTTCCGCCGTGGGCCATCCTTGGTATTCTTATTACGTGCTGAAGACCGAAGGTATCTTCCAGAGTCAGGAAGAGATAGACAACTTTACTTGGAGAGACCCCGAAACGGGCATCAAGCAAAAAGTGCAGCCCAATGCCAAGCCCGGTGACTTCAAGTATGTGGACTTCAACAACGATGGCAAGATTACCGATGATGACAAGCAATATCTGGGCAGCTATATGCCTAAGATTACTTTCGGCTTTGGCGGTAACTTGCAGTGGAAAGGCATCGACTTCAGCTTCCAGTTCCAAGGTGTGGGGAAATCCACCGTTTACAACGGCTTCAAGCAGATGGGTTACACCGGTCGCGGACAGGGTGGCAATATGCTTGCCGACGTAAAGAACTCCTGGGAATATAACAAGACTTCGGGCGTGCCCAGAATCGGTTTGATTTCCGATCCTAATGGAAACTACAACAGCTTGAACGACTTCTTCTTGGAAGATGCCAGCTACCTCCGCCTGAAGAACGTTACCATCGGCTACACATTGCCCGACAATGTGATGAGAGCCATCGGTCTGCCGGGCAGCACGGCTCGTTTCTACCTGAACGGCGAAAACCTCTTTACGGCTACCGATTATAGTGGTATCGACCCCGAAGTAGGAAACTTTGGTATCGACGGAGGTACATATCCCGTGGCACGCTCTTTCAGTATCGGATTTAACTTTAGCTTCTAAATGAAAACCAAACTCTAAAAAACAGTAGATTGAAATGAAAAAATATAAAACTATAGCATTGTCGCTCTTGCTGGGCTTTTCATTGGCCGCCTGCAGTGATTTCCTGGAATTCGACCCTTATGGACTGGAGGGCAGTACCAATTTCTGGAAAACGGAAGAAGATGTGGAAAAGGCGTTGAATGCTTTCCATGAGTTCACCTACCAAGAAGGAGTGACGGGCCGCGGATTCATGTGGTTTGAGAATTGTAGTGACAACATGGTGACCGGTCGTTCACAGAGTGAGGCACAGGCCATTAAGGATTTCCAAATGACCCCGGAAAACGGTCGCGACCAAAAAGACAATTGGCCGTGGATGTACCGCATCATTGCCCGTGCCAACGATGTGTTGCGCAATGTGCCCGACATGTCCATCTCCGGGAGTGTAAAGAACCGCGCCATCGGTCAGGCACGCTTCTACCGCGGTTTCAGCTATTTGTGGCTGGCTCCTTGGTATGGCGATAACGGTGTGAACGGCGGTATTCCTATCGTAACGGAAAAAACGCCGACTGCCGAAATAGACCAACCGCGTCCGACTTCGGTGCTTGCCAACTATGACATGATTATAGAAGACATGCGCGCTGCCGCCGATTTGCTTCCCTATTTGTCCGAAATGGCCAACGAAGACTATGGTCGTCCTCACAAGGCTGCATGCTGGGCATTTGCAGCTCGTGCGGCACTTTACGCTTCGCAGTTCGATGCTAAGTATTACGACACGGTTATCGAGATGTGTGACAAGGTGATGGGTATGACAGGCGCGGATAAACGTGGCCTCTATCCCGACTTTGCCCGTCTGTGGCGCGAAGAGAACAACTTCTGCGAAGAATACATCTTCTCGTTGCTGGGTAATGCAGTGGAAGGTCCTAAATTCCATGGCATGTCGTTTGAGAACGGTGGCTGGGGATTGTATAATACGTGGGGGTACTTCCAGCCTACGCTTGAGCTTTACAACGCTTACGAAGCAGGTGACGAGCGCCGTGACGCTACTATCCTTTATCCGGGCGACCATATCCAGTTTGTGGGGCAGGATGTTACATGGGCGGTAGGCTCATGGGCTACATCAAGCACGTCAGGCTTGACCTGGAGAAAATTCATGTCTCCTTGGGAAAACGCCGACTGTATAGGAAAAAAAGTGAACTCCAATATGAACAATGCCAGCAACGTGCTGGGCACTTGCCTTATCCGTTATGCCGACATTCTGTTGATGAAGGCAGAAGCTCTTATCTGGAAGAACGGCGAAGGTGATTCCGAGGCCAAGTCTCTGCTGAATCAGATTCGCAAGCGTGCCGGATTGCCTGAAAACAGCCAAGCCACCAAGGTGCAATTGAAGAACGAACGCCGTTGTGAACTTGCATTTGAGTTCCAACCCAGTCGCCACCTTGACCTCGTGAGATGGCACGATGCACAGGAAGCTTATGCCAAGCCGTTGCATGGGGTGAAGACCACTACTAACCCTGACGGCTCATTTAATGTGCAGGAGGTTGAAATCTGGCCTGCACGTACATTCAATCCGAATGTAAACCATGTGTTCCCGATTCCTGCCAAAGAGGTGGCAAACAGCAAGAACTTGAAGCAGAATGTTTATTAATGTTTAAATAAATCAATAAAATGAATACGAGATTTTATCCTTATATCATATTGGTGCTCTTCGTGATGGTCTTTGGGGGATTTTTCTCCAAAGCCAAGGCGCAGGACAACCGGTTTAAAGTGATTACTTTCAATGTCTTGTCCTTCGAACAGGAGGATAAATGGGGGGAGCGTAACTCTTTTGATGTGACTCCTTATTCCGACTTCTTGAAAGATGAAAATGCGGACTTTATCATACTCAATGAGGTGGAGAACAGAAGTTCCCGCCAGATGAGAGATGGAAAATATATAGATAAAGTGCAGGAAATTGCCGATAAGTTGGGTATGTTTGCCATCTATGGCTATTCTTATAACCTGAATAACAAGCAGGGACAAAACCCCGAAGAGAACTATACCTATTGCATGAACGAGCTTTATGGTAACGCCATTTTGAGCAGATACCCTATTATCGCTTCTCGTACAATGCAGCTTCCCCGTCCGGCAGGTTCTTCTGACCAGCGTGGTGCCGTGATTGCCGAGGTGGCGTTGCCTTCGGGCGACATCATTGCTGTGGTTGCCACTCACTTCGACCATACCGGAGGACAGCAGGAACAGGCGGAAGCATTGATTGCATTCTTGAACGATACCAAGGTGCCTGCTCTTCTGGCCGGTGACTTGAACGTTTATCCCGGTGCTTCGCCCATAGAGCTTATTGGAACTGAATTTGACCAAATGGGGAACCATTGGGTAGATTATATCTTTGCTTCCAAAGGCGGTTGGAATAAAATTAGTGAAAAGTTTGTGGATGCAGGAAAGCTTTCTGACCATGATCCGGTAATAGTTGAGGTTGAACTTAAAAAGTAATACGATAACGATATGAAAAAGAATATATTATATACATTCGCCGCACTAGGATTCTGCTCAGTACTGGCAGGCTCCTGTATCGCAGAGGACCTTGGAGTGGGCAATATCAAGCAGGAAGAGAACGCTAACTCCGATTGGAACAAAACCAGAAGCGTGGAAGTTCACTTTTTGTCGGCACTGAATGACGCCAACATTGGGGAAACCGATGCGATTGTCAATCATATCAACGCGTTGGGCGAGGATTGTTCCATTGGTGTGATAGACCGTGTGGACGTAAGCGGTGGCAGCAATATGGCCACTCATATCTCTTTTGCCACCAGCCGTTTTCCCGGTTATGCATTGAATAAGGTTGTTAAGAATGGAAATGGCATTGCTACGGAAGGCTCTCTTATCTTGTACAATCACAAGAACAATGCTGAAGAAGGATTCAAGGTGAGTAACGATTGCTTCATCAAGTTTATCAGCATTATGTGCAAGAGTATGGTGAAGGAGAACCAGAAGGACATATTGGTGCCTTTCGCTACGGCACGTTTTAGCTCTAAAGAGCAGATAAATGCTGCAAAATCGGCACTGGGAACCGTTGTGGACAGCAGGCACAATGGTGTGTTGATTGGTACTGTGAAAAGCAATCTTGTGGAGGACTTGAAGAGGGTTGCAGAGTCCATCAGCAACGTAAAGTTTAGCCAAGCTGATATTGCAGCCGGAGAATATGCTATCTTTATGGTTGCAGACAAATCGTGGGTTCTTCGTGAGACTACCACAAATTCAGTGTCCGGCAATGTGAAAGATTATTGTCTGGCCATTGAACCGGGTGTGGAATGATAAAATAGACCTCATTGCCATTGGTCTGATCTGCAAGGGTTGGTGTGCGTGGCATATCGGCTCTTGCAGAATTTTGTTATATGGGAAGGTTTTGTTATCTTTCCTCTGAAGAAAAAATGATTTCTTTATTATGGCGGTGTAAAAAACTCATGCTTTTTATGTACTTTTGTGTCTGTAAGAGTAGGAAAACATCGTAAACAATAACTTGAAAAACATTCATCTCAATGAATTTGAAAGAACTTCTGTATGCCGTTTTGGTCGGTGTAGTGTGTGGGGCTTGTTCGTCCGATGTGAAACAGCCTGTTGATTGCGTAGACCCGTTCATCGGTACCGGCTTCCACGGACATACCTATCCGGGGGCGACTGTGCCTTTCGGGGCAGTGCAACTGAGTCCCGACACGCGTGCCGGAAACTGGGATGCCTGTGCGGGGTACCACTATGACGACAGCACTTTGAAGGGATTTTCGCATACCCACCTTAGCGGCACCGGCTGCATTGACTTGGGCGACGTCCTGTTTCGCCCCACTACACAAAAGCCGGACTTGACGGCCGAAACGCTTTGTCTTCCTGCGGCTTTCAGCCATAAAGAAGAGGAGGCTTCCGCCGGATATTATTCCGTCGTGCTGAAAGAAGAAGGTATAAAGGTGGAACTGACGGCAACCGCCCATGCCGGTGTGCACCGCTACACATTCCCCGCTGGAAAGGAAGCGGCTGTCATCATCGACTTGGCACATCTGCTCGATAACGAACATATCTATGAAGCTACACTGGAACAGACGTCCGACTATGAGATTGCCGGTATGCGCCGCACTAGGGGATGGACGGATAACCAGTATGTCTATTTTGTGGCGCAATTCTCTAAACCTTTTAAGACGGTGGACTTTGTGCAGGAACGGAAACCGGTTGCTACACAGGCAAAATTGACCGGTACCCACTTGCAGGCTTGCTTGGCTTTTGACAACAGCGACGGAGAACCCTTGGTGGCAAAAGTCGGGCTGTCCGTTGTCAGCGAAAAGAATGCACGTGAAAATTTGGAATTCGAAGTGGCGGATTTCGATTTCGATACCGTGCGCAGTGCTGCTCGTACTGCTTGGGAACAGGCGCTCTCTGCCATTGTGGTAGAAGGCGGCAATGCGGACGACAGGAAGATTTTCTATACGGCTTTGTATCATTCGATGGTGGTGCCCAATGTGGTGAGCGATGTGAATGGTGAGTATCGCCGTCACGACATGACGACAGGCAGGATGCCCGAGGGCAGGAAGCATTACTCCACTTTCTCCTTGTGGGACACTTTCCGTGCTTGGAATCCGCTGATGACACTACTCGATGCCGGATTGGTGAATGACATGGTGAACTCTTTCCTGGATATTTATGATGCTTCGGGCGAACTTCCCATCTGGCCTCTTTCTGCCGGAGAGACGGGGACGATGATAGGCTATCACTCCGCTTCTGTCATAGCAGATGCTTATCTGAAAGGCATCCGTGGGTTTGATGCCGAGAAAGCGCTGGAAGCAATGGTAGCCTCTGCCGAGAAGAACGAAAAAGGGGCGGACTGCTATGTGCGGAACGGTTTCATCCCCTCGAACATCAAGCGGGAATCTATCTCTTGCCTGCTGGAATTTGCCTACGATGACTGGTGCATAGCCCGCATGGCGCAAGAGATGGAGAAAGAAGATATTTGCAAGACATTCATTGCACGTTCGCAAAACTATGTGAATGTGTTTGATGGGGCTACCAAGTTTTTCCGTCCCAAACGGATGGATGGCAACTGGGAAGCACCGTTCAAGCCGTTGGAGGTGGGACGTGCCTATACGGAGGCCACTGCCTGGCAATATCGTTTCTTTGTGCCGCATGATGTGAACGGCATGATGCAGTTGTTTGGCGGCAAGGATGATTTTGTAGTGGCACTCGATTCCATATTCTCTTCGGACTTGAAGCTGGAAGGGGAACTTTCGGACATCACCGGCTTGATAGGTCAGTATGTGCATGGCAATGAGCCGAGCCATCATATCGCTTATCTGTATGACTATGTCGGTCAGCCTTGGAAAACCCAGGAACTGACACGCCGGTTGCTGCGTGAGATGTATGCACCCACTCCCGAAGGCATCATCGGTAACGAAGATTGCGGGCAGATGTCGGCATGGTATATCCTTTCAAGTCTGGGCTTCTATTCCGTGTGTCCCGGTAGCAATGAATTTGCACTGACCACGCCGCTGTTTGATAAGGCGGTGATAAGGCTGGCCAACGGAAAGACATTGTCTGTGCTTGCCAACAATCCGGAAAAGAATATCTACATAAACAAGGTAGAACTGAATGGAGAAGCCATAGAGGGTAACTTCATTACCTATGAACAGCTGATGGAAGGGGGCGAATTGCGTTTTACGCTGACAGACAAGCCGGACAAGAGCCGTGGAGTTTCGGAAGAGTCGGCGCTTTACTCTTATACTAAGGAGCATGTGGTGTCTGTCCCATACGTTGACAAAGACCTGAATCTGTTTATGGATAAGATAACGGTGGCACTGGCCACGGTAACGGCAGGAGCAGAAGTGAGATATACGCTGGATGGAAGCGAACCTACAGAACTGTCACCGCTCTATGAAAAGCCGCTGGAACTGGACCAGACTACTCCCATAAAGGCAAAAGGATTCAAGGACGGATTCTGCCCAAGCCATACACTCTCCATCATGGCCACCAAGGCTGAGATGAAACCTGCACTTGCAGTCTGTCCTGTGCGGAACGGCACATCCTACAAATATTTCGAGGGTACTTACCGGAAGGTGGCGGATATAGAGAAGAGTCCGTTGCTTGATATCGGTATCATGGCAGAACCTTCCATCAAGGAGGCACGTCAGGAAGACCACTTCGGCTATATCTTCTCCGGCTTGATAGAGGTGCCCGAAGATGGAATCTACACCTTTATGACTCGTTCGGACGATGGCAGCGTATTGTACATTGATGATGAGATGGTGGTGAATAACGATGGTTCGCACGCCGCTATTCCTGCTACGGGGACTGTGGCACTGAAGAAAGGATTCCATGCTTACAAGCTGTATTACTTTGAGGATTACGAAGGAGAAGAGCTGGGTTGGGGCTGGAAACTTCCTTCGGCACAGGAGCTGTCACCTATTCCTGCTTCTGCATTGTATGTGAAATAGTCAAAAAACAGATAACCATGAAGAAAATAGCTTTATTACTTTTCCCGCTTCTGCTCGTATCGTGCGGACAGGAGAAACAGGACAAGCCTGCCGTGCAGGAATCTACTATGAATGTGATGTCTTTCAATATAAGGTATGACAATCCAGAAGACAGCCTGAACAATTGGCGGTACAGGAAAGACCGTGCGGCCAATGCCATCCGCTTTTATGATGCGGACATTGTGGGCATGCAGGAGGTGCTGCACAACCAGTTGCAGGACTTGCAGCAGCGCCTTCCGGATTATGGAGTGATAGGTGTGGGTCGCACAGATGGTAAGGAAAAAGGAGAATATAGCGCGCTCTGGTATAAGAAAGAGCGTTTTGAGGTACTTGATTCCGGCACATTCTGGCTGAGCGAAACGCCCGAAGTGGCAGGTTCCAAAGGTTGGGACGGTGCTTGTGAACGTGTTGCCTCATGGGCGAAATTGAAGGACAAGGTTTCGGACAAGGAGTGCCTGGCCATGAACACGCACTTGGATCATGTGGGCGTTGTGGCACGCCGCGAGGGAATCAGCCTTATCTTGAATAAAGTGAAAGAATTGGGTAACGGGATGCCGGTGGTGCTGACCGGAGACTTTAACTCTACACCGGAGTCGGATGTCATCAAGCATATCACCAACCCGGAAGATCCGGGACATCTGACGGATGCACGCACGGTGTCGCCCGTAGTATATGGACCTGCATGGAGTTTCCACGATTTCGGCAGCATTCCCTACGAACGTCGTTCACTGATAGATTATGTGTTTGTGGGCAACGGATGGAAAGTGCTGAAATATGGTGTGTTGGCCGAGATGGAAAACGGGGCTTTCTTGTCGGACCATGCTCCGGTGCTGGTGACGGTAGAATGAAATGATATGTCGTAATTCACCACAGAGGACACAGAGTTCTACAGAGTTTTTTTGAATTATGAATTAAGAGAAGAATTTGTGTCAATCTGTGTAATTTGTGGTGAAAAATAAAAAATAGAAAGATGAAAAGAATAGCAAAGATAAGTGTATGGGCACTTTTGGCAATCGTGTTGCTGCCCGTTGGAACATCGGCACAAAGCCGTCGTGACAAAGAACAGACCTACGTGTTGGAACAACCGTATGAAGTGACCAAAATAACGCCTCCGCAAGGCAAGAAGGTGAAGAACGTCATCCTAATGATTGGCGACGGAATGAGCTTGATGCACGTTTATTCGGCATGGACCGCAAACAGGGGAAAGCTTTTCCTGGACAACTGCCAGGCGGTGGGTTTGTCTAAGACTTATTGTGCCGACAAGCTGATTACGGACTCCGGTGCCGGAGGAACGGCGATTGCCACCGGACAAAAGACCAATTACCACTATGTGGGAGTGGATACGGAAGGACGACCTTTGAAATCTCTGATTGATTTGGCTTCGGAAAAAGGAAAATCAACGGGTCTGGCAGTGACCTGCCGCCTATGGGATGCTACTCCTGCCGACTTCTGCTGTCACAACAAGGACAGGGATGCAGAAGAGGATGTGGTGACGGGATATGTGGATTGCAAGGTCGACTATGTGTTTGGCGGCGGTGCACAATACTTCGAGAACCGGAAGGACGGACGCAATTTGTTTGAAGAACTGCGTACGAAGGGTTTCCAGACACCCCGCACTTGGGACGAACTGGCGGCTATAGGGAGTGGCAAGGTGTTCGCAGTGCCTTATCCAAAGGATACACCTCTTCCGGCAGAGCGTGGCGACCTCTTGGCGCGTGCATCCTTGAAAGGTATCGAATTACTGAATCAGAACAAGAAAGGGTTCTTCATGATGATAGAGGGCTCGCAGCTGGATGATTACGGACATTTCAACGACCTGGACTTGCTGATGCAGGAAACGCACGACTTTGACCGTACCATCGGAGCTATCTATGAATGGGCTGCTAAGGACGGCGAAACGCTGGTTGTAGTGACGGCCGACCATGAAACCGGAGGACTTACGCTTGTGGACGGCGATTTGAAACAAGGCAAGATTGTCTGCAAGTTTTCCACCGGCAGCCATAGCGGTGTGATGGTGCCTGTATATGCTTTTGGTCCCGGAGCGGAAGAATTTACCGGAATCTATGAGAATACGACCATCTTTGATAAAATAAAGAAGTTGCTTAAATTATAACCAAATAACTCTATTTCCCATGCTGAAACATGTTTTATTGGCAGGTCTGTTGTCGCTCTCGGTGGGTTCGTCGCTCAATGCCCAGAGCTGTGGCAACGATGAGAAGTATCGTCTGCCCTACAAGAATACTTATGTGAAAGAACCGTTGGTCACTGAAAACGAATATCGTGTGGCAAAACCTGAGACGATTGTGCCGAAAAGCTTCGAAGAAGCCCGGCAGATTCTTCCCAATCCCATTTGGGGTGGACATGACAAGGAACTTGAAATGTATTGGAAGGCATGGGAAATAGCTATCGGCAATATTCGTGCTCCTCAAGCAGGCTCGGGTTTTGTCTCAAGCTATTTGGATACAGCTTATAATGGTAATATCTTTATGTGGGATTCCTCTTTCATTCTGATGTTTGCCCGTTATGGTACTCGTTTCTTTCCTTTCCAGAATACGCTGAACAACTTTTACGCCAAGCAGCATCCCGACGGTTTCATTTGCCGTGAAATAAAGGCGGATGGTGCCGATTGCTTTGAACGCTATGATCCGGTGAGTACCGGACCGAATTTGATGCCTTGGTGTGAGATGGTCTATTTCCATCAGTTTGGTGATACGGAACGCCTGCACAAGATATTTCCGGTACTTTGTGCTTATTATAAGTGGTTGAAATTGAACCATACTTGGAGAAATGGAACCTACTGGTCAAGCGGATGGGGGACCGGCATGGATAATATGCCCCGTGTTCCGTCGGAATACAGCCCTATCTACAGTCACGGGCATATGATTTGGTTAGATACAAACCTACAGCAATTATTTACTGCCAATTTACTACTTGAGATGGGCTTTTATCTGGAACGTTGGCAAGAGATAGAAGAGTTTGAAGACGAAGCCAAAATGCTGGGAAAATATATCCATGACAATCTTTGGGATGAAAAGACCGGTTTCCTTTATGACCAGTATGCTGACGGTACGCTCTGTACAACCAAGGGAATAGGTGCCTATTGGGCTCTGTTTACTGATGTATTGGATTCTGTACAGTTGGACCGCATGGTGAAGGAATTGGATAATCCTGCCACATTCAACCGGAAACACCGTATTCCTTCTTTGTCTGCCGATAATCCCAAGTACAAGGAGAATGGCCGTTATTGGCAGGGTGGCGTATGGCCGGGAACTAATTACATGGTGATGCAGGGCCTTGTGCAGAAAGGTTATGGTAAACTGGCACGGGAGATTTGTTTGAATCATTATGCCCAGGTGTTTGAGGTCTATAAGAAGACTGGAACTTTTTGGGAATATTATGCTCCGGAAAGTGCTGAGCCGGGATTTATGGCAAGGGATAATTTTGTGGGTTGGGCAGGACTTCCTCCTATTGCTGAATTGATAGAATTTATTATCGGTATTCGGGGAGATTATGCCAAAAAGCAGATTATCTGGGATATGAATTTGACGGAGATTAACGGCATAGAACGCTATCCTTTTGGTCCCGAAGGGCTTATCTCCTTAAAAGCTGAAGCACGCCGTTCTGCAAGTGATGAACCTCGTATTACAGTAGATTCCAATATCGATTTTGAACTGTGTGTACTCTATGGTGGAAAAGAGAAAAAGATAAATGTGACATCCGGTAAGCATACCTATTAAAGAAGAAATCAATCATGAAAAACAATATGTCAAGACGCCAATTTCTGAAGACTGGCGGGCTTGCCTTGGCTGCAATGACCTTTCAGCCCGCTTCCGTATTATCTTCATCCGGGACTTTCAGCCAGAGATATGTTTCGTTGCGTCCTTCTGCAAGCAAAAGGAACTTCATTTCGAAGGCAGTAGATGCTGCTATTGAAGAAGCAAAGCCTAAAATAAAGGACGAGACTATTTTATCAAGGGAACTTAGTTTGGAAGATATTAAAAAAACAGTTAAAAAATCTCCGATTGAAACAGAAGTGTTCATACATGGTGCAATGTGTATGGCAATATCCGGCAGATGTTTTTTAAGTTCAGGTTTGTATGGCCGCAGTGCGAACTGTGGAGACTGTTTGCAGCCATGCCGTAAAAACTGGACACTGACTTTTGAAGAAGACAACAACGACAGTGTAATAAATCTGTCGGAAGTTAATGAAGAATCATTTGTAATATCAAAATCATATGATGGCAGTTATAGAACTAACTTTTTTTCACCAAGGGATATGATGATGATAGAACATGTTCCTGAGCTGATTAAAGCAGGAATTGATTCATTTAAAATAGAGGGAAGAGCAAGAAGTCCTGATTATGGTGCAATGGTAACTAATGTTTATAGACAGGCTATTGATAAATATTATGAAAATCCTACAGGAAGAAACTGATGAGTTTAACACAATTACTCAGCCAGAGATTTTGGAGTTGCTTAGAGACAGAGACTGCGCATGCTCAGAACGTACATTGACAGATTATTTGAAGACAATCATGAAGGAGCTTAATCCTGAAGATGTTGACGGATATGTTTATGAGAATGCATCTATTGAAGATTATGTGATAATTGCAAAAGGATTAGAGGAGAAACTTAAGGCCAGAGATTTTGGGCTTACAACAGAAGGCTCTAAAAAGTTGCAACTTCGTAGTCTTAGATATAATCAGATACTTTCTTTTGCTGAATTAAATCAGGTAATCGAAGGAGTTCTTTTCTTGAAATCCATAGATGATGAAAGTAAAGAAAAGATAATTAGAAAACTAATTACTTTATCTAGTAAGAATTTTCCTAAGTATTCACCTTATATTAGTGAGAATACAAGAACAATTAGTAAAAAGATAGCAGGTGTTTTTGAAGATTCGAGAGTAGATGAGATTGCTTTAAAAAATAATTTGCAAGTTATTAGAACGGCAATTGAGGCAAATAAAGGGGCTGGCTTAAAAATATCTTTTTATTTTAATGGATATGACGAAAACAAAAAGCTTAAGGCAAGAGTGGATGCTAATGGGGCTAAGCTAAGATATGTTGTAAATCCGTATTACATAATTATGTATAATGGCAAGCCTTATCTCATTTGTGCTACCGAACCACATGATGATGTCGCAATTTATAGAATTGATTTGATGAGTGAAATCACAACAGAAATCAAGGCATCGCTTGCAAAAGATGGAAAAATGATTAGTGAGAAACGTAGACCAAAATCTGAAATAAAAGGCCTACCGATGGAGTGGAATTCAAAGGAGGCTAGCAAGTTTCAGACTGAACACTTGTATATGTATTATGGTAAGCCTGAAAGTATTTCATTAAAGATAGATAAAGATAGATATACATTATTACATGATTACTTTGGAGACAGATATCAGTTTGTAGAACATATAGATGACACATGGGATTGCATTGAAGTGGAGTGTGTTCCTGATGCAATGATATCGTGGGCTATGCAGTGTTCAGATTTTGTTGAGGTATTGCAACCAGAGTCATTACGCCAGAGAATTCTGGGAAAATGTAAGTCTTTAGCTGAAAGATATAGATAAAGTTCGCATCTTTTTTGTCAAGAAGAAATTGCTATATAGATGTAATATCAAATCATCAAAGAGAAAATGCAAAGGAGCATATGAAAAAATGGTTCAAAAAGTTAAAGGATTAATTAGCAGAACGGGTGAGTCAATAAAAGGATTTAGTTCAGATCCTATTAATAATCTGGGATTTCTTATTCCAATGGCAATTTGTTTGACATCAATTGTTACTGGAATTGTAACCTATATTATGTTCATCGTAAACGGTGGTTATTCTTCGCAGGTTGGTTCAATTAAAGAAAACGGTTTAGATGGTATTTCTGAAGGATTTACTAGTGGAACAACAGGAATGATGGTTCCTGGAATTGTAGGCAAAATATTATTAGCTTTAGTTGTAGCTGAACTGATAGTGATGCTAATCAATTACTTTAAAAACAGGGGTAAGGGAATGCGAATAGCAATGATAGTTGATCTTGTTGTAATGGGAGTTGTTATTGCGTTATCAACTGTAGTTTTTCGGATCGCTGTTGGCGAACTTGTTTTTTCAGAAGAGCAGTTATATCAGGCACTTGGCAAATTTGAGGGTGTAACAATAAATCTTAGAGCAATTTTGATTGCATACGTAGCAGTGACATTGGTATCTGTAATTTGCTTCATAGTATTTACGCTAATTACAGCAGAATGTAGATGGATGGTTGGTTATACAGCACTGTCATTGGTTTTTGCAAATATTGTAATGCCGTTATTCTTTTTAATTCTTCAAAATATAATTCCATTGGTATCTGGAGCGGTTGCGCTAGTCGTAATTGGAGCCCTTATTTTCTTTGGTATTAAGATTGTTGCAAGTAGTGGTGGGGAAGGTGGTTCATCACCATCCTCATCAGATTCATCTTCCAGTGGTGGCAGCTGGAGTTCAAGCCATAATGAAAAGAAGGTTAATACTGGAAACCTAAGTGAAAGAGGAGAGAAAAAACGTGCCAACAAAGAACTTGTTATTGAAGAGACATGTGCGTATGTTCCTTACTTTAATAGAACGCTTGGATTTAAACTTTGGAAGGTACATGGAATGATGCACGATTATATCGCTAGCGATAATGGAATTATGACAAGAGAAATATGTAGCTTAGAATGGTTTGAAAAAGGCAAGTTTCATATTTATGAGTCTGAGTCTGGAAGAGAAATTAAGAGTAGTGAAATCCCTTGGATGAAGCAGAATTAGAATATATAGGAAAGTATAAAATGGGAAACGTCAGTATTGAGGAAAATATAAGAATTTTAGAGCAAGGGATAACTTTGCAACAGTTTTCAGGAAAGCAGGAGCAACTAGCAATTGATGGAAGTATGGATGCTTACCACAAATAGAGATTTGTTTTGGGGTAAAAATGTTATTCAAAAAGCAATGATGTTTATAACAGGAGTGATTGCTTCCTTCCTTGGAGGAATTTTATGCTACTTCTTAATTTTATTTGTGGTTCAGTTATTTAAGTTATTCTTCTGTACATATAAGAAAGTAAACATTCATTTCCGCATTTTTGACATTATTATAAAACTTGGTCAAAAGAAGTTATTTACTAGTGAAGATATGGATTATTTACCACTGCTAAAGAGAAGAGAAAAAACGCAGGAAAAGATTTGGATACTGCAAATTGGCATGCACAGCAAGCATCATATGGAGAACAGAGGATTGCTGATTTAGAGAGAAAGTTAGGAAAGTAGATGAGGTATAAGTTGATATGAAATTATCTGATTTTATTAAGTTAAATAATCCAATAGAATACAATTTTGAGTTCGAAAATAAGTTATTGGCAGAAAGCGGATTAGATACATATTCAAGGTATTTTACATATAAAGCTAATAATGATAAGGCAAGAAATAGTGGCTATGAAAATGGAAAGAAGTTTGCAGAAGTCGTAAACCAAAAATTTGGTAATATTGCGGATTGCGATGGGACGCTTGAGAACAACGAAAATGATACATGTATGCTTACTCGTGAGGTTTACAGAGCATTGTGGGGGTGGAATGATGTAAGCAATGGAAAACTTAGTCGGTATGGAATTAGTGCAATTGATTCTTTTGGTCTGGTAGGCCCTGAAACAATGAATTCTGCTCAAACTATAGTAAATATGATTATTAAGGAATCATTTGAAAGCTGTAACGAGAAAAATATTGTTTCTCTAAAAAAAGGACGAATTTCAGCTAATTTTATGTTGGAGTTGTTTGCAAACGAGATTAGCAAAAAAACTTTGGAAGTATGGCTTAATGAAGTTAATGGATTATCATCGTATCTAGACTTGTATCATAGCTTAGGCAATTTTGTTTTGGTTCCAGCATATTTTAATCCATATAGAGCGTCTGCCGTAGATGATTTCTGGGATCAATCATTATGTTTATTGGATAGCAAAAACGAAAAATGGCTTAGTAATAATAATGAGGTTGTATGGGATAAAAAGTTATTTGTTAGATATATAAATTATTTCTTTCTATGGGATTATACTGAATCATATAAACCAGTAGTGTTATCGAAATATAGTAATCATAAAGAACTAGAAATCTTTCTAGAGAAGACATGCGAAAAGATAGTTCGTCGTAGTAAATTTATGCTTACAATGCTTAAAATTAATGAAATTAATCCTAACTTCTATGCAGAGCTAGTCGATGAATTAGGTATATCAGAGAGAACTCTCTATAATTACATTGACCAGGGTGTTT
>OGZW01001570.1_pt1 | contig 18491 bp, 13 predicted proteins | sample 1577001 | NCBI WGS metagenome assembly OGZW01 (sample SAMEA3541519, study PRJEB24748) | human gut metagenome | biome: human gut; feature: human-associated habitat; material: faeces | place: China | collected 2012 | reverse complement strand
TAGTCGTCGGCCTCTTTTTCCTTCCGGCAGGGGAAGTCCTGATGATTTCCGTCGCCCGCATTCTTCTGATGGGGTATCTGTTCGGAAATGGAATGTCCATCCTTTACAGCCTTGCCGGCGGGCTTTTGAGCTTTCTTGTGATGCTTCTGCTGAAACACATCAAGGGCTTTAGTATCACCGGCGTAAGTATTGCAGGAGGCGTGACGCACAATGTCGCGCAGATCTGCGTGGCGGCTCTCGTGGTGCAGAACCGCAAACTGTTCTATTATCTGCCGGCGCTTCTCGTGGCCGGAGTCATCACCGGAATGCTGATCGGAATCCTTTCGGACCGCATTCTTTCTGCGGTAAAACGCGAGGGACGAAAGAGTTCTTCGCGGTGAAAACTCCATAAGTTCTTCGCGGTGAAAACTCCATATCTACGGAATTTTTTCTGTGTGGGAACGAAAATCATCCCACAAACTTCACAGTATCGGATCATTAAATAGTAAAAATACTCAATAAGCAGAATCTGTGCCTCTTTTGAGAAAAAATAATCAGTTAAGAGTTAGACAAAACGATCAAAAATTAGTAGAATAATCTACGGTTAGTTAAAACAATTATTGATTAGTGAAAACTAATATAATAATGAAGGACAGTTTTGCCCCTGTTTTTCCTGCAAAACTGTGGAAAAGGAAAAAGGAGGAAGTTATGATCAAAAGAAAAGAACTTCAGAAAAAATCATTAGCAGCCGTAATGGCAGCTTCCATGACCATGAGCCTGCTCCCGGGAACCGCACTGGCGGATGCTACAAGTGGCGTGCTGGCAGATGGCACTTATGAGTCTACGGCTCATGTTACCAGAACTGCAGAAGACGATGAGGATGAGAATGCATGGGATGAATATGACGTTAATGTCAAAATCACAGTTGCAGACGGTAAGTTTTCTGATATTGCAGTAACGCCTGGCTCTGGATACAATACAGAGAATGCCACATATTTCAAAAAAGCAGCTACAAACAGCAAAGGCTTTAAAACCAAATTGCTTGGACAGGCAGCAACTATCGAAAATATTGAAGGATGGGATATCGTATCGGGTGCAACCAGAACGTCTAATGCAGTAAAAACTGCGGCTCTTGCAGCAACCCAAAAAGCAACCCCAACTCCAGCAGCAGTAGACACTGCAGCTCTTGAAAAAGCAATCGCATCTGCCGAAGCATTAAAAGAAGCTGATTACACTGCAGATTCCTGGAAAGCTGTTCAGACAGCACTTACCGCAGCAAAAGCTGCTCTTTCTGCAAAAGAGTCTCAGGCGGCTGTTGATACTGCAGCAAACACACTGAATACTGCAGTAAAAGCTCTTGTAAAAGCTCCGACTCCGACTGTAACTCCGACAGCTACACCTACCGCAACACCAACAGCTACTCCGACAGAAACACCTTCCGAGCAGGTATCCTATGTCCTGATGAACATTCCGTATGATAAATTTTACGCTGCAGATGTAAATAACTCTGTTCCGGTAGATGTATTTTCCTCTGCAACACTGAACAAAACAAGAACATCAAGCCTTGCCGGCGGCTCTTATCATTCCAATGCAGATGGAAGTGCGATTAACGGTATCACCTTCCCGGTAAAAGTAACAGGAGTGGATCTTTCTAAATTTAAGAAAGTTACAGATTCTGATTCTGTAAGTATTACAGTAACAAACCGTGGTCAGACATCTACACAGACATACACCGGAAAAGACGCCTTATTTGAAAACTCAGACTATGCATATTATGTATTAAGCGAAGTACCTTCTTACTACAAAGAAGCAACGGTAAATGCAGATGGCTCTCTTTCTTTTGGAAAAACAGTTGGAACTGCAATTGAACTGACCAATGTATCTCCGGAATTTATGACTGAATCAAAATATGGAGATTATCAGCTGGATCTCGACGGACTGGAGAACACGATTGATGTTGGAACCGATCAGATCTATGGTGTTATTGTCAGCACGAAAGAAGGCAATGACTATGGTATGCGTCATGTGGAAAATATCTGGCGCGGAACAGAGCTGGCATGGTCAACTGGATTTACAACACAGGTACATGGATGCCTGACTTCTTCTGCACATTACAAGAGCATGATGGGACAGCATATCAATAAGGTTACTTATTATACCAGCAAAGGAATCTACACGATTCCAGTGAATGATATTTTTGTTCCAACAAAATTTGAGGCAAGTGTATCCGTAGAAGACGCTTCTCTTTCCGCTGGAAAGACAACGATGACCGTAACCGGACTTCCGGCTGATTATGATGCAGAATATTCCGTAGATGGTCTGGATGGATTTGCAGTAGACGGAAATACCATTTCTTATTCCGCAAATGCGAAAAAAGGAATGTATACTCTGACGATTCATGATAAAAAAGGTGTTTATGCAGATCTGACACAGAGCTTTACTCTGTATACAGATGCAATGCCGGCTGCTTACAACGAAAAAGGAAGTGCTCCGGCGCTTGTAAAAGCAGAGAATGCATCAGAAGATGACTTTGCTGATTATATCAAGAACATCACTTCGGTAAAAGTAAATGGAAAAGAATATGCAGCAACTGGAAAACGGAAAATAATTCTGATCAAAGAAGACGGTACGCTTGATCTGACAGCTGCCGCTTTTGCAGAAGGAAATAAATTTGAAATCGAAGTAACTGCAACAGGTTACAAGACGCTTTCCTTTACTTATGAGAAGAAAGAAACAACATATAAATATGTATATGCAGGTCTTACCTGGGCTGAGTATTGGGCAGCAGAAGGAGTTCAGGCGGCAGGAAGCGACGCTGGTTCGGATGAAACTGACAGTCGCAAAGAAAGTGATAAAGGCGCTTTTGATGTTGTAACCCGTGCGACCACAAACCATGGACTGCACAGAGGAAGCTTCCAGTGCGCAGCGACTATCTACATGAAAGATGGCACAACCTATGATGTGGCATATTATACCGCAGCAACCACGGCAGTTCTGACCAACGGCGAGACCGTAACTTACGATAAGAGCCAGATTGATCATTATGAAGTAAAAGGTCTGAAATATGTGCCTGTAAAAGTTTCGGAAGATGATTACGAAAATTTCTGCAAAAAGTATGTTGTGGTAGAAAACGGCGGAACACTTTCCGGTGGATTTTCTGAAAATAAACTGCAGAGCTATACAGGCCTGGTTGCAGATGTAACAGAAAACACAAACGGTCTGAAGATAGCAGTGAAAAATGTAGATGGAAGCTTCTCCTTCTCGGCAGGAACAACAGGAAGTGAATCCGGAATCAAAGATCAGGCGCTGAAGACAGCTCCGGATGCTGAGACCGTAGGACTGACCGTGAAAGAAGCCAATGGTTCTTATGGAGAATTCCTTCGCGTAGATTTAACGGGAGATTACGGCGATCTGGCTGCTAATCTGCAGACCGTAACCTGGACTTATTACGGTGATGATTCCACTTATACGAATGCAAAAGCAACGTATGGAACAAAATTCGCAGCAGATAACTGGATGCATAAAGTAATGGGAATTCAGCTTGGCCTTACCGATTCCCTGCGCTGCACTTTACCGGAGGGAACGGATGGAACCGGTTATTGGAAGATTACGATTCATGCACTTGGCTATGCAGATGCTTCCTACACTTTTGAAGCAACTAAAGCGAATATTGTAGGAGCTGATCCGGTAGAGAGCACAGCAGCACTGGAAGAGGCAATTGCAAAGGCAGATGCACTGAATAAAGATCTTTACACGGAAACTTCCTGGAATAATATGCAGACAGAACTGGCAGAAGCAAAAGAAGCATTGGAGAAAAAACAGAGCCAGGGAACCGTAGATGAAGCAACCGAGCATCTGAATGCAGCCATCGAAGCTCTGCAGTCCCAGTATGTATTAATGAATATTCCGTATGCAGCGTTCTATCAGGCAGAGGTTCATAATGATGTTCCGGTAGATGCGTTTACTTCCGCAACCAAGAACAAAACAAGAACAGCCTCACTTTCCGGCGGATCTTACCATGTGAATGCAGACGGAAGCGATATTACAGGTATCACCTTCCCGGTAAAAGTAACAGAGGATATGGATCTGAGCAAATACACGAAAGTGACAGATGAGGATTCTGTAGAAATCACCGTTACCAACCGTGGACAAACATCCACCACAACGTATACCGGAAAAGATGCACTGTATGAGAATGCAAGCTATGCATATTACACTTTACATGAGGTTCCGTCTTATTACAAAGAAGCATCTGTAGATGCAGACGGCAATGTAACCTTTGGTGCTGTTCAGGGAACCGAGGCAGCAAAGCTGGAAAATGTAACGGCAGAGCTCTCCACTAACAGCAAATACGGTGATTATCAGCTGGATCTGGATGGTCTTACTGATACCATCAAAGCAGGCGAAGATACCGTATATGGTGTTGTTGTCAGCACAAAAGAGGGCAACGATTACGGAATGCGTCATCTGGAGAATATCTGGAGAGTGTCTGAGCTGGCATGGAGCACTGGATTTACGACAAGCGTTCATAACTGCCCGACCTCCTCGGAACATTACAAGAGCATGATGGGACAGACCATCAACAAAATTACCTATTACACCAGCAAGGGAATTTACGAAGTCGACGCAGATGTATATGTACCGGTTAAGTTTGCATATGAATTTTCTGTAGAAAATGCGTCTGTCACATCTGGAAATGCTTCTGTTAAACTGGAAGGCCTGCCGGATGATTACGATGCTGTCTATACAATAGAAGGTCTGGCGGGAACCGTGTCCGGTGATACTCTGTACTTCAAGAATGCAGAGAAAGGTTCTTATACATTGACTGTCAGCGATAAGAATGGTAAATATGCAGATCTTTCCGCAGACTTTATCCTTTACACGGAAGAGATGCCGGCAGCATTTAACGAAGATACGACAACACCGGGTCTGTTTAAGAACGGGGATGCAACAGATGAAGAGTTTGCAGATTATCTGAAGAACATTACCTCTGTTACTGTAAATGGAAAAGCATATGCAGCAAGCGGAAGAGGAGCTGTTGTACTGTTCAATGAGGATGGTTCCTTAAAGACAGATGCAGCACCGTTCGCAGAGGGCGATTCCTTTGAAATTACAGTTTCTTCACTGGGATATCAGGATCTTAGCTTCACCTGGAAGAAATCAGCAGAAGAGCCGACTCCTACTCCTACAGAGACCCCAACCGTAACCCCGACCGAGACTCCGACTGTTACCCCGACGGAAACCCCGACCGTAACCCCAACTGAGACTCCGACGGTTACACCTACAACAGCACCAACCACAACCCCGACGACTGCTCCTACCACAATACCTACGACGCAGCCGACGAAGACCCCGACAAGCACCCCGAAAGCAACATCTACTCCGCTTGCAAGTAATAAAGTATCCAATACTTCTACTTCCAAGAAGAGCGATAATGCAAAGACCGGTGATGCTACCAACATCTGGGGATGGGTAAGCATGGCAGTTGCATCTCTTGGTGCCGGCGGACTTGGATTCAAACTCCGCGGCAGAAAGAAAAACGAAGACGAAGAGTAATTCAGAACGAAATAACTGAGAAATTCTTCTGACATAAGAAATCACAGAAACCTCTGTTCCAGCTTTTCTGGCGGAGGTTTCTGCCGTTTCGAGGAGTAAAAAAGTGATTCTTTTCTTTTTGTAAAAAACAAAAAATTAAGTGTTCACACAATGCCCAATTCGTGCGATAATAATACTGTGTTTTTTGCACATGCAGCACAATGGAGGTGACTTAGAAAACATGACAGCAAAACTGTTGGAAAAACATATTACCGATACAATTCGGGAATGGCAGGTGAAGATCGGCTATGAGGGCGGTACGATGAAGCTCTACTACCCGGCGGAGTCCCTGCGCCGTTCCCTCTCTTTAGACGAAACAGAAGACCTGGCTAAAGCGCTTTCCGCGTTCTGTAAGAACGTACAGCCGCGCCTTGGAATGCTCGCTATTTCGGCAGTCAAAGACCGCTACTGTGTGGAAATCCCGGAGGAGGGATGCTCTTATATTGAGCGGGAAATCCCTGTTCCGGAGCTCCTGCAGAACCTTCTGCAGGTGATCACAACGCCTGGAAACACAATGGAACAGGTTCGAAACTGCTTTTCTTCCTATGCAGAGAAAATGCATACTACCGTGGAAGAAAACGCATCCGAGGAGCATGAGATGGGCCATGTATTTTCTTTTTCAGACCCGTCTGTAGATGAATACTGTTACTGTGTCGAAGAAAATGAATTCGGCCTGACGTATCACCGTTTTTCACGGGAAGATTACGAGGCTTTATAAATAAAAGGAGGATATACACCATGGAATTTACAAAACTGCTGGAAGAAAGAAGAAGCATCCGCGCGTTTGATCCGGAGAAACACGTAACGGCAGAGCAGATCCAGGAGATCGTACAGGCAGCGATTCAGGCACCATCCTGGAAAAACTCACAGACAACACGGTACTATGCCCTTGTAACACCGGAGAAAGTCGAAGAATTTTCCGCAAAATGCCTTCCAGAATTCAATCAGAAGAGTTCAAAGGGAGCCGCACTTGTCGTAACAGCATTCGTAAAAGACCGCTCCGGATTTACACAGGACGGCACACCAGACAACGAAGTTGGAAACGGCTGGGGCTATTACGATCTCGGCCTGCACGACGAAAACCTGATCCTGCGCGCAAGAGAACTTGGCCTTGATACTCTGATTATGGGAATCCGTGATGAGAAAGCTATCCGTGAAGCCCTCTCCATTCCGGAGAATGAGCTTCTTGGTGCTGTCATTGCTGTCGGCTACCGTGCCATCAACCCGGACAAGCCGAAACGTAAAACCGTGGACGATATCTTAAAACTGTTCTAAATCCGGCGCATCCGTGTGAAGACGTGCGCGGTACTTTCCAGGTGGGAATCCAAAGAACCGGGAAAACTGCTTGCTGAACGCATAGACATCGCCATATCCGACAAGACCGGCAATTTCCTTCATCGGTACGCCGCCCTCGAGAAGAATACGGGCCTGCTCCATTCTCTTCCTGGTGCGGTACCGTGCAGGAGAGACGCCGGTCTGTTTTTTAAATACTTTTCGAAACGTCTCATAACCGATCTGGAGTGACCGGGCAAGCTCTTCGAGAGAAATTTCTTCATCAAGATTCTGCGAGAGCATATCGCAGGCGGCCTCGATCGGATCCCGCTGCAGATTCACCCGGTGCGCATGGTAGCCGTACATTCGCAGAATCTCTTTTTCCATCTCCGGAATCCGCAAAGGCAGCAGACTGTCCGGTGTGGCCTTTAACGACTGCAGAAGCTTCTGATACCGCTCGAGATCGCCGGGAAGCAGCTCTGCCTTTAGCACCGGCTCCCGGTTCAGAACCGAAAGCGAGCAGAAAAAATCAAAAAACGGTTTCCCAATCGAGATAAAAAATTCCAGCCATTTCCCATCGGGGTCTACGCGTGTGGAATGCGGCACACCCGGCAGACGCTGGACCAGGCTTCCCGCCTGCAGCGGATAGGAGGTGCCGTCCTCGGCAATATATTCCCCGCTCCCGCGCAGCAGCACGAAACAGCTGTAATACTCGTTCGAAAAATGATACTGCGAGCGGTCCGCCGTCTCTTTCCGCATAAAACCGCACGCCAGAATCCCGTTCTTCATTTCATTTCCAATACAGCGATAGATAACATCGCTCTTTTCTATTTTTGCAAGCAGATATTCCGGTATCATACGACTTCTCCTTTGCTTTCCCATTTTGGATAAAAGAAACACCAGATCAACTATTTCTCATCCACGTGCAGTGTTTTATACTGAATCATAAGATAACTGCATAAATCTTCTGATAATCACAGATGTATTATATCACAGGAAAGCAAAAAAGGAACACCAATCTGGATAAAAAGAAGAGAGGCGGTCGGAAAATGCGAAAGCAAAGGCAAGGAGGGTTTCAAGAACATGAGACAGACAAGAGACTGGGAAAATCAGTATATAACGCAGAAAAATCGTTATCCGATGCATACGCCGTACGGTGCGTATGAGACGGTAGAGCAGGCGCTCGCCGGAAATCGGAACGCGTCCCGCTTTGTAATGGATCTGAACGGAGACTGGAAATTCAAAATGTATCCGTCACCGGAAGCGGTGGAAGCATTTTATGAAGAGAATTTCGATCACGCAGCATGGGATACGATTCCGGTGCCGTCCAACTGGGAATTGCAGGGATATGGAAAGCCGGTTTACACCAATATGCTGTATCCGTTCAAACGGGAGGCAAACGGCGAAGCATTTGAGATCGAGATTACCGAAGGCACCTACGAGCTGAATGCGCCGTACGTACCGGAGAAAAATCTGACTGGCTGCTATTTCAGAACCTTTGAGGTTCCAACAGACTATATCGGCCGACAGCTTCTCATCGATTTCGGCGGTGTGGAGTCCTGCTTCTATCTCTGGGTCAACGGAAAACAGGTGGGGTATTCCCAGGACAGCAAAGTGAACGCGGAATTTGACATCACCGAATATGTGCAGGAGGGAACGAACACCCTCGCCGTACAGGTAATGCGCTACTGTGACGGTACTTACCTGGAAGATCAGGATTACTGGCATCTGTCCGGTATCTACCGCGATGTCCGCCTCGTATCGAAACCGGTGCAGCACATCCTGGACTATAAGGCAGAGACACTGTTCACACACCCGGATTACACGAAAGCTACCCTCTCTGTCACGATCTGGCCGGACAACTCCAAACCGCTGTACGGCGAGTATCATGCCAAAGTGACGCTGTATGATGCAGAACAGAACAAAGTAACCGAGATGGATTCGAGACCGTTTGCTGAGTGCGGCTTCTATCTGATGCCGAAATTCATCGCAACCGTTACTGCTCCGGTAGAGAACCCGGCACTCTGGACTGCAGAGACTCCGACACTTTACACCCTCGTTGTCGAGCTACAGAACAAAGAGAATGAGACGGTTGATATCGAGAGCTGCAAGGTCGGCTTCCGTCAGGTGGAAATCAACAGCCGCGGTGTTCTGACCCTGAATGGCAAACGCCTTGTGATCCGAGGTGTTGACCGCCACGATTTTTGCGCCGAGACGGGACGTACCGTTTCTGAGGAGCAGATGCGAAAAGAAATTGCTGTGATGAAACGCCTGAATTTCAACGCTGTTCGTACCAGCCATTATCCGAATTCCGTGAAATGGTATGATCTGTGTGACGAGCTTGGCATTTACCTTGTCGATGAGACAAATCTTGAGACGCACGGTTACGGCGGACAGCTCAGTGCATCCGCTGAGTGGACAGCCGCTTATCTGGAGCGTGCAACCCGTATGGTACTGCGTGATAAAAACCATCCTTCCATCGTCTTGTGGTCCCTTGGAAATGAATCCGGTGCCGGGGCGAATCATGCCGCGATGCACGGCTGGATCCGCGAATACGACAAGACAAGATACGTTCAGTATGAGTCCGGCAACCCAAAGAGTAATATTTCCGACGTCATCTGCCCGATGTATCCGACGATGAGCTGGCTTACGGATGTGATGGCAGACGATTCTGATCTCCGCCCGTTCATCATGTGCGAATATGCGTATGCAAAGAGCAACAGCAACGGAAACTTCAAGGAGTTCTGGGACTATGTCAATAAATACCCGCGTTTCCAGGGCGGCTTTATCTGGGATTTCGCGGACAAGGCGATTGCGATCCACGAGGAGGACGGAAATATCAAATACGGCTACGGCGGAGCGTTCGGAGAGGATGTGACCGATCCGGTTCCGGATATGTGTCTGAATGGTGTTGTCTTTGCCGATCTTTCCTATAAACCGGGCGCCTATGAGGTGAGAAACGGCCAGTCCCCGGTTACGATTGAGCAGGTGAAAAATCCATATACCGGCGAAACTATATGGGTGCTGGCAAACCGCTACCATACCCTCGATCTTTCTCATCTGCAGGTGCGTTATGAAATTGTGCAGAACGGCGAAACGCTTGCCAAAGGCAGCTATCCGACATTTTACACGGCAGCCGGAACAACAGAGACGCTTCCGGAGCTTCCGGCGAAACTGCATGGCGAGGCGTATGTAAATTATTACGTTGAGCTTGCCCAAGATACCTTCTATGCACCGGCGGGAACAGAACTATACCGCCGTCAGATTCCGGTTACTTCAGGTGTTTATCTGGCAGACGAGAAAACGATTGTCGGGAAACCACTGACCGTATCGGAGGATGAAAATCATGTTCGCATCACCGGCGAAGAGACCGAAATTATCTTTGATAAAAAGACAGGTGAATTTACCAGATATCAGGCAAAGAGCGTTTCTTTTATGACCGGCGGAAAAGATGAATTTTATCGTGCCCCAACCGGTATTGATGAGGGAACCCATGAAAGTGATTACGATGATATCTGGCGCGCGGAAGGTCTGGATCGTCTGAAAAAGGAAGTACAGTCAGTATCGGCTGTCAGTGCCGGAAATCAGGTGCTTCTTGAAGTGCAGGCTTCCTATACCGCGGAGCCGGACAACGCAGTACTCTTTACCGCTCATACTCTGTATCGCATCGGCAGTGAGGGAATGGAGCTGAAAAACGAAGTAACAAACAACAGCGGCCTTGAGACCATCGCAAGAGTCGGACAGTCGTTCTGCCTTCCTGCAGCGTTTGATACGCTCAGCTGGTATGGAAAAGGTCCCTGGGAGACGTATGCAGACCGAAAGGACGCAGCTTTTACCGGATTTTACACATCTTCTGTAGCAGAACAGCACGTTCCGTTTGTAGTACCTTGCGAATGCGGTGGCCATGAGGATACGCGATTTGCCGTTCTTTCGGATGGAACACATACCGTTCAGATTGTGGGCAGTGATGATTTCCATTTCAGTGCACTTCCTTATTCTATAGCAGAATATCGAAAAGCCACATATGAGGAAGAACTTCCGGAGCAGACAACAGGAACCTGGCTGATCCTGGATGTAGCGCACGCAGGCCTTGGCGGAGATACCGGCTGGACGAAAAATATTCACCCGGAATATCGTGTATGCAAGGGAAGATACAGCTATACGTTCCGTTTCCATTTCGCATAAAAGAAAAAATCGGCCAACTGCCTATTGGATTCTTACGGAACAAATTACAGATTTCTCGTGAATGCTGCAAAGGTTGAAGCAAGAGATACGATTTATCAGCGAATGAAGGCTGGTGAATATATAAGGGAAGAACTTACACCAGATGGACTTCATCCAAATGATAAAGGACACAAACTTGTTGCAGAAGAAATTGAAAAATTCCTTGAAAGCGTGAAAGCAGAATTAGAAGTTGAGGAAAAAGAACCTGTTTTTCCGAAGGCAATGACGGAGAATGCATACGAGAATGCAAAACGCCTGACAATCCGTGAAATTTCACCAAAACTTTGCGGATTTCATGCAGATATGGAAGAGAAAACAGGACATCTTGATCATTTTAAAAATGGATGGATCGGGAAAAAAGCCGGGGATTCTATTCATTTTGAGGTGACTGCTTCCTGCATTGCAGTGCAGTGGAGAAAAGAAAATTCATACGGTAGATATAACAATTCTTCCGGAAGAGGTAACGGATACAACTCCATTTTATCTGATGTCATTAATTATTGCATAAGATTTTTGAAGGAGAGGCTTCCGGAGATTGAGACAGCAGCACTTGGAAATGAAGCAGGAATGATCGGTGCAGCAAGTTTACTGTAAAATATGGAGGGGATAAGATGAGAATTAATCCTGATAATAAAAAAATACGTTATAGCGGAAGGATCGACTGGAGAAATCCAAAAGAACCGATTTGGGTCTATCCATGTACATCAGCAGAGTTTAAATTCACAGGAAGATACCTGAAAATTTTCTTAAAAAACAAAAATGAATATTGGCAGAATTATCTTGGATGTATTTTAGATGGAGTGCAGTCGTGTTATTATCTGGATAACGAGAAAGAGAATGAAATAGAGATTCGTGTTCCTGAGAATGAAAACGGAGAACATCATGTTCTTTTCTTTAAACGTCAGGATTCCTGCCATGAGATGCACATCCTTGGATTTGAAATTGAAGACGGAGCAAAATTATTGGAACTTCCGGATGCACCGACAAAAAAAATTGAAGTTTACGGAGATTCTGTATCAGCAGGAGAAGTGACAGAAGCAGTGGATTATACAGGAAAGACGGACCCTGAACATCAGGGAGGTTATTCTAACAGCTGGTATTCCTATGCCTGGATGACAGCACGTATGCTGAATGCACAGATTCATGATATCGCACAGGGCGGAATTGCATTGATGGATGGACAAGGCTGGTTCCATGAGCCGGAGCAGATTGGAATGGAAAGTGCCTGGAATAAAATTCGCTTTAATAAAACATTTGGTGAACTGACAGAATGGGATTTTAATCAGTATACACCGCAGGTTGTTGTCGTGGCAATTGGCCAGAATGATAATCATCCGTTTGATTACATGTCAGAAGACTATATGTGTGAGAAAGCAATTCTTTGGAGAGAACACTATACAGAATTTTTAAAAAAACTGCGTCAGGTATATCCGAAGGCATCGGTCATCTGCTGTACGACATTGCTTGAGCATGACAGTTCTTGGGACAAAGCAATTGACGATGTAGTGGTTTCTATGGGAGACCGTAAAATTTCCCATTGTATCTTTAAAAGAAACGGAGCAGCGACTCCAGGACATCTCAGAATTCCAGAAACCTATGAGATGGCGAGAGAACTTGCTGATTATATAGAGAATCTGGGAATCGAGGAATGGAAATAATTAGAATAGTAGAGTAATAAGAGGAAGATATCCTGGTGGTCTGATCCGGTTTTATTAGGACATTATCCGGAGGAGGGATTGGTGCGTTATGAAAAATATCTTCCGAAAATCACAGAAGAAGATATGCGTCTGATCTCAGAACCGATCGATATCTATGGACAGAATATTTATAATGGAAGATGCGTCCGTATGGGAGAAGACGGAAAGCCACAGGAGGTTTGCCGATATGAAGGATTTCCTAAAACTGCGATCCAATGGCCGGTAACACCGGAATGTCTGCAGTGGGGGCCGAAGTTTTTATATGAAAGATATCATAAGCCAATTTACATCACAGAGAACGGATTATCCTGCCATGATGTGATCTCATTAGATGGAAAAGTGCATGATCCAAACAGAATTGATTTTCTTGCAAGATATTTGCGAGAACTGAGAAAAGCAGCAGAGGAAGCGGATATCAGAGGATATTTCCAGTGGTCTTTGATGGATAATTTTGAATGGGCCAAAGGTTACTCATATCGATTTGGACTCGTATATGTGGACTACAGAAATCAGGAGAGAATTATGAAAGATTCCGCATTCTGGTATAAACACGTGATAGAAACAAACGGAGCAGAATTATAAATGGAAATAAAAGATCCCTTTTGGGGTTTATTTAGTAGCGTTAATAATAAATACTTGACAATTTATAAGGAGTGGTGTAGGGTAAAGGTGTCAAAGGAATTTCACCGGATCGGGTGTAATTCCGTTCACTATCCTATACGAAAAGAAGAGGTATTCATGATGAAAGAATTAAAGCCAATCAAAGAGGGTAAGGTACGCGAGATTTATGATAACGGCGACAGCCTGATCATGGTAGCAACCGACCGTATTAGCTGTTTTGATGTCATTCTGAACAATGTGGTAACAAAAAAAGGTACCGTTCTGACCCAGATGTCCAAATTCTGGTTCGATCTGACAGAAGACATCCTTCCGAATCATATGATCTCTGTAGACGTAAAAGACATGCCGGAATTTTTCCAGCAGGAGAAATTTGACGGAAACAGCATGATGTGCCGTAAGCTGGAAATGCTTCCTATCGAGTGCATTGTCCGCGGCTACATTACCGGAAGCGGCTGGGCAAGCTATCAGAAAACAGGAAAAGTATGTGGCATCGAGCTTCCGGAAGGATTAAAAGAATCTGACAAGCTTCCTGAGCCAATCTACACTCCGTCCACAAAGGCTGAAATCGGAGATCATGACGAAAATATCTCTTATGAGCAGAGCATCGCCCATCTGGAAAAATACTTCCCGGGAAAAGGAGCCGAGTATGCAGAGAAGCTTCGCGACTACACCATCGCTCTGTATAAAAAATGTGCTGATTATGCTTTAAGCAAAGGCATTATCATTGCAGACACAAAATTTGAGTTTGGTCTCGATGAAAACGGAAATATCGTAATCGGCGACGAGATGCTGACTCCGGACAGCTCCCGCTTCTGGCCTGCAGATGGTTATGAACCAGGCCATGGTCAGCCATCTTTTGACAAACAGTTCGCGCGCGACTGGCTCAAAGCCAACGATGGAAACCACGACTGGACTCTGCCGCAGGAAATCGTAGACAAGACGATCGAGAAATATCTTCAGGCATATGAGATGCTGACAGGAAAACCGCTGGCATAAAGAACATCATAGTGTTAAAAAGCTACAGGAGGCAGGTTCTGCCTCCTGTTTTTGCATATTTTGTGATAAGATCAGATGATAATCTGATACTCAAATGCGTGAAACATGTGATATAATGGGAAGAAAGACAGGATGCGAAGGAGGAAACACGATATGAAAATTGCTGCTGCAATTGAAAAAATGACAGATTTTTATAAGGGAAATATTCATGATATTTATCATTTTCTGAAGGTATGGGCCTTTGCAAAGAACATCGGCGAGGCGGAAGGACTGGATCCAAAAACACAGGAAACGCTGGAGATGGCAGCTGTTGTCCATGATATTGCCTGCCCGCTGTGTCGGGAAAAATACGGAAATACCAGCGGAAAGCATCAGGAAGAGGAAAGTGCGCCGCTCGTTGCAGGATTTTTCAAAGATGTACCGGCAGGAGAACTGGATGTCGAACGCATCACATGGCTGGTTACGCATCATCATACCTATACAAATGTAGAGGGAATGGATTACCAGATCCTGCTGGAAGCCGATTTTCTGGTCAATGCCGGCGAGAGCGAATATTCAAAACAGGCGATTGAAAATTTCTGCAGAAAAGTATTTCGGACGGAAGCGGGAACGCATCTGTTGAAGAGTATGTTTCTGGAGAAGGAATAAGGTCATGAAGTGTGACATCCTCCCCCACCTCTACAGGTGGTGGAGGATGTCACTTTTACAGCAGGACAGCCGGGGTCATTTAACCTTTATGGCGGTCAACCGGGAGATCCCGAAGTATCTGGATGCTACCTTATGGAACAGGGGATTTGTGGATACAAACGGCAAATACTATGAGCTTTGGAATGCGCAGGCACAGTATTATACGGAGTAAAATTTTGGCAATCTGTCGGCAGAAGCCATTCACAGAGAGATTGACGGTACACTGAAACGGCTGGGAACAGAGTATCTGGATCTGTATATCATTCACCGTTTTGACTACGAAACTCCGATTGAGGAAACAATGGAAGCCCTGAATGTATGACCGCACTGGCATGGCAATGGGCGAAGGGAGTCAGCTCCCCGATTATCGGTGCGACCAAGGCGGCAATTGTTTCGTAAAAAATTATGGCATGTAAAACGCCGTCAGACTACAACAAGTCTGACGGCGTTTTGCGTTAGGAAGCTCTTTGAAGAAACATCTATATTATTTCGTTTCCTGTCCCGCTTTCTTCCGGAACAGTTCTTTTCCACAGCTGATGACAATGATGACACCAAGAACCATCAGCAGAATGGCGATGATGAGCTGCAGTCCCTCAACGAGGAAGACAGCGGTTCCTGCTCCATACGCTTTTACAAGTGCAATGACACGCTCTACCAGTGCGGTAAAGGTGACACAGAGCATGATGATGAGCGGCGGGAACAGGGTTCTGTTTTCACGGCCGGTGACTTTCAGGAAGACACAGAGCGTGATCAGAACGAGTGCACTCAGCATCTGGTTTGCACTTCCGAACAGCGGCCAGATATTGGCATATCCGATCTGGGTCAGGATGTAGCCGCAGAGCAGAGTAACAATGGTAGAGAAATATTTATTGCAGAGCAGCTTTCTCCATCCGGCAGCATGTTCCATATCATCGACAGTGAACAGTTCCTGGAAGGACATACGGCCGATTCGTGCAACGGAGTCAAGACTGGTAAGTGCCAGCGCCGATACACACATCGTCATGAAGCACTGTGCTCCGTATACCGGGATGCCGAACATTTCCAGAAATCCGGCAACACCGGAAGAAAAGATCGCAAATGGCGTTCCGACAGCAGCCGTACCGTCTGCAGAAGCAGCAGCACCGGCAACGCAGAGGGCGAGGACGGCAAGCAGGCTCTCCAGAACCATAGCTCCGTATCCGACTTTCTGCATATCTTTTTCATTCGCAATGGTTTTCGAAGAGGTTCCAGACGATACCAGGCTGTGGAATCCGGAAACAGCACCACAGGCAACGGTGACAAACAGGATCGGGAACAGATCTCCGGATGCCGCATTGTGGAAACCGGTGTACATTGGAAGATTCATTTTCGGGTGTGCAACAACAAGTCCGACAACAGCGCCAAGGATCATGCCGGCAAACATAAAGGTTGTCATAAAGTCACGCGGCTGCATCAGAAGCCACATCGGAAGGACAGCGGCAAGAAAGATGTAGGCAAATACCAGATAAGTCCAGGTTGCTTTGCTTGTTACAAGCGGTACATTCATGCCGATTGCAAAAGCTGCAACGGTGCATGCAAGGCCGAGTACCATTTCTTTCCAGCCTTTCCACTGCAGTTTTTTCTGGAGCAGTCCGAAGACAACAGCAAAAGCGATAAACAGAAGGGAGATGCTTCCGGCAGCGCCGTTTACAGTTGCCTGGGCAGAAAGCTTTGTGACGCCGTCAACCGTTTCGTAAGCATTAAATGTTCCGGCAACCATATCTGCAAAGGCGGCGATAACGATCAGTGTAAAGAGCCAGCAGAAGAGAAGAAACAGTTTTTTTCCTGTTTTGCCGATGTATTTCTCAATGAGAAGTCCCATGGATTTTCCTTCGTTTTTGACACTCGCATACAGCGCACCGAAATCGGTAACAGCACCAAAGAAGATACCGCCGATCAGGATCCATAAAAGGACGGGAACCCATCCAAAGACAGCGGCCTGAATGGCACCGGTGACAGGGCCTGCACCTGCGATTGAAGAAAACTGATGGGCGAATACGGTCCATCCATCGGTAGGGACGTAATCCTGACCGTCATTTTTTGCAACGGCAGGTGTTTTTGCTTTGGGATCGATGCCCCATTTCTTTGCCAGCCAGCTTCCGTAGAAGGTATAACCTGCTATCAGACATACAGCGGCGATCAGTACAATAACCAACGTGTTCATAATAAAATTCCTCCTCGTTCAAAAATGATATTTCCAGTTTACATGGATTTCAAATGGAAAAAGAAAAGGGAAAAGGCAATTGTGTTGGTATGCTTGGAAACAAAAAAAGCTTCGTCTCCCTGACTTATGCAAGAAGACGAAGCTTTCAAAAAACGCTCCGCGTTACCACTTCTAATTATCGGCTGTTTCTTTTGGTCGATCACTCAGACAAGATCCCCGAAACCATTTGATACACTTTCCGGTGAATCTCTTCTCTGCTAACGGTGAGAGGCCGGTCCGGACTACTTTCCATTTCTGGTTTCGTCTGTACAGCTCACAGGGGATTGTTCTTTGGGATACCTGCCATCTCGCACCAGCCGATGGTTCTCTGCAAAGGCTCACCCGAAAAATGTTGTCCTGCTCATTGCTTTTTTCTGATCCCTTTTTTCTTTTGAACACTTTGCATTATAGTCTCATTTTTCGGTTTGTCAAGCAATTTTAAAAAAAATATCATGTTTTTTCCCTGAAAATAGTAAAAATCTATTTCTTGACACAGAAAACCAAAATTTTTATAATAGAAGAAAAAGCGCAGAACCAGAAGGCTTCTGCGGAAAGGTGGTATTTTTGTATGGGGTATTATGACAAAGAACGTGTAAGGGGATTTTTGCACAATCAGGACGGTATTATTGTGAATGATTTCGGAGAAGAGGTGATTCTCCGCGGCTGGGGCATGGGAAACTGGGATAATCCGGAAGGATTTATGCTCGGCACCCAGAGCGGCTTTGGACTGTTCGAGCCTGGAAAATATGCGCCGATGGGACGCATGGACCGTGGAAGAAGTATGGACCAGATTCTACGGGAGACCTGCGGAACGAAATATGCGGAGGAGTTCTGGAAACGCTGGAGACGGCTGTATCTGACGGAGGAGGATATTGCACTTCTCTCCAGACGCGGTTACAATTCCGTGCGTCTGCCGATCCGCGCAGGAAGCTTTCTGTATGAGGAGCCGGGGATTACGTATAATGAAGATTCCTTTGCCATGCTGAATGATGTTCTCGACTGGTGTGAGACGTATCAGGTTTATGCTGTCGTAGATTTCCATGCGGCAACGGCAGGCCAGTCCGGAATTCCGTGTGATGACGGCGTGGACAATGGACAGCATCTGTATGACGATGAAGAATCGATGGAGCGGATGTTTCTTCTGATGGAAGAGTTTATGAGAAGATACAAAGACCGCTGGATCATCGGCGCATATGACT
>OGZW01001551.1_pt1 | contig 18634 bp, 23 predicted proteins | sample 1577001 | NCBI WGS metagenome assembly OGZW01 (sample SAMEA3541519, study PRJEB24748) | human gut metagenome | biome: human gut; feature: human-associated habitat; material: faeces | place: China | collected 2012 | reverse complement strand
GAGGCTGTAGTGGTTGAAGCAAGAAGCTCCGACTTCTAAACGAAGTGTAAGTCGGAGTAGTTCACGACTAGAGATTCTAAGGAATCTCTTTTTTCTTTATATAAGTGACAGATAAGCGATAAAGTTGTATGATAATCACGGTGATGAAATGAATAGAGAAAAGACAAAACAAATTGTAACAGGAGCATTTATGGCAGCTCTTTTTGGAGTGTTATCAGTTGTAAATGTTTATACAGGGACGATGTTTGATATTATTTTTATTTATCTAATGACAGTTGCCTTAGCTTATTATACGTTTAAGTTTAATGAAAAGATGGCTGTTCTTGTCTTGTTTACAAGTACGTTTATTTTATTTTTAACAGGTGAACTATTTTTTACTTTGTATTCTTTTTTTACTTTACCATTAGGTATTTTATATATTTATTGTATAAAAAAGAAGATTGATGGTAAATGGATTTTAAGAGTTTATAGTATGTTGAAGAATTATATTGTTTTATTTTTATTAAATTCTTTATTAGGTTTAAATACTTTTACAGATGCAAAAGATATTTATTATAGTATTGTTGGTCTTTTTCCTTTTTTAGAAAGTGATTTTTTAAAGAATGGAATGTTTATTATTTTATGGATCGTTTTATCATTTTCAGAAGTTTATATTATTAAAGTTTACACGAATCTATTTATCCTTCGAATGAATAAAAATAAGATGATGAAATAAATGAATTCATGTATAATATAAGGTAATAAAGAGGAGGGTATTTCATGATTAAGAAGCTTATGCAACTTAGAAATACAATAGTTGCTTTATTAGGTATAGAATTTGTATTAGTTTTATTAACTTATATGTTTTTACAAAATCGTGTTACTTTAGCTTTAATGATTTATATTTTAATAAAAAATGTTGTTTGTATCATTGTTCTCTATTATCTCCATAATATGTTTAGTGAAACAACTTATAGTGTTAAAGAAGCATTAAATAATGAATCAAAGAATGCTTTGATTTTTGGTGGAATAGGGCTTATTAAATATGATGAAAATAGAAATGTTGTTTGGGTCAGTGATTTATTACATGAACTTGGTATTCGTATCGTAGGGAAGAAATTACTTGAATGGCAACCTTTACTCGCAATACTTTTTGAAGATGAAGATGTTAGAACAATAGATATTAATTCTAGAAAATATGAAGTTTATAATTCTAGAAATAATCGTTTATTATTTTTAAAAGATGTAACAGATTTAACAACGATTGAAAAGGAATATAATGATCAACAATTATGTGTTGCCTATTTAACAATTGATAATTATGATGATTCTATTGAATATGCAGATGAACAAAAATCAGTCATGATTGAAACAACTTCAAGACAAATGATTTTTGATTGGGCCAAAGATAATGGAATTATCTTAAAAAGATATAAAGAAGATGGTTATTTAGCTGTTTTTAATGAAAGGATTTATCGTAAACAAGTAGAAGTTCGTTTTTGTATTTTAGATGAATTTAAACAAAAGATGGAATCAATTGGTGCCGTGATGTCTTTATCAATGGGAATAGGAAGAGGATCTAAAGTTTTACGTGAATTAGATGAACTTGCTTTTAGTGCTATTTCTTTATCGTATTCACGTGGTGGAGATCAAGTGGCAGTAAAAACATTAGATGAAGAAATTCGATATTTTGGTGGAAATAGTGAAAATAGTGAAAAAGCGAACCGTGTTAGAGCACGTGTTATTTCACAAACACTAGCAAGTATAGTAAAACAAAGCCAAAATATCCTTATTATGGGACATAAACAATCTGATTTAGATTCTTTTGGAGCAAGTTTAGCGGTTGCTAAATTTGCTAAAGCATTTGAAAAGGATGCTTATGTGATTGTTGATGAAAATTCTTTAGAAGAAAAAACAGGAAATATTGCACGTCGTTTAATGGCAGAGGATTTATATAAAGGAAAAATTATTTCTCCTGCAAAAGCCATTGATTTAATTGATGAAGATACATTACTTATTTGTGTTGATAATCATAAGCCAGCATTGGCTATTAGTGAAGAACTTTTGGATAAGGCTGAAAAGATAGTCGTGATTGATCATCATCGTCGAGGGGAAGACTTTGTTGATTCACCAATTTTAACTTATTTGGAACCAGCTGCTTCTTCAACTGTAGAATTAGTGGTTGAATTATTTGAGTATCAAAGAGTTGAAATTGAAGTTTTACCAACAGAAGCAACTGTTATGTATGCGGGAATGTTGGTGGATACAAACTATTTTAGAAATCATGTTGGATCACGTACTTTTCAAATTGCTTCAAAGCTTAAAGAAAAACAAGCGAATGTTTCTAGAGCTTATGAGTTCTTGCAAGATGATTACAAAACGACACAAGAAAAAATGTCTATTTCAGCTAATGCATATCGTTTTGGAAATGATATACTAATAGCATATGGAAATGAAGAAGAAATTTATACAAGACCTCTACTAGCGAAAGTTGGTAATGAGTTATTAAATATTGCTGAAATTAAAGCAGTATTTGTTGCAGGACGCGTAGATAAGGATAAGATTGCTATTTCTGCTCGTTCTAAGGCAGAGGTTAATGTACAATTGATTATGGAAAAACTTGGAGGTGGTGGTCATTTTTCAATGGCTGCTTGTCAGGTTGAAGAAAAAACTGTTAAGGAAACGATCGATAAGTTAGAAGAAGCTATTGATCAATATTTGGATGAAAGAGGGTAAAAAAGATGAAAGTAGTTTTATTAGAAGATGTTAGAAAAGTAGGTAAAAAAGGGGATGTTGTCAATGTATCTGATGGATATGGACAAAACTTCTTAATTAAAAATAAATTAGCTGTTAAGGAAACAGCAGGTGCTAAAAAGATTTTAGAACAACAAAAAGAAGAAGCAAGATTACAAGATATTGAAAACAAGAAAAATGCGGAAGCACTAAAAGAAAAAATTGAAGGTATTACATTAGAATTTGTTTTAAAATCTGGTAAAGATGGTAAAACATTTGGAAGTGTTTCAACAAAACATATCGTTGAACAATTAAGAGAAAAATATGATATTAGAGTCGATAAAAGAAAATTTATCAATGCACATCCAATTGGAGCATTAGGATATTCAAACTTAAAAGTTGAACTATACAAAGGAGTTATTGCTACTATTAGAGTTCACTTATCTGAAAAATAGGAGGGAGATTTATGCCAAGAGTTTTCCCACATGATTTAGAGGCAGAACGTTCTTTACTGGGATCTATGCTTATATCAAAAGAAGCTTGCCAAGATATTTTGAATAAGTGTGAAGATAGAGATTTTTATGAAGAATCACATAAAGTATTATTCAATGCAATGAGTGAACTTTCGAGACAAAATATACCTGTTGATGTTACAACGATTACTTCTTATCTATTAGATCATAGCCAATTAGATAAAGTAGGTGGAGTAGAATACTTAAGACAATTAAGTGATTCAGTTCCAACTTTAGCTCATAGTGAATATTATTTAAAGATTATTCATAATAAATCGATTTTAAGAAAAATCATCAATGAAACAACAAAAATAGCTGAAAATGCTTTTGGAGATATTGAAGATATTGATGGTTTTATTGATGAAAGTGAAAAAACAATGTTGGCCATTACGAGAGATCGTAATGCCGGAGAGTTTGTTGATGTAAAAAAAGTTATTAGAGAAGTAACGGATCGTTTAAATAAATTACAAAGTATTGATGGTAATATTTCAGGTATTCGTACAAATTTTAGAGATTTGGATAAAATAACATCAGGACTTCAAAAAGGAGACTTGATTATTTTAGCGGCACGTCCAGCAATGGGGAAAACAGCTTTTGCCTTAAATATTGCTCATAATGTTGCTTTTAAATCAGAAGATCCAGTAGCTATTTTTTCATTAGAAATGCCTGCGAGTCAATTAGTACAAAGAATTATTTGTTCCATGGGTGGAATTGAAGGTTCTACCATGAGAACAGGTGAAATCTTGAAAACAAATGCAAATAAATACTATGCGGCAGCTGAAAGAGTCAGTAAATGTAATTTATACATAGATGATACGCCAGGAGTTAAAATCAATGAAATTGTCGCTAAATGTCGAAAATTAAAACAAGAACATGGTTTAAAATTAATTGTTATCGATTATCTTCAATTAATTACTGGAAGTTCCAATAATCGAGAATCAAGACAACAAGAAGTCTCAGATATTTCAAGACAATTAAAAATGTTGGCCAGAGAATTAGATGTTCCTGTTATTGCTTTATCACAGTTATCACGTTCAGTTGAACAAAGACCAAATAAACGTCCAATGATGTCTGACTTGCGTGAATCAGGAGCCATCGAACAAGATGCTGATATCGTTACCTTTATTTATCGAGAAGGATATTATAAAGCTAGTGAAGGTAAAGAAGAGGAAGATAATGGTTTAACAGAAATTATTATCGCTAAGCACAGAAATGGAGCAACAGGTGAAGTTAACCTTGCTTTTGAAAAGAATTTTAGTAGATTTACAGACTTAGCACCTATTGGTCCTGATGGAAGTAGTGCGGGTGTAAGAGATGTAAGAGGTTAGGAGAAGAAAGAATGTATCACCAATATCGAGAAGGATATATAGAAGTTATATGTGGATGTATGTTTGCTGGTAAAACAGAAGAACTTATTCGTAGAATTAATGTTTTATCTTATGCGAAACAAAAAATATTAGTATTTAAACCAAAAATAGATGATCGTTATTCAGAAATAGAAATTGCTTCACATTCAGGTAGAAAAGTACCATGTTATGCAATTGATGATCCTGAAGAAATCTTAGATAAAGTAACAGATGATGTTCAAGTTGTTGCTATTGATGAAGTGCAATTCTTTGATGAAAAAATTGTTGATGTATGTGAATATCTTGCAGATAAAGGCGTTCGTGTCATGGTTGCAGGATTAGACAAGGATTTTAGAGGAGAAGCTTTTGGTGTTATGCCAGAACTTCTAACAAAAGGAGAATTTGTAACAAAGTTAACAGCTGTTTGTGCTAAATGTGGCTCACCAGCAACACGTACACAAAGACTTGTAGATGGTAAGCCAGCATCTTTTGATGATCCTGTTGTTTTAGTAGGAGCAGTTGATCATTATGAACCAAGATGCAGACATTGTCATGAAGTTGTCAACAAACCTATAAAAATAAAAAGAAAAGCTAAAAGTTCACAATAAATTAACATAGATTCATTATTATAAGGGTGTAAAAGAAAACCTCCCCTTAATATAAACAAAGAAAAGGCACATACTTCGGTATGTGTTTTTTTTATTGCTATATATCGTTTAACGATATATAATAGAAGTGAAAAAAGTATCGTTAAACGATATAGGAGATGAAACAAATGCCTAAAAGAGAAATGGAAGTATTAACCCCACAAATGTATTATGTATTACTTGTTTTACATCAACCGATGCATGGTTATGAAATCATGAATGAAATTACCAAAATAACAAATGGGGAAATCACTGTAGGAGCAGGTTCTTTATATACTTTATTACCAAAGTTTGAAAAAGAATGTTATATCAAATTAGTGAAAGTAGAAAATAATAAAAAAATCTATCAAATTACAAATCTAGGGAAAAAGAAATTACAAAAAGAAAAAGAAAGGATGCTTAAACAAATTTCATTATTAGATCAAATAGGAGGATAAGCTTATGAAATACAAATATGTCTTAAGAAATAGTTTGTATTTAGATGAAGAATTACAAGATTATTTTAATGGGATGTCAAAAAATGGTTGGCGTTTAGATTTGGTGGGTTATTATTATCGTTTTATAAAAGATGAACATACTTATAAGTATCAAATAGATTACACACCTATATCAAGTGAATATCAAGATATTTTAAAGGAAATGGGGTATCACGAAGTAAGAAATTCATTTGATGATTTTAGAGTTTTAGAAAATGAAAATGTTGATGCACCTGATTTAAATACAGAATTTGTTTTTGATAAAAATAATAAAATGAAACAATTTAAAAAGATTCGCTATTTTATTTATCCAATTTTAGCTTATTTCTTATTTTGGTTAGGTAAGATTTTTATAAAAGATATTGTAGAGATAGGTAAACCTGTTCTTTATTATGAAGGATTTGGTTCATTGTTGATGGGTATTGTTTTTATTATTTTATCATTTGTACTCTTATTTGTGACAATTTTAAATTTTTCTATTTTATATGCATTAAAAAATGATAAAGATTTAAAAAGCTTAAAGAAACTAAACAGTATTAAAGACCATTTAAGTATTCTATTTTATATTTTGTTATTAATAAGTGGTGTTTTTTACTTATTAAAATCATTTATAACATTAGATTTAAAAGTCATTGTTTATCTTTTACTTACATGTATTATAGGAGTAGTTTTATCACGTATTATTAAAAATAATAAATATAACAGTGCCATTGCTGCTTTTGTAGCTATTGCTATTTGTGGACTTATTTTTCCTCAGGTACAAATGGATGATTCATTATTTGAAAGCAGCACTGTTAAAACAAAAATCACAAATTATGAAAAAGATATAAAAGATACAACATGTATCTATCCACAATTAGATGTCTTAATTAAAAAAGATAAGTATAAAGATGAAATCTTTAAATACATCATTATCAAAACAGAACATGATACAAGAGATAATCAAAATTTTGAAAAAGCAGTAAATACAAAATCTAATGTTTCATGGGACAGTAATAAAACACAATATGTTCATTATGAAAAAGCTATTCAATCCTTTAATAAAAAAGGAAATACATATGACAATGGAACATATGTAATCAAAGTATTAAAAAATAGAATTATTACAAGATACAAATAATAAGGGAGGATAAGACGATGAAACACAAATATGTTTTAAGAAATAGTTTGTATTTAGATGAAGAGTTACAAGAATATTTTAATAAGATGTCTAAAAAAGGTTGGCGTTTAGATTTTATAGGCTATTATTATCGTTTTAGTCATGATGAACATGTTTATAAGTATCAAATAGATTACACTCCATCCTCTAGTGAATATAATGAAGTTTTGAAGGAAATGGGATATCATGATGTAGAAAATGCATTGCCTGATTTTAGAGTGTTAGAAAATAGAAATGTAGATGCGCCAGATTTAAATACAGAATTTGTATTTGATAAAAATAATAAGATCAAACAATTTAAAAAGATGAGATACTTTGTATATCCAATATTAGCTTGTTTCTTATTTTGGATTGGGAAATTATTTTTAACTGATTTCTTTGAAATTGGTTTTCCAATTGTTTATTATGAAGGATTTACTAAATATTTTATTGTATTAATGATTTTTACTGTAGCTATAGGTATTTTGTTGTCATCTATTTTGAATTTGTTAATTTTATATGCTTTAAAATATGATAAAAGTTTAAGGATATTAAAGAAATTAAATGGAATAAAAGATTATTTGATCTTTGCTATTTCTATTATTTATTTAATAGGTATTATCGTTACTTCTTTATTAAGTGCTAATGTTTTTTACATGACTTTTATTCCTATTATAATTATTGGAATATTGCAAAAGTTAAGTCCAAAATTCAATACAAAACAAATGAGATACTTTTTTATAGCAATGCTTACTTTATGTTTGTTTATAAATACGAATCAAAATAACCAACAATATGAAACATATGAAAAAATAGATGATCTTTATGAAAGTGAAGCGGTTAAAACTAAAACTACAAACTGTATAAAAAAAGTAAAAAATCAAGAAATTATTTATTATGAAAGAAATATCACTATTAAAAATGATATTTATAAAAATGGAGTATTTAAATTTATTATTATACTTACTGATTATGAAACAAGAGAAAATAATGCTTATATTCAATTTTTAAATGATGATTATACTTATCAATTTGATACAAATAAAATTCATTACAAAAACTATGACCAAGCAATAAAATCATTTAAGAAAAAAGGAAATACTTATACAAATAAAGATTACCAAATTGTTGTAACAAAAAATAAAATTAAAACAACATATATAGGAACAAGGTGATAAAAATGAAAAAGATAATAATATTATTATTTGTTGTTCTACTTACCGGATGTGATATTAAAAAAGTAGAAATGAATCATTATGAAATAGACGAAATCCCATATAAGTTTCCTTTAAAATATAAACAAAGTAATGAATCAAATGAATATTATCATTGCTATCAATTAGATAAAAATAATAGAATTACATTAAAAGCCATAGATGTTGAAACTATGTCTACAAGAAAAGAAGCTTATACATTTTTAAAAGATGAAATATACCAAAATTATAATACAGAAGAAAACATCAAAAAGAGAAGTTATCAATCAGATAATACGGATAAACCAGGCTATAGATATGAATTTAAAAACAAAAATAATAAAAAAGCTGGTGGATTTGTTTATGGAACGTTTGTAAATAAAAATAAAGTCATTATTTTTAGCTATGAATATAAAGCAGGTAGAGATGAAGAACATGAATCGGAATATGAATATTTGATGAGTGACACAGAATATGGATACTATGATTAAGGCGGTAAGCGTCAATTTATAATCATAGAATAAAAAAACAAACAGTAAGCCTTCATAATGAAGAAAATGTCCTGTTTGTTTTATTATTGCAGATAATTTATCATAATAAGTGCAACATGTAAGAAAAAAATAAAAAGTCCATGAACTCTCGTGGTAAAATGTGAGTGGCTAAACAAACATTTTTAAAGGAGAATATCATGAACTATAAACACCTTAACATAAATGAAAGAATTATAATAGCACAATTAAAATTAAGTGGGCTTTCCATTAGAGAAATTGCACATCAGTTAGATAGAAATCCAAGTACAATTTCTAGAGAGCTCAAACGAAACAGTTATAAAACTGGTAGTGGTTATCGTATAACGAGATATACGGCATCTACAGCTCAAAATAAGTGTATAGAGAAAAAACATAAATGCGGACGTCATCAGATTATATCCAATGAGGCTATTTCATATGTAAAGAATAGGATTGAAGAACATTGGTCTCCAGATGAAATATATCACAGAAAGTGTAGTGACCTTGATATACCATCAACTTCAACAATTTATCGTATGATTAGGCAAAAACGATTAGGAAGTATTACAATGAATTGATTGCGTCGAAAAGGTAAGTTCAAAAGGCCGGCCGAAACAAGAGGAAAATTCAACGATGGTGGAAGATCTATAAAAAAGCGTGATAAAAGCGTATATAAACGTACTGAATTAGGGCATTGGGAAGGTGATACTGTAGAATCTGGAAGAGTTGATCATAAAAGAAAATCTAGTTATTGCTTCGTAACGTTAGCAGAAAGGAAATCAAGATTTTATATCGCAATCAAAGTTAAAAATAGAACAGCAGCCGTTGTAACACCTGCGATAATAGAAGCATTAAGTGGCTTTCCTAATGAATTAGTAAAAACTATTACCTTTGATAGAGGAAAAGAGTTTTCTGGATATGAGCAAATTGAGAAAGAATTAAATTGTAAAACATATTTTTGTGATCCGTATTGTGCATGGCAAAAAGGTACGAACGAAAATACAAATGGCTTACTTAGAGAGTTTTATCCAAAAGGAATGGATTTATCAAACGTTGACGAAGAAGAATTACAATATAACATAGATTTACTTAACAACAGACCAAGAAAGTGTATAAATTATAAAACACCTAACGAAGTCATAAACTCACATTAGGTGTTGCACTTAATTTGACAATTTACCTGCTCAAAAAGAACATATTTCTATGCCTTTTTGTTTTTGTATAGATTTTTTGGTAATTCTTCTGACCATGGCATGCTTTCTTCAAGTACTGGAAGTGATTTTATTTTTCTTTCTTTGGTTATACGATCATAATCCTTTTTGTATTTTTTATCGTATACCTTCTCAAGATAAAACAGTTTATTGATCAACTGATACATTTTATATGTTTGGGTTTCTTTTATTACTATTCCTTTTGGTGCAACATCCATTACTTCTACCAGTTTTCTTCTAAGATGAGCAAAACATCCCATGTTTTTACATCTTCTATATTTGCATAGGCCTGGTAGCCATCACTTTGAATGACTCCATTAAAGCCTTCAAGATAATCACTGGCTCTATCATATTTTCTGTCGTTTTCAAACTGATAGAACATCATCTTCACTCTTTTTCAGTTCCAATACTTCCAGCTTTGTTTCATCTGCATTGATATATTCACATTTTAGAAGCTGATTATGCATGTACTCAACAAACTCTTGAAAATATAGATCATAGAGTTTCATGATCCAGTTGGACATTGTCTGTCTCGATAATATAATCCCTGTGCGTTCAAGTGCTTTTCCTGTCTGTATAATGGCAAAGAAAGATTGTATTTTTTATCAAGTATCGATGCGAGCAATGATGGTGAAGCAAAACTTTTAGGTATGACTGCTTTAGGCATATCACCTTTGTACATTGGCGTTGTTTCAATTTCTTCATCATATTCCCCACTGTAAACATATTGAATATGTTTTATGACTTCATAATATTCTTTATGATGGACAAGTTCCTTTCTTTCATTCGTTCCAATCAACCTTAATGGCTTTCCTGTTTGAGGATCTGTTTTATCTTCCAAATCATGTTCAACAACTGTTTCAGGAAGATCTTCAATCCCTCTTTTCTTTGATTTCTTTCTTGAATGTGATGTAACTTTTATCTGTAGTTCTGGTTCTATTTTTAATACTGTTGATTCAGTTTCAGACTTTCTATGACTGTATTTTTTGCTCCAAGTTCAGCTTCCAACTGTCTGATTCCTCATGCTTTTTAAACTTGAACTTTCCATTTTCAAGTCTTCTTGTAAAAAGCCAGAAGCCATTGGCTTCATAATAAAGCATCTTGATTCTATTACGTGAAGCATTGGTAAAAATAAACAAGCTATGATCCAAGACATTCATGCTGAACTGAGATGTAACAATCAAAGCAAGATCATCAATTTGTTTTCTCATGTCACAAAACTGCTTGGCAACATAAATATTTTTGATTTCATCATTATTGATAAGCATAGCAGGTTCTCCAATAAAATCTTGAAATTTTGTTTGGAACAGAAAATACGATGACGGTCAATATCAAAATCAATAACATCATTACTTTTATCAATGATGACAGGAATAAAAATATTTTCTTCATCAAGAATCAAAGCCTTTTGTTTATAGAAGCTGGAAATACAAATAGGATTGTCATTACAATACTTTTTAATTGTCAAACCACTTTGTTTCTGTGCTTCGATAACTTCCTTCCATTTTTCTTTTCCTCTAATTATCAAAAAAGATGCGCCTCCTTATTAAGTACATCCTTATTGTATTGAATTCATCCATTATTTATAATCGCTTATTTATTTGACGCTTACTTAAGGCGCATGAAAACATGTGTCTTTTTTAATAGAATTATATCTTGATAACAAATTATTACAGGAATATAATATTTGCGGTGATAAAAATGGAAAATTATGACGAAGTAGAACAGAATGTAGAACAATTAGAAGATGAGTTAGAAGAAGTTGAAGAAGAACTCGAACAAAAAGAAGAAGGCTTTCTAGAGTGTGAACGTTGGCGTTGTTTTTTATTATTGATTACTGTAGGGGGATTCTTTGGGGCTTATACTTTTTCAGTAAAAGGTGGTGTTTTCTGTAATGCCCAAACAGCCAATATTGTTTTATTTGGCATGGCTTTAGGTAATATGGATTTCTCAAGAGCTGCTTATTTATTAATTCCTATTAGTTCTTATTTTATAGGAACAATGGTTTCTGAATATTTGGCTTTAAAAATAAAGAAATATAGAAAATTAAGATGGGATACCATCTTAATAGGGGTAGAAATAATTACTGTTATTATTTTAGGACTACTTCCTAGTAGTGTACCTGATCAAGTATTTCAAGTAACAATTAACTTTATTTGTGCAATGCAATTTAATACTTTTAGACAAGCAGAAAAGGTTGGGATGGCTACTACTTTTGTCACAAATCATATTAGACAAACAGGAAGTTTCTTTGTTCGTTGGTTAAGAAAGAGACACGAAAAGAAATATTTAAATCGTTCTTTAAGACATTTATGTATGATTTTATGTTTTATAGGTGGCGCTGCTCTTTCTACTGTGATGTGTCATTATTTTAAAGATAGAGCTATATGGGGTTCACTTATTTTCTTAATTATTTTACAAGGGGACTTATTATATGCTGATTTAGTCAAAGAAAAAGAATTATTAGATCAAGTTCCAAATGGGCATTAATGCCCATTTTTTCTTGTTTAAATCGTCTATTTCATGTATTATTATTGTGCTATGAGTATAAAAAATTTAATGGAGGTAAAAAGCTATGAATGAAAGTATGTTAGATAGATTAGTATCTATGGAAAATAGATATGAAGAATTAGGTCATATGTTAATGGATCCAGATATTGGTACAGATATTAAAAAAATGACAGATGTTACAAAAGAACAAGCTTCTTTACAAGCTGCTTATGATTTGTTTCAAGAATATAAAGAAGTAAAAGATGGTATTGATGGTGCTAAAGAATTAATGAAGGAAAATGATCCTGAAATTAAAGAAATGGCAAAAATGGAATTAGATGAATTAGAAGAAAGAATGCCAGATATTATTAAAAAATTAGAATTAGAATTAATTCCTAAAGATCCAAATGATAATAAAAACGTTATTATGGAAATCCGTGGAGCTGCTGGTGGAGATGAAGGAAATATCTTTGCAGGTGACTTATATAGAATGTATGTAAAATATGCTGAAAGCCAAGGATGGAAAGTAGAAGTTATGGAAGCTGAAGAATCTGAAGCTGGTGGTTTCTCACTTATTTCATTCAATGTGATTGGTGATGGTGTTTATGGTAAATTAAAATATGAATCTGGATCACACCGTGTTCAACGTGTTCCTAAGACTGAAACACAAGGACGTGTGCATACTTCAACTGCAACAGTATTAGTTATGCCAGAAATGGAAGAAGTTGATGTACAAATTAATAAAAGTGATTTAAGAATTGATACTTATCGTGCAAGTGGTGCCGGAGGACAACATATCAATAAAACAGATTCAGCTGTTCGTATTACTCACTTACCAACAGGAATTGTGGCAACAAGCCAAGATGGACGTTCTCAACATGATAACCGTGATAAAGCAATGAAAGCTTTAGTAGCACGTGTTTATGATTACTTCCAATCTCAACAAACAGAAGCAATTGATAGTGAAAGAAAATCGAAAGTTGGTACTGGAGATCGTGCTGAAAAGATCAGAACTTATAACTATCCTCAAAACCGTGTAACAGATCATCGTATTGGACTTACAATTCAACAATTAGATCGTATTATTGAAGGTAAATTAGATGATATTATTACAGCATTAATCAATGAAGATCAACGTCTTAAATTAGAAGGACAAAAATAATGAAAACAGTTAGAGAATTAATTAGGGAAGCCGAAAGTAAATTAGATGATGAACATAAAGATGTCAATGTTGCCAAAGTCTTATTTTATCATCTTGCGAAGAAAGAACCTCATGAACTTTATTTAATGATGAATGAAGAAGTAGAACCTGAATTAGAAAAAGCTTTTCTTGCAGGAATGGAAGAATATTATCAAGGAAAACCTATTCAATATATTAAAGGTTGTGAAAGTTTCTTTGGTAGAGACTTTAAAGTGAATGAAGATGTATTGATTCCTCGTTATGAAACAGAAGAATTGGTAGAAAACATCTTATATCGTATTGATGATTACTTTAATGATTATAAAGAAATTCATTTATGTGATGTAGGGACAGGAAGTGGTGCTATTGCGATTACTCTTGCTTTAGAAGAACCACGTTTAAAAGTCATTGCGACAGATATTTCTAAAGAAGCTTTAGTTGTCGCTCAAGATAATGCGAAAACATTAGGCGCAAATGTAGAATTTAGAAATGGAGATATGTTACAACCTTTATTAGATACACATGAAAAAGTAGATATCTTTGTTTCTAATCCACCTTATATTCCTAATGATCAAGATATTGAAGCAATGGTTAAAGACAATGAACCTCATGTAGCATTATTTGGAGGAAATGATGGTCTTTATTTCTATCGTAAGATTTTTAAAGAAGTAAAACCTTTATTAAATGATAAAGCTTTATTAGCTTTTGAAATGGGATTTGATCAAAGAGAACTTATGGAAACTGCAATCAAAGAATTCTTTGGAGATTATCCTTTTGAAATCATAAAAGATATTAATGGAAAAGATAGAATGTTGTTTATCTATTATAATTTAAAATGATGATAGAAGCAGATAGAATAAAGATACAAGCTATATCTTTACAAGATATAGCACGCTTTAGCGAATATCGTGATAAAGAAGAAGTAGCTGAGTATCAATCATGGGATGAATATCCAATAGAAAAAGCAAAACAACGTATTACTTATTGTATAAAGCACCCTTTTCATGGGAAAAGAGGTAATTATCAATTAGGAATCTATTTAAAAGATGAGAATTATCTTATTGGTGATCTTTTTATAGAAATAGATGGACATACAACTTTTACCCTTGGGTATACTTTAGATAGTCTTTATTGGTCTAAAGGATATGCCAGTGAAGCCTTAGAAGCAATTCTTCAATATATGTATGAAGAATATCATTTTAAGATTTGTTTATGTCATGTCTATGAAGATAATGATCGCTCAATTAAACTACTTACAAGACATGGTTTTGATAGAATACATAAATCATGGTTTTATCAAGATGTCTTATATCGAAAAATGTTAAATAAATAAAAGAAAGAATATGAGTTCTTCACATTGAAAATGATTATCATTGATGTTAACGTAATAGTGAGGAAAGAGTATTCTTCCAAAATGGTAATATTAATGGATAAAATATCCAAAAATAGAGCTGAACTAGCTTATTGGTTTTAGGGTGTGGTAGCTAGCTGTAATTAGGTGATTCTACTGCCTTGCCTCATCAATGTATCTGAGATAGGCAAACCAAGGGAAGGTGATTGGCCCCCAAGCCTGGCACGGGCTAAGAAAATAATGTGATATTTGGCTTTCATGAGGAGCCCCAATCAACAAAAGAGCGCTTTATGAAGTGCTCTTTTAAATTAAAGTGCAATTAAAAAAGAATATGTATAAAACAAATAGTCATCAATTTTAAGATGTCTTTTTTTAGTGACAAAATATTTAAAAAGAAGTCTATATAATGTCTATGAGGTGGAAATAAAATGGATTTAGTTATACAAAACAAACAAAAACGTATGCATTATATTTTACCATTGACCTTGTTGATGACAACTATGATTTTTTATTATTCAAAAATACAAGGAACATCATTGCCTTTTACCCTTCCTTTATTTATTGTTGCCTTTGGAAGTGGAACCTTTTATTTTATAGGCTATTTATCAATCATAAGTTTCTTAAGTATTCTTCAACAAGATTTCTTTATATTAACTGTTTTTATAACAGTTACTTTAACTTTTTTACTTCTTAATGTTACGCATCTTTTAAAAACCAAATATTTACCAATCGTTATCAGTTTGATTTTATTACCGTTTCTTTATGCAAATCATTACAGTCTTATTCAAATAAGTTTTCTAACATTACTTACATTTTTTAATGGAATTATAGATCAAAATATCATTCCTTTACTTATTCACCAAAATAAAAATGTAATCACAATCCAAAGACTACAATCACTTATCCTTATAATCTGTACACTCTTTATCGCCTTTATACCATATAATACAACTTATACCATGATATTTATTCGTTATTTTTTATTGCTTTCTATTTACTATTTATCAATAGAGAAAGTCATGCCTATTATCTTATATCTTTCCATTATCTTTGTTTTTATATCACCAACACTCAAAGATGAAGTATTATCTCTTATTCTTCCTATGGGTTGTTTCTTTATGACCCAACCAAAAAATAAATATCTTTTTATTTCATTTTTTATGATATGTCATATTATATTACCATTCTTTATTACCTATGATTATTATTACTATGCATTTGTTATCTTAGTACCTGTCTTTTTATTTTTGCTTTCTCCACAATTAAAAACACAAGCTTTATCAATCGATAAAAACTATAAAGAAAAAACATATCAGGAACAACTAAAAAGTAAAGCAGAAGCTTTTTCTTCTTTATTCAATCAATTAACACAAGTCTTTAAAGAAGAATCACAAACAACCCATTTATCAGAATATGTAGGATATGTATATGAAGATGTTTGTTATAACTGTTCCTCAAAGAATTATTGTTTTTATAAACAAGAAGGAATGAGTCGGTTAGGTAAATTGATTTCTAAAGGAATTCAAAGAGATTTAGATGCTTTAGATTTTGATTATGTTTATCAACATTGTTTAAAACCAGATGAATATTTAAGAAGTTTGAATAATCATCAAAAAGGTTATTATAAGATGATGAAACTTGATCATGCACAACTTCATTTAAAGAAAGATCTTTTACAAGAGTTTTCTATTATGGGACATGTTTTTCAAAACTTTTCCGAAAGACTAGAGGATGAAAATGATGAAAAAAGATTGCTTGAACATTTAAGAGCTTATCGTTTTGAAGTTTATTATCTAAAGAAAATAAAACAAGATTATCAAAATTATTTATTGGAAATAGGCTTAGAAGATATCGATCAAAAAACGATAGAAGAGGAACTCATTCCTATCTTAGAAACTTATTTAAATACAACACTTGATATTGTATCTTTAAAGAAACAATATCATCACTTAGGCTATGTTTCTTTACTTTTAAAACATGAACTTAAATATGCTTTACAAATATCTAAGAAACAATATGCCCTAGAAAGTCAAAACTGTGGGGATAGTTTTTTATCCTTTGGTTATGATGAACATCATTATGTGGTATTATCTGATGGGATGGGACAAGGATATGTGGCTTATAAAGAAAGTAAACTCACATTGGATGTATTAAGTCAATTAGTAAAAAATGGAATTTCTTTAAAAGATACAATTAATACAGTGAATGCATTATTAAAGATTAAAAATCAAGGAGATATGTATACAACATTAGATTTATTTGATTTTAATTTAATGAGTTCTCGTTTAAAAGTCATTAAATATGGTGCTTATGAAAGTTATTTAATAAGAAATCAAAGAATTGATACTTTAAAATCACATTCACTTCCAATTGGGATGTCGTCGCGTTTAAAAATGCTTTCTTATGATATGAAAATACAAGAAAATGATTTATTTGTTATTGTAAGTGATGGCGTAGGAGAACATTTTTTAAGTATTTTAGAAACTTATAAAGAAGATTTGGAAGAAATGAATATTCATGAAATGGCATCATTTCTTTATCAAAAAGCTTTTTCTAAAAAGGATTTAGATGATATGACAATTATTGTAGTTAAAGTTATTTGTCGAGATTAATGTGTTATAATGTCATGGGTGATGGTATGTTGAATGAAAGTTTGTTAGATAAAAAGAAACGTTATTTGGTGGGTGTTTCTGGTGGTGTCGATTCCATGGCATTATTAGATATGTTAGTCAAAAAAGAATATCAAGTAAGAGTTGTTCATTATAACTATCATTTAAGAAATGATAGTGATCTTGATGAAAAACTGGTTTTTTCTTATTGCCAAAAACATCAAATACCTTTTTATGTAAAACAAGGTTGTGTTGACGAATATCAAGGGAATTTTGAAAAAATTGCACGTGAAAAAAGATATGCTTTTTATCATGAAATAGGGATTCAAGAAGGTATAAATGAAGTTATTTTAGGACATCATTTAAATGATTATTTAGAAAATATAATCATGCAAATAAAACAAAATAAAACCAAAGGATATCTTGGTATACAAGAAGTTTCTTATGTACAGGAAATGACGATATTACGTCCTTTATTAAAAGTCAAAAAGGAAGAACTTTATCGTTATTGTCAAGAAAATCAAGTTGAATATCATGAAGATTATACCAATTATGATACAAGTTATCTGCGAAATTATATTCGTCATATTGATTTAAAAAATTACGATGAAAAAGAGTTACTTGCTTATGCTAAGAAGCATAATGAAAGTTATTTGAAAAAACAAGAATATTTAAAACAAATGATGGAAGTTTATAAGCAGCAACATTTCTTAAATTTAAATCAAATCAAACAAGATACTTTAGAAGATGTTCTTTATGAGATGTTGAAAAAAGAAATCTATCCTCCTTATATTTCACAATCATTGATTCAAGAAATCAAAAAACAAACCCAATCAACAAAACCAAACATTGAAATAACACTACCCGTTAATTTTGTGTTCACAAAAATATATAATAATATAGCCGTTAGAAAAAAAGAATCTGACGATACGTATTCTATAAAATATAAATCATTTTATAAAGATCAACAAAAATACTTTCTTCTAAGCGATACAGGACATATTCATGATGGTATTTATCTTCGAAAAGAAGATTTTCCCATTACCATTAGAAGCTTTCAAAACGGAGATAAAATCATAACTTCTGGAGGTACCAAAAAGGTTTCAAGACTCTTTATTGATCAAAAAATACCTAAAGAGGATCGAAAAGTTTGGCCAATTGTAGAAAATAGCCAAGGAGAAATCATTTTGATCCCTCATATCGCTAAAAATATCAAGTATTTATATACAAAACCAAATGTTTTTGTGATAAAATATGACA
>OGZW01001548.1_pt1 | contig 18643 bp, 12 predicted proteins | sample 1577001 | NCBI WGS metagenome assembly OGZW01 (sample SAMEA3541519, study PRJEB24748) | human gut metagenome | biome: human gut; feature: human-associated habitat; material: faeces | place: China | collected 2012 | reverse complement strand
AAAGCCAGTGAGTACGGCGCACAGATTGACCCCATGGGCCTGCGCATCGTGCTGATAATTAAAATATCATCTTGGTGGATGAAAAACATCTTAATTATCGGAGGTCCGTATAATGAATTATACATAGAATGAACAGCTTGAACAAGTCACAGAATCAATTTTAATACTTGGATAGGAAAATGACCGCAGAGTAATTTTAATAAAAAAAGGTACGTGCTATTGTGCGTTTACATTATAATAACAAAGCCCATTTATTTACGATAAAGCAGGCAGATGGGTTTACGTTCAGTTGTTGAAAATCAACAAATATATGGTATAATAAATATAATTTGTTAAAAATAATAAAAACTAATCAGATAAAAATACAATGACGTAAAATCCGAGAAAATTATAAATAAAAAAGACTTATTGGAATATACCATATTCTTATATGGGATAGTTGTCTGTTTAGTATGGACTGAGCATTTATCTAGGCGGTTGAGCTACTATAAAGAATGTGAGCTTGCTCTTGTAACGTATTATCTAATCAGTAAATTTTACACATAGAAATATAATGTTAAAGATTAATACTTTGGATAGTAATCATATAACTGTCATGGGAATATGATTTAAAATCACATCAGCTAATGGCCTATTTAAAACTACTAGCTGGTGTACTATTTTTCAAATTCACATCTTGAATAGAAGATTTCTTCATTTTCTGATGATGGAGTTTGAAAATATCTTCTTGTTTTATGTTTCTAGCTATAGGATAAAATTATGGTTTTGATAGGAAAGGTGGAGTAAAAACTCATGACTTCATTAACTCATGTTTGTATGTGGAAAAATAAAGGATGGGAAAGGATTACTGCAGCTGAGGCTGCTAAATTGCATCCAATTGGTGGAGTGTCAGCGAACAGTGGATTATTTATGTGTGAATTATGTGGACAGTATGTATCGCTAACTAATGGTAGCTGTCGAGACAGATATTTTAAACATAGTCGTTCGGAGAAAAATAAAGATTGTCCAGAACGTGTTTTAGGTACACATGCTTCAATGACATATGATTTTTCAGATCATGAGTTACCAATGCGAATAAAAAATATTACAAGAAAAAATTTTGAATTTGAGTTGGGATTTATTCCAGTTCCATATAACCTAAATTCTAAACAGATGAAAATAATAATTACATCGAAAGGATATGAAGAAAATAAATATATATATTCTGGTGAAAGGTTAAATATTGATGGTATTACATATCTTTCAATCGGAGAAAATCCATCCACAGAATTTATTGTCAATGTTGAAGGTGTTAAGGATGATATTTATAAATTTTGGCCTCGAAAGAATAATGGAATTATATCTAGTGGAACGGTATTTGATGCTAACACAGGTAGAAAGATGGTTTATGATGCAGATGTTATTATTGGGAAAAAATATTTTATTCTTTGTATAAATAAAATCGATGATTCTCAAAGTGAGCATGTAAGTATAAAAGAAATTTCATGTAAAGAAATCTTATCAGAAAATTGGAAAATATTTGAAGTTGTAGCAAATGATTATAGTGAAGAATCTGCAAAATTTTTTTTAAAATATCATTGCAGATTAACAGAGTCACCTATTGATATTCAACAGATTTGGCCAATCTATATAGAAAATAAATATGTAATAAAGCATAACCAAAGAAATATGTTTTTACATATCAAAGGAAATGCTAGTAATATAGTGGCTTTTCCTGAAACTTATAAGCAGAAATTTGATTGTTATGATGAAACGATATTAAAGATTGAATGCAACTCAAGACAACAGTTAATTTCTGCAGGTAGAACAAAAGCCTTAAATTATGCTTATTTTTGGAAAGAAGAATTGGATGGTTTAGGAGATAATGCTAAAGCACAAATTACAGATATAAGAGGCAATTTTATTGATTCGGAACAAATGAATACATTACCAGAAAACGGGAAAGTTCTTATAAAAACACAATATGATGGGTTTGTCGAAATTATTAAGAATGATAAAATTGTTGATAAAAGGCTTATCAATGAAGATAGACGAGTAGAGATTGCTCAGATTACATGGGGGACACAAATTTCCATTTTTGTAGGCTTGGATTTAATTAAAAAAATTAAGTTTATGAAAGTTAATACTCAGACAAGTAATAATGAAAATTCTATTTTAGAAAAATTAAATTCATTTTCAGGTAAAAAAATTAAAGTTTCACATACTATAGGAAGTTTGGCAGCAAGATTAGATGAATATCCGAAAATCAAAATGTGGTTGTATAAAAGAATAAGAGAAAATAGTATTAATGAACAAGCCTATAAGTATTTAATTTTCATTATAGAAAGAAAAGTAAGAAATTAAGAGGAGAAAAAAGATGGAATATACGGAAGTATTAACAGATAAAGATGTCGAGTATATTTGTAAAGCTATTTCTGGAAAAGTATTAAAAAAACAGTTTGCAGCTTTTTCTAAAGAATTTTCAAAAATAAAACCAGGATTCAGACCATATAGTATGTCGGATAAAGAAGCTGTAGATTTGGCAATTAAAAATTTCAATAAAAGATTTATTAGTGGATATATTGATATAATGCTTAAGAAGTGGATTGCAGAGATTCAAGTAAATATTGAAAAGTTAGAACAGAATAATATAAATCATGAAGATGCTGTTGCACTTACTTTAATTGATTCGTATTTTGTAGATAATGTACAGTTATATTTTAAGCTTATAGGAGAGGAAAAGGAATCATCATATTTACTAAATGTTTGTAATAAAATAATTGGTTTCATGCAGAATAAGATAAATAGATATGACAGAGAAACTAAAAAGAATAATGATTATGATGAAGCTATTAAAAAAAATGAAAAACTATCTGTTAAAATAAAAAATCTTGAAAAAGATAAATCAGATAATGATAAAGTAATTAAAGAATTAATAAAAGATAAAAATGATGTTGGTTCGCAATTGTCCGAATACAAAAATAAATTGGAAAAATTAGAAGAAGAATATAAAAAAAATGAAAAAGAATTGAAGAATTTAAGAGAACGAGCAAATCATGAAATTGTTGTTGATAAGGAAAAAATTAAATCCAAAGAGTATGATTTTATATCTTTATGTGAGGTATTAGCACCAGACTATAAAGGAATTGAAATGATTGAACGATATGCGGATCTTACAGAATCTGGAGAATTCGAAGTGTTCTATTGTGATGAAAGTGAATCTAGACAATATGCCAATAGGAATAAATTATATTTGAATGACGGACCTCGTGATATTGGAACCATGGGCATATGGATGTGGAAGGCAACTCAAAACATTAAAAACAGAGATAAGGATTTTATATCATCAAAATTTGTTAAGGAACTAAATCCAATAGAAATTCTTTTTTTTCATCAGAAAGATGAAAAAGGAATGATTAACATACTGAAAGATGGATTTGAAAAAAACAGTTTACCGAATCTTGGTATGTATTCAGTTTATGTAGAAAAAGGGAAATATATCGGATTTTTATGTAATGTATATGATTTTGAAAAAATAGGGAATAAATATAAACTTAAATCATCCGTGATTACATTGAATAAGTATGAATTTGGAGAAAATGATTTTTTTAAATTAGTTAATGATAGAAGTTTTTTTTATAAGATGGAACTTGGAATTCCGAGAGAAGTAATTTCGATTATTGATAAAATGGAATTAATCAAAAATATTATAATCGATAGGAATTCTTGGTCCTTATTTAAAAAAGCAGGGAAAACAAAAAAAGAAGAGTGGCGATTTTTGAAAAACTTTCTGCAAGAACTTAACACAGATTCGATTTGTAGTGAAATTGCAGAAAAGTTAAACTGTTCATTGACAATTGCCGAGGAAAAATTAAAAGATTTTATTTCTATAGCAAATGATTATATTAATGGAACTACTATATCAGATAATCTTATTAAAGAGGTAATTTTATCAGATGAAAAAATATTATTGAGATTTAAAAATGTTATACATGAAGAGTGGGAAGCAGAAAATAAAATTATCATTCAAAGCAAACAGAATGAAATCGAAAATATGGATATTAAATTATCCGAGGCAAAGAAAGAGTTATTATTTATAAAGAACGACAAAAAGAAGTGCGAGAAAGAATTATCTGAATTTAAAGATAAATTAGAATTAAAAGAACAACTTGCAGAAGACGTAGAAAACGCAGTAACCAATCGTATAAAAAATGCACAAACAAAAGCTGCTGATTTTATAGCAGAAATGGCATTTGTTAACGCACCAGTTAAATCATCATATGATTCAGATCATGAAGAAACTATAGCTAAAAAAGAGCTTATTTTTGATAATAATGATGCAATAATAGGTATGCAATTAAAAGAAGAGCTTAATGAAGACTGGATTATGACATTGGATTCTATTGAATATGAATTAATGGAAGCCGGAGTTATTGATAGGTTAGCACGGCCAGTGGCAGCATATTTATATGCAAATTATCTAAATAAAAGCAATCTGTTATTGGCTGGACCAAATGCTGAAGCGATAGCGCAAGCGTTTTCATGTGCAGTAGTAGGCCAACCTGGACGAAAATTAATTTATAGAAAGTCTATAGGAAATAATGAATATAAGAGTCAAATCAGAAAAGGAGAGATTATCATTATTGATGATCCATTTAATTCGGAATGGATAAATAAACTTCCATCTATTATGTCGGATACGGAGGCATTTTATATGGGGGTACATCCATTTATTGAAGATTTACAGATCGAACCAAAGAGCTATTTCAATTATATGATACCATTGTTTACGGATTGCATTGTAGATAAAAAGCCTAGAACAATATTTATGTGCTCACAAAAAATAGAAGATTTTAATGAATTTGAATTAGATTATAAGAATAATAATAAAAATATACTAAAAGAATTTCATTTACCTGTTTTAACCAAGTTACACATTCAAATATCTATAGCTAATATGCATATCATGTTAGAAGATGACAATGAAGATTTTGATATCTTATTTGCAATACTCCCTTATGCATATTCAACAATGCAGATGCCACGTTTGTTTAAGATATTGAAGGATGATGATAAAAAGAAAATCAATATATCAAAAATGATGATGAAATACATAACAGAAATATATGGAGAATTTGATGAATAAATACGATAGCCTTATTGTTAAAATAGCAGATGAATATAATATAGAAAAGGGAAAATTAGAGCCTATAAATAATTGGAAAATGCGTGTCATATACTCCTTACTTGGAAGAATGGCTATAGCAGCATTGTTTGATGATATTGAGGGAGATATGACATCGATTACTCATATGAAAAATCGCATAGTTGATGTACTTGAGAGTTATCGTAAAATATATCCAGAGATAAATGGATTTTTACCTGAGAAATTGGGGAATTTAGCAGACGAAATTTATGATATTTATTTACACACAGGTGTTTTTTATCATATACCCAATCGAATTGTGCCAGCAAAAAAAACAGAAGATTTTATTAATAATATAATATTTACAAGAGGTTATGAACTTAATATTCAACAGAATATAAGTGGTTTGGGTACATATATGAGAAAAGATAATACAAGTTATAATGCATCGTATAAAAATATTTTTCATCTTGATATGACAAATCTTGAAGATAGATGGAAATTTTGGACTGAAAATGTTGAATGGACAGAGCTTAACGTTAACGGAGATATAGAATACTTAAGATTGAAACCACCTTTTACAGGTGGTTATTGGGTAAATAAATCGAATGGAGATGGAAGAATTTCTTTGTTGCGTATAGGATATAAGGAAAATAAATTGTATTATTTGTACAAAGAAGATCTGGACGCAAATTTGTTTGTATGTCAATTGCCGACATGGATTGTAAAAGATTATAATTATAGAAGTTTAGCAAATGCATGTCTGTATTATGAAGGAGTACTTCCTCCAACAACATATAGATATGATGGAGATATTGTATATGTTAAGTTTGGTTATTTGCCATCGCCATCAAATTTATATTTATGGAAATTATATAGCTGGCCAACATCTTTTTATGAGTTTCCAAGAGATTTTAATAGAATTTGTACACGATATGTATTTGAGGGGATTGTCGAACTTATGAAAAAGCAAGGCTATGAATTTATAGAGGAGAAATGAAAATGTCGAATGGAGCAAATTCTATACATAAAGAATTACGTGCAGAACTAGAAAATTACATAAAATCACAATATTTTGCTAAATCACCCATTCTGCTTTCGGCAGTTAGTGAACAGTTAGATAAAGAAGGTGTATTATATCAAAAACCTTATATAGAATCTTCTCCTGCGTATAAAAGTAAGGAAGAAGGAATTCGTTATTCAAAAATTCCAGATTGGATGAAAGATTATTTTGAAAAACTGAGCAAGGCTGGAATTGGGGTATATCCAACGCCATTTATTCATCAGATAGAAGCATTAGAGAAGGCAACTGAGGGAAAAGATTTATTTGTTGCTACTGGTACAGGTTCAGGTAAAACGGAATGTTTTATGTGGCCTTTATTGGCAAAACTTGCAGATGAGGCGAGAAATTCATCGGATACTTGGCAGATGAGAGGTGTTAGGACAATTATCATGTATCCAATGAATGCACTTGTATCCGATCAAGTAAGCCGTTTACGTAGACTTATTGGTGATTCTGAAAATAAATTTATAAACATTTTTAGAGAAATATGTGGAAGTAATGTGAGACGTCCACAATTTGGAATGTATACGGGTAGAACACCATATCCAGGTTTGCAACCTAATAAAAATCAGGATAGAAGATTAGAAAAAACTCTAAGAAGGATGTCATTTCCTACATCAGAAAGTGAAAAGGTTTTTTTTGATCAACTCTCAAAAGAAGGAAAGATACCTGCGAAAATTAATATGGAAGATTTTTTGGAAGGGTTATATGAAAGTAAACATATTCCAGATGATGAGGATGCGGAACTTATAACACGATTTGAGATGCAACAATTTTGTCCAGATATACTCATAACAAATTATTCTATGCTTGAATATATGTTATTAAGATCTAAAGAAGCAAAAATTTGGTTTGATACAAAAAAATGGTTAAACGTCGATTCGTCAAATAAATTATTATTTGTAATTGATGAGGCTCATATGTATAGAGGTTCATCGGGAGGTGAGGTCGCTTTTCTCATAAGAAGATTATTTCACAAATTGGGTATTTCTAGAGATAGGGTTCAATTTATTTTAACTACAGCTAGTATGCCGGATAGGAACAATAAAGATAAAGAAGCAGTAATAAAATTTGCTAGTGAGTTAACAGCTGCGGATAAAGAGTGGGATTTTTCTTATCTCACGGGAATCAGAGAAAGTATACAAAGTTATCAAAAATTTAAGATTCCATTTAATAAATATGAAAAAGTGAATCCTGATATGTTTGAAGGAAATGAAAAAGAACGTTTAAAAGAATTAAGAAATTTTTGGAAAGGACTTGATGGTGTATCAAGTGAATTTTTAAATTTAGAAGAGATATATTATTGGATGTATGATCATTTGATGGAGTATGAACCTTTTTCATTGTTAATTAGCAGTTGCAGAGGGGAAGCTGTATCTTTAAATGAATTAGCACAGATTATATTTCCAAATGTAGAAAACGAAAAGGCCTTACAAGCAGTAGGTGTTTTATTAGCAATTGCGCCTATGGCGAAAAATAGAAAAGGCATGGTTTTGTTTCCCGCTAGAATGCACATGTTGTTTAAGGGAATAAAAGGCGTCTATGCTTGTGCAAATCCAAAGTGTAGTCATTCTCATCATGATGATACTTTAGATTTAGGAGAGATATTTTTATCTGATGGGAAATTGGTATGTCCATATTGTCAGAGTGTTGTTTATGAATTATATAATGACCGAAGATGTGGAGCTTTGTTTTATAAAGGATATATACTTGAAGATGATACAGATTTTAAAAGAAATGCATACCTGTGGCATTATTCGGGACAAATGATGGATAGAAGAATGAAAGAAGTTCATTTGTATATTCCTCCGCATGGTTATATTCTTCCTAAAAAACAAGGAAAAAATGCTATTAAACCATGTTATTTAGATATTAAAAGTGGTTTTATAAATTTTAAGGATGATTCTCAAGCAGGGAAACCAGGCATTAGAAAATTATATTATTGTAATTACTCTGCAAAAGGAAGACCTCAGATAGTGACTTTTACAACTTGTCCACATTGTCGACATCAGCTTTCTTCTACGCAACTTACTTCATTTAGCACACGGGGTAACCAATCATTTTTTAATTTGATTCAGGCACAGTTTCAAAATCAACCTCCTGTAGTAGGAAAAGACAATGATCCTGACAGATTTCCTAATGAAGGAAGAAAAGTATTATTGTTTTCTGATAGTAGACAAAGAGCGGCAAAATTGGCTCGTGATATGTCTGATTCTTCTGATATTATGGCAGTAAGACAATTATTTGTAATGGCAATTAATATGATGGAAGAGTCCGATGATGAGCAGCTATCGATGAATGATTTATATGATTATTTTTGCTTGGTTGCAGGACAACAACATTTACAGATTTTCCATAATCCGGAAAGAGAAAAGTTTATTAAAGATTGTAAATCAACTATTAAAAATTATAATAGATATAATAAACGTCGAATGAAATATACACCTAGATTTAAAATATATAATGCACCCGTTCAGATGCAAAATTATTTACTTAGATTATTTTCTGGTGGTTATAATACACTATATGATTCTGCTTTATGTTGGATAGACCCTACAGATCATGCAATGTTCGATGCAATTGATTTATTGGGAGAAGAAGGAATTAGGGTAGATGAAAATGAATTTATAGAATTTTTTAATGCGTGGATGATATCAGGTTGTGACACGGCGACTTTTCTGGGGCATACAATTTCAGACGATATACGATTAAATGTGAGACCTAAATATGGAGAGTATGGTTTTGATAAGGAATGGAAATTTTCAAAAAATATTATGGAGATTATGAATTGGGATAATAATTCTACAGAAATGAATATATGGAAAAGTGTATTGAGAGAGGCATTTTTAGATTCGGCCCAGCCAGACAATGGAAAATTATATGTTGATTTAGCGAGAGTAAAACCAAGATTCAAAATAGAAAAAGAATGGTATCGCTGTGATCAATGTTCGGAGATTACACCATATATGCTAAAGAAACATTGCCCAAGTTGTGGTTCAACTAATATACATAAAATGACAGAAAAGGAATTTGATTCGTTGGATTTTTGGAGAAGACCTGTTATTGATGCTTTGAATGGAAAATCAATACATGTTATTGATACTGAAGAGCATACAGCTCAACTTTCTCATAAAGACCAGCGTGATGATATGTGGAGTAAAACAGAGCAGTATGAACTTCGGTTTCAAGATTTAACTCAAGAAGGAGAGATACCAGTCGATATTTTAAGTAGTACAACTACAATGGAAGTTGGAATTGATATAGGTTCATTGGTAGCAGTTGGACTTCGTAATATTCCACCAATGCGTGAAAATTATCAACAGCGAGCTGGGCGAGCTGGTAGACGTGGAGCTAGTCTTTCAACGATAGTAACATTTTGTGAGGATGGACCACATGACACATTATATTTTAATAATCCTGTTCCTATGTTCAGAGGAGATCCAAGAAGACCATGGATAGATGTACAAAGTGAAAAATTAATGCAAAGACATATAGCTATGGTAGTTTTTCAAGAGTATCTACAAGGTAGAGAAAATAATATTGATATGATGTCAGCAGTTGAGTTTTTAGATAATTATTTAGAAAATTTTATTGAATATACAAAAAAATATCGTGTGGAGAGAGACGACATATTAATGCCTAATATTGAATTTAATTATCAAAAATTTTTGGATTCTATAAAAAGAGATCTGCAAAAACTTAAGAAAAAACGTGAAGATCATCCAGAATTATTTGGTGTTGAAGACGAAAATATTAATGATGTTGAAGCAAAGTCTTTGTTGGATGCCTTATATGAAGAGGGAATTATTCCAACATATTCATTTCCAAAAAATGTTGTGAGTACATATATAACTGATAATTATGGTAGAACTAAGTATGAAGTTGAAAGAGGTTTAGATGTAGCCATTGGAGAGTATGCTCCAGGACGAGCAATTATTGTTGATAAACAAACTTATCAGATTGGTGGATTATTTTATCCAGGGAGTGAAAAAAAGAAGGGCCAGTCGTTATCTCCGGCAAAATCATATATGGAAGATGGAAATTATATGAAGTCAATCCTTTCATGTTCAGAATGTGGTTGGTTTGGATTAGAAGAAGAAAATGTAAAAAAATGTCCATTTTGTGGTAATAAAGACTTGACTTTAGATAAAAATATGCTTAGGCCTTGGGGATTTGCACCTAAAAATGCACGAGCAATCCAAGACGCACAATTGACGGAAGAATATACAGCCGTTCAACAACCATTGTATTCTACATTGCCAGATGCAGATGAAATATTTGACGTTGAAGGGACTTTAAATATTAGAATGTCGCCAAGAAAAAATCAAAGAATTATTATGATGAATAAAGGTGTTGAAGATAGAGGATTCACTGTATGCGAGGATTGTGGTGCGGCGATGCCAGGAGATGAAGCACGTGTTCTTAAAGGTGTGCAGAGACCATATATTACTAAATTTGCTAGGGGAAAATGTCCACATAGAAATTTAAAAAATGTAAATTTAGGTTATGATTTTGTTACAGACATGTTAGTATTGGAATTTAATATAGACAGTAGCAAAATAGATGTAACTAGAAATTGCAATCCATGGTTACCTAGAGCAGCACAGTCATTAGCAGAAGCTCTAAGGCTTGCAGCAAGTAAATATTTAGATGTTGAATTTTCTGAACTTGTAACGGGTTATAGACTTCGAAGCAATTCAACATGTGCATATATAGATATATATTTATATGATAGTTTATCAAGTGGTGCGGGATATGCTGTTAATGTAGCCAATGAGATATCCAAATTACTTAAGATTATTCGTGAAATACTTACAGAATGTTCATGTGGAGATGCTTGTCATAATTGCTTAAAACATTACAGAAATCAATATGTTCATGGAATGTTAGATAGATTTGCTGCGTTAGAATTATTAGATTGGGGTGAAAAAAGCAAACTCGCAAACGATATAAAAATAGAAAAACAGAAAGAATACATTTATCCATTAGAAAATATATTGAGTTTATCCGGTTGTAATGTAAAAATTGATAATTCAGGAATATGGGTAAAAAATAAAAATCATGAAAAGCAGATAGTTGTATATCCAGCGATGTTAGTAGAACCAAAGAACAAAGAGAAAATATTTATTAGCGATGCGTATATTAAATATGCAAAGCCATATGCGGTACAAAAGATTTTAGATGAAATTTAAAAATATGTTTATAACCTGAATTATTCATGAGCAACTAAAATTGCTCATGGCCTGCAATTGCTTTTGTATCTATTTCAAATACGTTCTGTCTTACCAAAATACAGTCTAAAAAAGGCAGACTTATCCAAGAATGCTTGAAGATGGTATAAAAATATATTAAAAAGGGGGAGTTCAATGTTTAGTTCAGGATATAAAAAACAGGCATTAAAAGAATGCGAAAAAGCAGGAGAAACATATAAAAAAGAGTATGACAACACAATAAAAAATAGTTCCAAACTTTATTCAAACAAACAAGAAGCAAGAAAAATTTTAGAGGGAGTTGAAGAATATGTTAATTTATTAGCTAACAAACCAAAAGAGTTCGAGAAAACAATAAAAGAAGTTTCTATTAGGAGAAAAGCATTTGAAAAAGAGGTTAGACAATTAAAAATAGAAGCCAAAGAGGCAGATAAAGTTGGAAAAGGTATTGTTGGAGGAGGATTATTAGCTGGCGCTGGAGTAGCTGCATTTGGTCCTACTGCAGCAATGGGGATTGCTACAACTTTTGGAACAGCGTCGACTGGGACAGCAATAGCTACATTAGCAGGTGCAGCACAAACGAATGCAGCATTAGCATGGCTTGGTGGAGGTGCGTTAGCAGCAGGCGGTACAGGTGTAGCAGGTGGTGAAGCATTTCTTGCAATGGCAGGTCCTGTTGGCTGGGCAATTGGAGGTTTTGCACTTGTAGGTGGAGGATTGTTAGCGAATAGTAAGAACAAGAAAATTGCAGAAAAAGCAGAAGCTCAAACAAAAAAGATAAAAGCTGAAACGACAGAAATTAATAAAATAAAAGAAAGAATAATAGCTGAAATAAAAGTTGTAGAACAACTTAATGCAGGAATAAGCAATACATTAGTTTACCTCATGAATAGTAAAAAAATGGATTATTGGACATTTACAGATGATGAACGAGATGCATTGGCAGAACTTATAAATGCTTCAGAATCTTTATCTGTGAGATTGGGAGTGAAAATTTCATGATAGCTAAAAATCAGATAACTTCTCAAAACATAAATCCAGAGGATTGGTCAAAAGCAAAATGTGATAAATATGATTATATGATTGCAGTATTTTGCGGTGGAGCAGCTGGTTTAATGGATGTGTTCTTTGTAGGAGATCCGTTAACAAGTGTTCTTGGAAAACAAACTGATAAAATTGCAGATAAATTTGTTCAAAAAGCTGCTCAAATTTTCTGGAAGAATGATCAGCGTACAAAAGGGAAAAGTAAAAAGATTCCTCAATCTCTTACACAATGTATTTCATATTTGGAACAGGCTTTCCCAGTAAATTATGATGCCAGATATGCAAAAGATTTAATCGTCGAAGATGGAATGTTAAGTGGAATGCGTCCATCAAATCATCATTTACTTTCACTTGCACATAGTCCGGATCCGATTGGATTGATATTTTCTATTATCAATCAATTTAGGGGATATGCAACATTTGTAGATAACGGAAAACTAATTCATGTGATTCCCAAAAGGAACTCAAAAGCTATCCCATATATGCAGGGAACAGATTTAATTTCCATGTTATTTTGTGGATTTGTAAATTGGATTGGACATTTATTATCAGATCTGGTTGGTTCATCATCAACAAGAAGAGTAGGTAAAACTGGCAGGGGTGCAGGAATCCCAATACCTTTTTATGAACTATTTTTAGGCTGTGATTTTGGAAATATAGATGGGAAGATGTTTTCAGAAACTATGGTTACTGTTTTTGAACAAGGATATGATCTACGTTTTGGTGCAACTATGGCGATTCCGGTTGTATTGAATGAGTTAATGATTAAAGTAATATGGATGATTCGTCAAAAGTTTATCAGAAAGAAAACATGGAATGAGAGTATTCCAAACAATCAGCATGCCGATTTAAGAATAATGTTGATTGTTGGTGATGCAACCTTATGTTTCATTGATGGTGCAGACGCTGCTGCTCATGGAATCGTTGAAGGAAACATTATTAGTTTTATTTGTCATTTAAATCTTATAGGATGGACAAGATTGATTTTACTAGTATTGAAAGAATTATATATTAGATACGGTTCTGTTATTGTACAATCAATGAATCGATTTGTGGATCATATGCTAGAAGAAGTCCAGCTTCCAACAGAAAAACAGAAAATCAGGGAATTTTATTCACGTTTAGAGACGTATGATCAAGAGTTAACTAAGTTGTTAGTAAGTTATATGAAGCAAATTGAAGAAGAATATCGAGAGTTATATGTAGAACTCAAAGAAACTTTTGATTGTGATAATATGAGAAGTGAACGTGTAGCACATTCTGTTAGATTGGCACAACTTTCAGGGGTGCCTGAGCACAAGATAATAAAAAGTAGAAAAGATTTAGATGATTTATTTGGATAGGAGGAAATGTATATGTTTTTACAAGTAATGAATACGGAAGAAAAAATGAAATTTTTAGAATTTGTTTATAAGATTGCAAATATTGATGGAGAATATGCGGAAGAAGAAATAGAAATCGTAAACAGTTATAAAAATGAACTAGGGATCAATGAGATTCCGGAAACAGATGATATAAATGGTATTATAGAATATTTTTCTACAAAAGAAGAAGTGTTAAAAAGAATTATTATATTTGAAACTATGGGATTAATAAATGCCGATAATAAAATTGAACCAGAAGAAGCGGATCTGATGAATAAAATAGTAAAATCTTTTCATTTAGATAGCGAAGTAGTAGAAAAAATAGATATGGTTGCTAAAAGATTACAGGATGTTTATGATGATGTGTATACTGCCATCTTTGATTAGAAATTAAATTATACAAAGTGAGGAACAACAATGTTCAAAATTATAGAAGGCGACTTTAAAAATAATATCTATGGCAATGAAGAATATCTTGATAATTGGCCAATGTTATATCTTCTTGAAAATGGAAAACAAATATATATTGGAGAGTCAAATCATGTCAAAACAAGGATGACACAACATAGTTCAAATGTAGAAAAAAAGATTTTTGACAAAGTCCATTTTATTTATTCCAAAATATTTAATCAGTCAGTAACATTTGACTATGAATCAAAATTAATACAATATATTGTTGCAGACGAGCTTTTTCAAGTGACAAATAAAAATTCTGGAATTGCCGATAAACAATATTATAAAAAACAGGAATATGATAAGAAATTTGAATTCCTTTGGAGAAAACTGCAAAGGGAGAAATTGGTAAAACATTCTTTAGAGGAGATTGAGAACTCTGATTTATTTAAATACTCCCCGTATAAAGAATTAAATGACAATCAGCGAAATGCAGTAGAAACAATTATTCAGAAGATCAGGGAAGAGAATACAAATCGAATTGTAATAAATGGAATGCCAGGAAGTGGAAAAACGATAGTAGCAGTTTACTTAATGAAATATCTAACGGACTGTGAAGAATTTCAAAACAAGCAAATAGGATTTGTTGTTCCACAGACATCTCTTAGAAAAACTATGATATCTTATTGGTGGATGAAGCACATCGTTTGCATCAGTATAAAAATATATCTTATATGGGTTCGTTTAAGAAAAATTGTGAAAAACTTGGATTGACGACAGAAGCCGATGAATTAGATTGGATTATAAAACAATCAGATTGTACTATTTTATTCTATGATGCAATGCAGGTAGTAGGTCCATCAGGAATAGATTATCAGCGATTTGACCAAAAGATGCAGAATTCATTGGAAAAACGTATGACTTCTTATTTTACATTATTAACACAGATGAGAGTACAAGGTGGAAATGCATATATAGATTTTGTGAAAAGTATATTTGAAGAATCATGTACTGGAAAATATAAATCGGATAAATATGATCTTAAAATATATCTTGATTTTTCAAAATTTGAAAAGGATATGTATCGAAAAGAAACAGAAGTAGGATTATCCAGAATGGTTGCAGGGTATGCCTGGCCATGGATTAGTAAAAAAGATCAAACGAAAAAAGACATCGAAATTCAAGGAATCAAGCGCAAGAGGAATCATTGTACAGAAGGATGGGTGCATACACCTGAGGCAATAGATGAAGTTGGATGTATTCATTCGATACAAGGGTATGATTTAAATTATGCATTTGTTATCTTAGGTAAAGATATAGGATACGATAAAAATACGAAACAGATCATTGTTCATAAAGAGTTATATTTTGATCAAAATGGTAAACGGTCAACAACATATGAACAATTATTAGAATATATTAAAAATATCTATTATGTGTTAATGACAAGAGGCATTAAAGGAACGTTTCTTTATGTATGTGATGATGATCTAAGAGAATATTTGAGCCAGTACATAGAAGTGGAGAATTAAGATGCGAGAAGAGACAATAAATAAAATTTTAAAATTTAGAGATGACAGGGATTGGAAACAATTTCATAATCCGAAAGATCTTGCAATATCAATTTCGCTGGAAGCAGCTGAACTTCTTGAAGTATTTCAATGGAGCGGTGCAGATGTGTCGAATGAAGGAAAACAGGATAAAATCAAGGAAGAATTAGCAGATGTAGTGAATTATTGTGTATTGATGGCAGATGCTTGTGAACTTGATCTAGATGAAATTGTACAAGAGAAGATTAAGATCAATGAGCGAAAATATCCTGTTGAGAAGGCTAAAGGAAGAAGTGATAAATATGATAAACTTTAAACTTAGAGATGAAGATCAGTATGAATATTGGTTAGATACATTACCGTTCCAAAACGTTTACATATCATTGGTATGATGAACACTGCTGATAGAAGTTTGGCAATGATTGATTATGCACTTCGCCGCCGATTTAGTTTCTTTGACATGGAACCTGGATTTGATTCGGAAGGATTTATTAAATATCAGGAAGCATTTGCAAATGATACATTTAATACGTTAATTGACCGTATTAAGGAACTAAACAGAGAAATTGCAGCGTTGGGAGAATATTTTGCATGGGGTATTTCAATGACAAAGGACAAGAGTATTCTGATCAATAATATTTACCATATGCTTTCCTATACTTTTCAGACACTGAAGCAAGAGACATATGATGATGTTGCAGCAGAGTCTTTTGATGAGATGTATAATCTGCTGGCTGCAATCCTAGCCAAGGGCATAGGGCTGCAGTTGAAGCAGGGACTTTACAGAGAATATATAAGTCATCAAGAAAATCTGACGGTTATGCGTGGTAAAATAAATATGCCAGGTACAATTAAAAATAAACTGCTGCATAAACAAGTACTTACCTGTGATTTTGATGAGCTTTCAGAAAATAACATGTTGAATCAAATCTTGAAAACAACAGTCATGCTTCTTTTGCGAAACGGCAAAGTAAAAGCAAAATACAAAGATGATCTGAAAAAGAAAATGTTGTATTTTTCGAATGTAGATTCTATAGAACCGACAGAAATTAAATGGTCATCGATTCGTTTTCAGCGTAATAATCAAATATATAGAATGTTAGTTAATATTTGTCAGTTGATTATTGAAGGAATGCTTCTTTATGCTAAGACAGAAGAAGAAATCCAGCCTGATAATGTGTATCAGATGCATGGCAGTCAGATAAGTGTTAAGACACTTGATCTGAATTTGCCGTTTGTAGAGATTGCAGCACAGATGGATGGAATTGTTGAATCACATTTTACTGGGGTAATAAAAGCTGATTAGATGAGAAAGCTGTTTTGCAACTTAAACATTCCTGAGTTTGGACCTTGTGAAATCTGAATACAAAGATGAAGTCAAAAAATTGCAAAATGGAGCGAAACAAAGAAAGCAGAACGTTTTTTCAAAGAACGAGGAATTAAGAAACCAGTTGTTCGAAATGGAAAGCAATCAACACTAGGATATCAACCAGATGTTTGGAAAAAGTAGAATTGATTATTTAAGAAATCGAGGAAAGTACAAATGGAAATAGGAGTAACGCAAACAATTCAAAAACGTTTAAAAAATCAAGACATACATCAGCCATATGATCAAACAACCGAACTGGCATTTTGTTGGGATACACATTTAGTCAAATTAGGAAGAAGAAATGTCTTGCTAGTTGCAAATGTCAGTAATCGTTTTATGATTGCTATGATGGACATTGAACCAAGAAACTGGAAGTATTATACGTTGTATATAGAGGAAGTCATTTCTAATGCAATGAAGCAAATTGGATATCAGGAAAAGGAAATAAACAAATACTTCGAGTTAGCAGGAAACAGTCAAATTACAAAATCACATGGTCGAAAAACACTCGGTGCAATTAACTATATAACACAGATTATGAATTGCTATGAATGGGATATAGAAAGATATCAGAAATATTCATATGAATTAAATGATTGCGTGAATAATAATCTATGTATCCCCGAGGGATTTCACGAATATGGAATGCCAATTGAGATGTTTCATATGGATATGGAGCGGTTGGGCATCAAAAAGGCAAATAGATTTCATAATGTAATAAGTTTTGAAAATAGAAAACGTACTGATCAGGAAAATAAAGAAGAGAACGTGGAAATAAAATCACTAAAAGAATCTAAAAAAGTATTAATCCTATCAGCAAGTCCAAGAAGAAAAGGTAACTCTCAGATTCTATGTGATAAATTTGCAGAAGGAGCCAAAAATGCAGGTCATCAAGTCAAGATGATTCGCCTGTCAGATAAAAAAATTAATTTCTGCAAAGCTTGTGACGCATGTATGAAAAATGAAGGTTTATGTATTCAACGAGATGATATGGGAGATATTTTAAAAGCATATCAACAGGCAGATATATTAGTTTTGGCAACCCCTGTTTATTTTTATGGAATTTCAGCTCAGATGAAAACATTCATTGATCGTACATATCCAATCTGGCAGAACTTAGGACATAAAAATGTGTATTATATTATTTCAGCAGGATTGGGAGAAGACATTATAAATAGATCTTTAGGTGATCTTGATGGATTTGTAGAGCATTTGGATGATTCAAAAGTAAAAGGAAGAATATATGCGACAAATGTTATGGATGCAGGGCTTGTGAAAGAACAAGAAGATTTATTAGAACGTGCTTATGAAATGGGTAAATCAATATTTAATGTATCAGCTAATTTATGAAAACCCAGAGATTTATAAGAAATTTAGGGTGTTATATTGTGCAAGAAAAGATTAAATGATAATAAGCTGATTCAGAGAGTTTTGAGCTTTGAGAAAGAAGGAATTTTCGAAATGGATGATGAGAATACATATATTGATTTCATGGATTATTTGGACGATGAGTCTGTAGCTTGGA
>OGZW01001547.1_pt1 | contig 18644 bp, 18 predicted proteins | sample 1577001 | NCBI WGS metagenome assembly OGZW01 (sample SAMEA3541519, study PRJEB24748) | human gut metagenome | biome: human gut; feature: human-associated habitat; material: faeces | place: China | collected 2012 | reverse complement strand
AGACACACCACACCGGCGCGCGACGGCGCGGATGGATTCCAGCACGTTCTCTTTAATCCCCGTATCAACCATAAGGAGCATTGTACACGATGAGACTCTCGAGGCTTTCCGAAGGCATGCCAATGACGCAAAGCAGCGACCACCGCACGAGGGGCGAAGCGCTACCCCTCGTCGATGAGGTGGATGAGCTCCTCGCGCTTGTTGACGTCGAGCTTGCGGTAGATGTTGCGGACGTGGGTGCGCACCGTCGAGATGGAGAGCACGAGGGACTTCGCGATGTAGGCCGGCGTGAAGCCGCGGGCCAGAAACACGAGCACCTCGGCCTCGCGGGGAGAGAGGCCCCGGGCCGCCGCCACCAACCGGAGATCGCGTCGATCCCCCTCCGGAGCGGGATCGCCCGAAATGAGCAAAAAAGCCCACTTCTCGTAGCCCGAGCGGTTCAGACTCGCCATACGCTGAGAGTTTTCCCAGGTCGCAAGATTATCGGCAGCGCCTTTTCCCTTCGAGACCTACGAGAAATACCCTATTTTGCACAAAACAGCCCCCTTTCACTATGATCAGTCCCTGAAACCAAGCGAAGCGGCGAAAGCGAGCGAGCACGCATGTTCTCACCCCATCAAAGCGAGGTACAGCGAGGCGGCCATCGCGCAAGCTACCCGATAATCTCGAAATCGGAAGTACCGGCTGTGGAAAGTCTACACTTGTAAACCTGATTCCGCGTTTCTATGACGTGACGGGAGGCTCAATAGAGCTTGATGGACACGATATCAGAGACTACACACTAAGCGAGCTTCGCGAGTCAATAGGCTTTGTTCCGCAGAAAGGGATTCTTTTCTCGGGAACCATCGCCTCAAACCTGCGCTTTGGTAAAGCAGACGCGAGTGATGAGCAGATAAAAAAGGCTGCGGATATCGCACAGGCTTCTGAGTTTATCGAGACAAAGAATGACAGGTATGAAAGCTCAATCGCACAGGGAGGCTCAAACGTGTCAGGAGGTCAGAAGCAGAGGCTTGCCATAGCAAGAGCTATCGCAAAGGATCCTCATATCTATGTGTTTGATGACAGCTTTTCAGCACTCGATATGAAGACTGACGCGCGTCTGCGTGCAGCCTTAGCTGAGGTTACAGAGAATGCTTCCGTCATTATCGTGGCACAGCGTATCAGCACGATTATTCATGCTGACCAGATTCTCGTGCTCGATGACGGTAAAATCGTAGGAAAAGGCACCCACGAGGAGCTTCTTAAAAATTGTGATGTATATATGCAGATTGCACAGTCACAGCTTTCAGCCAAGGAACTTGGAATTGATGATAACAAAAAGGAGGGCATGTAAGATGAGTGAGAATAATAACGAACAGTTTAAGATGCCTCCTAAGAGGCCAAGAGGGCCAATGGGACGTGGCCCCGGAATGGTCACAGAAAAGGCCAGGGATTTCAAGGGCTCTACAAAGAAGCTCATAAAGTATCTCGGCAGATACTGGGCTGCTATCATTGCAGTTATGATTTTTGCAGCAGTTTCGACTGTCTTCTCCGTTGCAGGACCGAAGGTCATGGGTAAAGCCACCACTGCGCTTGCCGAGGGACTCATGAACAAGATTGCGGGAACAGGCGGCATAGATTTTGATTATATTGCAAAGGTTCTTTTGTTTACGCTGGCTTTATATGTGGTGAGTGCCATCTTTATGTTTGTCCAGGGGCTTATCATGACAGGCATCACGCAGAAGACCTGCTACAGGATGCGTAAGGACATCACGAGCAAAATCAACCGTATGCCGATGAAGTATTTCGAGTCAAGGACATATGGTGAAGTACTTTCGCGTATCACAAACGATGTGGACACACTCGGACAGAGCTTGAACCAGAGTATCACACAGATTATTACATCTGTTGCCACTTTGGTAGGTACACTGGTCATGATGCTGTCTATTTCACCGCTCATGACGTTGATTTCACTCGTTATCCTGCCTGTTTCGATGATACTTATTTCGTTTGTCATAAAGCATTCACAGAAATACTTCAGACAGCAGCAGGAGTATCTGGGACATATCAACGGACAGGTCGAGGAGGTGTACGGAGGCCACCTCGTCATAAAGGCATATAATAAAGAGGCAGAGACTGTAAAGACCTTTAAGGAGGCCAACAATGTGCTATACAAATCCGCTTGGAAATCGCAGTTTCTCTCAGGACTTATGATGCCTATCATGCAGTTTGTAGGAAACTTAGGATATGCGGGAGTTGCCATCTCAGGAGGTATACTTGCCATAAAGAATGTCATCACAATCGGTGATATCCAGGCATTTATACAGTATGTGAAGAATTTCACACAGCCTATCCAGCAGATAGCACAGGTGGCAAACCAGCTTCAGTCGATGGCGGCTGCATCTGAGCGTGTATTTGAGTTCCTCGAGGAGGAGGAAGAGGATATAACAGTGGAAAATCCTGTAAAGCCGGACCATATCGAGGGAAGTGTAGAGTTTTCGCATGTACACTTTGGTTATAATCCTGACCAGATCATCATCAATGATTTTTCTGCACAGGTAAAGCCGGGACAGCAGGTTGCTATCGTTGGACCGACAGGAGCGGGAAAGACTACCATGGTCAAGCTTCTTATGAGATTTTATGATGTAAGCTCAGGCGCCATTCTTGTAGACGGACATGATATCAGGGATTACAACAGAGCCGATCTGCGAGATGCATTCGGCATGGTATTACAGGATACCTGGCTCTTTAAGGGCACCATTATGGAAAATATCCGCTACGGTCGTCTGGATGCCACAGATGAGGAGGTCATAGCGGCAGCAAAGGCAGCACATGCGCATCACTTTATCCAGACATTGCCGGGTGGCTACGATATGGAGCTCAACGAGGATGCTTCCAATGTGTCACAGGGACAAAAGCAGCTTTTGACAATAGCAAGAGCCATTCTTGCAGACAATCCTATCCTGATCCTTGATGAGGCCACATCCTCTGTTGATACACGTACAGAAATCCGTATCCAGAAGGCACTCGACAATCTGATGAGGGGCAGAACAAGCTTTGTCATCGCCCACAGGCTGTCTACTATCAAGAATGCAGATATGATTCTTGTCATGAAGGACGGAGATATTATCGAGCAGGGTACACATGATGAGCTTCTTGCAAAGAACGGATTTTATGCAGAGCTGTATAACTCTCAGTTTGAAGAATAGAGAAAGCACGGGTATCGTGCGATATTGCGAATGTTTGTGGGGGGTTTGAATATGCGTGGGGCTGAATGGTTACATAAAATTTTAAAAAAAATACGCTCTCGACAAAATTCGACAAAATGTGTTATCATAAATACATAAAATTTGTTTTGACATGACAGTAATTGGCGGCATAGGAGAGTTTGATGAGTACTTTAAATGTCGCAGTAGCAGACGAAAAGAAAAATATGCAGAGTTTATTAAAGGGCATGGAGTTTTTAGGAACAGCAAGAAGTAGTGATGAAGCATACAGCATGATAAACGGTAATGCCGGTTCTGATGTGATACTTGTGTATGTAAAGAGAGCATCCGGTGACAATGAGCCACTTGATGATACATATATGGAGAAAAAATCTCTTGAGACACAGGTGACGGATATCATTCATGAGATAGGTGTTCCGGCTCATATAAAGGGATATCAGTATCTGAGGACTGCGATAGTGATGTGTGTTGAGGATATGGAGATGCTTAGCTCTATCACAAAGCTTTTGTATCCCACTATTGCAAAGAAGTACAAGACTACCTCAAGCAGGGTGGAGAGAGCCATAAGGCATGCTATCGAGGTGGCATGGAGCAGAGGCAGGATGGATACAATAGACGCCATGTTTGGATACACTGTAAACTATGGTAAGGGTAAGCCTACCAATTCGGAGTTTATTGCCCTGATTACAGACAAAATACGTCTTGGGATGTAAAAATCGTCATTATAGACAAATAAAACCACATTTTGATAAATTTACTAGGCGAAATGTACTCCCGCGTGATATAATATAGTATACATTCTATTGGTTTCAGGATGTATACTATATTTTTTATCAGATTAATCGTTGTTTAAATAACTGTAATCTGGGGGAGGTTTCAGCATGGACAAAATTAAAATATTAATGGCCGCATCAGAGGCAATACCTTATATGAAGACAGGTGGACTAGCTGACGTAGTGGGATCTTTACCAAAATATTTTGACAAGGACAGATATGACGTGAGAGTTATACTTCCGAAGTACAAATGTATGGATGATAAATTACTGCCACAGCTTAAGTTCGTCTGTCATTTTTATGTCAATCTCAACTGGCGCAGGCAGTATGTGGGGATTTTTACATCGCAGTATGATGGTGTGACATATTATTTTGTGGACAATGAGTTTTACTTTGCAGGAGATAAGCCATACAACAATATATACGAGGATGTGGAGAAGTTTGCTTTCTTTTCAAAGGCGGTGCTTGAGGCTTTGCCGATTATAGATTTTGCCCCGGATGTGATACATTGTAATGACTGGCAGACAGGACTCTTGCCGGTTTTTCTAAAGACAGTATACGGCTCAGACAATTTCTATGCCGGTATAAAGACAGTCTTTACCATTCACAATATGAAGTTTCAAGGGCGTTGGAAGATTAAAGAGGTGGCTGATGTTACAGGACTTCCGGAGCATATTTTTAATTCAGGGGAGCTGGAGTTCTATGGTGAGGCTAATTATTTAAAGGGCGGCATAATATATGCAGATGAGATTACGACTGTCAGTCCGACATATGCAGATGAAATCTGTACACCTGAGGGCGGAGAGGGCCTGGATGGTCTGATGCTTGAGCGGCGCAGGCATTTGAGAGGCATTGTAAATGGTATAGATTATGATGTCTTTAATCCTATGAAGGATACATATCTGGATAAGCATTTTTCTGTAAGGGAATTTAGTGGAAAGGTCGTTAATAAGCGTCAGCTGCAGGAGAAGTATGGTCTGGCTGTGGATAAGGATGTCATGCTGATTGGAATAGTTTCGCGTCTGACAAATCAGAAGGGCTTTGATCTGGTGGCATATGTGATGGAGGAGATGCTTTCCACCATGAATGTACAGTTTATAGTGCAGGGCACAGGAGAGCAGCAGTACGAGGAGATGTTTAATTATTTCCATGGCAGGTATCCGCAGAAGCTTGGAGTATATATCGGCTACTCAGAGGAAAATGCACATGAGATATATGCAGGCTGTGACGCATTTCTCATGCCGTCTCTTTTTGAGCCGTGCGGCTTGAGCCAGCTCATGTCTATGCGATATGGTACGCTGCCTATAGTCAGGGAGACAGGTGGTCTTAAGGACACTGTAGTGCCGTACAATGAGTACGAGAATACGGGCGATGGATTTTCCTTTGCCAATTATAATGCGCATGATATGCTGCATGTTATCAAATATGCTCTTGATGTGTTTGAAAACCATAAGGACAGATGGCAGGAGATGATGCAGCGCGCCATGAGGCATGACTTCTCATGGAAGGCATCTGCGAAAGAGTATGAGAAGCTTTACGACATGCTGCTTGGCAACTAGTAAATCGTTCTGCAAATAACAGGCCAATAACTTTCATGAATTTCCAACTATGTTTTTAGAAAGTAAAATACCGGATACATATCTATGATATTATATCCGGTATTTTGTGTTATCGGGTTGTATGATTATCAGTAGACAGTGTCTGTTTTACTATCGTATATGTAGTACCTCTCGCCGAGTACTTCCTCGTCGCGTACCTCTGTAGAGTTTACCTCACAGATGAATTCGCTTAGGTTGCAGACATCTATATCGCTATCCAGCGGCATTACCAGAAACTCATGGATACTGCTTGGTATGAGCAGCATATTGCCGCCGAGCTTTTTTGCAAGCGAGCTTAGCACACCCGGGTAGAGTATGGCGGATGCACCATTTGTCTGCCTGCTGTTTGTAAGGATATACATAGGCAGGCTGTCAAAATCACAGACTGCGCGCATCTGATTGGCATAGCCTGGACATTTTTTGGCAAGAAACTCTGCCATGTTGATTATTGAGCATGGAAGTATCCTTGGGGTATTTTGCATTGAGGCACGGATTAGTGTTTCTGTATCTATGCCCCAGCGTGACAGAAGCGCATCTGTGACTGTAATGGTGCCAAATTCAGGCAGCTCGGCTCCTACATATACTTCAAATATGATGGCAAAATCCAGATATTTGATATAGGGCACGTCCTTTAGCTGCTTTTGGTTTTTGTCGTAGCTTATGAGCTGGAAAATTATTTTCTCCTTTACTTTGGAAAAATCATCACAGAAGCTTATGTCAAAATCTTCAGTTGGCTTGAAATCATTGTAGGTGGATAAAATTGCATCGAGAATAGAATCAATGGATACACCATCAAGATACCAATGGTAGTAAGGATTGAGATAAATAGTCGGTGCTATATTGAATTTGGGATTGATAATCACCAATCCGTCGTAGATCATCCCGTTGTTCTTTTTGACAGGATGGATGGTAAGCTTGAAATCATTGTCAAGTCTTGCGGTTATTTCTGTTTCTATAGTATGTAAAAACTCCGTGTATTTCATGAATCTCCTTGCGGAGCATAAAAATATCGGATCCCGTGGAAAAGTAAAACCCACGAAGCAGGGCGCTTCGTGGGTTTTACTCTATCATTGTTTGTTGAAGTTTGCAATATGTATTTTTGTACAATTTTTAGACTTCATTTTTGTGATATCATACAAAATATAGCTGTGCAATCCATTTTTAATCCGATTTGAGCCTCTGCCACAGTGTGTTGTAAAGAGTTGCGTCATCATCATTTAAAGCTCTGTATACTTCACAGTTTTTGAGCATATCGGAAGGCGGATTAATCGCCTCATTTTCCTTCGTTTCCTCATCCTGGTTGTTGATGACAGACTGGATAGGTGATGCATAGTATACATATTCAAAGTTGAGCTGTGCCGGCTCATCACTGCAGATATAGTTCAAAAATTCCTGTGCGCCCTCTTTATTCTTGCATGTCTTTGGAATAAACCATGAGTCAATCCAGAGGTTTGAGCCCTCTTTTGGTACGATATAGTCCAGGTTGTCATTTTCAGCCATGGCTGCAGCAGCCTCACCGGAGTAGCACACTGCGATTGCAGCATTTTCCGCCACCATCTCATCGCAGGTCTCATCCACGTAGTAGGCGAGCACATCACTGCTTTGTTTGTTTAGTATATCAAATGCTTCATCGAGCTTTGCTGTGTCTGTCTCGTTTATCGAGTAGCCAAGTGTGCGAAGGGCGGGAGTAAAGGCATCACGGACAGAATTAATCATAACCATGTTGTCCTTGTATTTGCCGTTCCACAGGCAGTCCCAGGTATTTAGGTCTGATGCATCAGCCAGCTTTTTATTGTATAATATGCCGAGTGTGCCATAGAAATAAGGCACAGTGTATTCATGTGTCGGGTCAAAGGATGCGGACATATCAATTATATTCTGATTTACATTTTGATAGTTTGGCATTGAGCTGTAGTCTATCTTGTTGACTTCACCCTCACTTATGAGCTTTTCGATGATGTAGTCAGAGGTGCAGATGACATCGTAATCGATGGCACCGGACTTGTACTTCGTGTACATCTCCTCAGGCTCCTCGTATTCCTCGTATTTAATGGTGATTCCGGTTTCCTGCTCGAAGCTGTCGATCACGGATTCATCGATGTATTTACCGTAGTTTAGCACTGTTATGGCATTGTCATTGTTCGTGCCTCCGGCGCTTATCGTAAATACCGAAAAGCAGCCGATTACGAGTACTGCAACAATTGCGATGCTCACACTACGCTTTACGATGCGCAGCTTTTTAGCCCTTGCAGGCTTCTTTGCAGCGCTGACAGGTATCTGGTTTGAGTTGATGTTTATCACAACCAAAAGCAGCAGCACTGTGAAGAAAAGTATGGTTGACAGAGCATACAGCTCCGGCTTTACACCCTTTTTCAGCTCTGTGTAGAGCATGGTTGAGAGTGTGTTTACTCCGGCACCCTTCGTAAAGTAGGTGATGGAGAAGTCATCGAGTGACATTGTGACCGCCATCATAAAGCCGGAGAACACTCCGGGGCTTATTTCAGGCCAGGTGACCTTGAAAAATGCATATAGAGGTGATGCGCCCAGGTCAAGTGCGGCTTCATATGTGTATTTGTTGGTCTGCTTGAGCTTTGGAAGTACATTGAGTATCACATAAGGGATATTGAACGTGATGTGTGCGATAAGCACTGTCACAAAGCCCAGATTCATGAATTTTACAAACAAAAGCATCATTGAGATACCGGTCACGATATCTGCATTGAGCATCGGGATGTTTGTAGCGCCCAGATAGATTGTCTGGTTACGTTTCTTCATGGCGCTTATACCCATGGCTGCGAGAGTTCCTATTATTGTAGAAATCACAGCTGCAAGCAGCGTAATCTGCAGTGTTGTAGAAAATGCTGACATAATCCGCTCGCTCTGAAAGCACTTTATGTACCAGTCGAGCGTGAAGCCTCCCCATTTAACCTTGGATTTGGAGTTGTTGAAGGAGAGTACTATTAATACAACGATAGGTAGATACAGAAACAAAAAAATCAGTCCCATATATACCCTTGATGCTATTTTTTTTACCATAATGCGCTCTGGTCTCCTTCCTTATCAAACAGATTGACGAGTGCCATGCTGATTAATACGAATACCATGAGCACGAGTGAGAGACCGCTTCCTGCGCCCCACTGCGAGCCATGGACGAAATCCTGTTCTATGATATTTCCGATGAGCAGGACCTTTCCGCCACCAAGTATCTGTGAGATGGCAAAGGATGTGAGTGATGGCACGAAAACCATTACGATTCCGCTTATGACACCGGACACTGTAAGTGGCAGTATAATTTTGAAAAATATAGTTACTTTGTTGGCGCCGAGGTCAAGAGCCGCCTCGATCCAGTCGTTTTTGATTCTGGTCATTGAGTTGTATATAGGCAGCAGCATGAATGGCAGAAAGTCATAGACCATGCCAAGCACGACTGCTCCGGAGGTATTCATGATGTTGAAGCCCGGCAGTCCGAGAGTGGTGAGTATCGAGTTGATGACACCGTTTTTGGACAAAAGCTGCTTCCATGCGAGTATTCGAAGCATAAAGTTCATCCACATAGGAAGCATGAAAACAAATACCACAAAGCTTTGGTTTTTAATCTTTAAGCCGTTTAAAATCATCGCAAGCGGATAGGACAGCACCAGGCATATTATAGTGCATATGATTCCAAGCCGTAGGGATAAAAGCAGTGCCTTGATATTGGTGTGCTGTGCTATTGCAGCCACATATTCAAATGTGAAGCCTCCGTCAGAGCTTTTAAATGCATAGTACACAATCATGAAAAGCGGAAGTATGATAAATCCGATAATCCATATGAGGTACGGCCCTGCGAGCAGCTGTTTCTTTATTTTAGACATCTATCTCCACCGCCTTTTCATCTGAGGACTCAGGCTTGTGCATTACCTGGATGTTAAATGGAATCACCCTGATACCCACATGACTGCCGACCTCTACATATTTGGTGGTGTGTACCATCCAGTCGTAGCCGTTTGCCTTTACCTCAAGCTCATAGTGCACTCCCTTGAAGATATTTGACACGACATCGCCCTGCATGTAGCCGTCCTCCGCAGGCACCAGCTCCACATCCTCAGGGCGGATGACTATATCGACAGGCGTGTTCTCACCAAAGCCCTCGTCCACACAAGGCATTTTTACACCGAGTATCTCGACAAGCTTATCCTTTATCATAATACCGTCGATGATATTGCTGTGTCCGATAAAGTCAGCAACAAAGGCGTTTTCAGGCTCATTGTAAATGTCCTCAGGTGTGCCAATCTGCTGGATATAGCCCTGATTCATAACAACGATGGTGTCAGACATGGTAAGAGCCTCCTCCTGGTCGTGTGTGACGTAGACGAAGGTGATACCGAGCTCGTTTTTGAGGCGGATGAGCTCATACTGCATGCTCTGGCGCAGTTTTAAGTCGAGAGCGCCAAGGGGCTCGTCTAACAGCAGTACCTTAGGCTCGTTTACAATAGCTCTTGCAATAGCGATACGCTGCTGCTGGCCTCCGCTAAGAGAATCTACAGAGCGGTTTTCAAAGCCGTCGAGATTGACGAGCTTTAATGCATACTTTATTTTGTCATCTATGTAAGCCTTGCTTTTTTTCTTTATTTTAAGACCAAACGCGATGTTTTCAGCTATTGTCATATGAGGGAAAAGAGAGTATTTCTGGAAAACAGTGTTCAGATTTCTCTCGTTTGCAGGCATATTTGTGATGTCCTTTGAATCAAACATGATTTTTCCCTTGTCAGGTGTCTCAAAGCCACCGAGCATGCGAAGTGTGGTGGTCTTTCCGCAGCCTGATGGTCCAAGCAGCGTCAGAAACTCATTCTCCCTGATGTATAGATTTAAATCGTCGAGTACAACATTGCCGTTGTATGACTTTGTGATATCAATAAAATCAATTAATTTCTTTCCCATGGTGTAAACCTTTCTCGTGTAATTATAGTACTGGTAGGAACTGTATGTTTATAATTTGCTGCTGTACACACTAAAAATGCGGCAGGCAGTAATTACAGCCCTATAAAAGAGCTTCTGCAGGGGAAGCGTCAGAAGCTTGGAGGATTGCTGACCCATATGAGCACAGCATCCTTTGAAGACTTATTTTCAATAAAATGCTTCTTACCGGCTTTAAAATAAAAGGACTCACCGGCCTTTACGGTGTGCACTTTGCCACCATAGCAAAGCTTCACTGTGCCCTTTATCACATATCCAAACTCCTCACACTCCTGAGGCAGATATATTTCAGAACTGCCACCCGGATGAAGAGTGAGCCTGACAGGCTCCATGGAGCGGGTCTGTGCGTTTGGAATGATCCATTCCACCTTGCTGTTTTTTTCCTCGTCAATTTTCTCGAAATAGTCGTTTGCCTTGTATACAATCTGCTCAGGCTCCGAATCTGTAAAAAACTCCGCCGGTGTCATACCCAGGCACTGGATGATATCAAGCAGGGTGCCGACTGACGGTGAATTCTGATTTCGCTCGAGCTGGGAGATAAATCCCTTCGTCAGCTCAGCCCTGTCAGCTAGCTCCTGCTGGGTAAGTCCGTACTGGATACGAAGCTCCTTCATACGATGTCCGATATCCATGTTTACTTCCTTTTCTAATACATTTTATGTTATATTTACTGTAGGTTTAATAATAGATTTTTTGTTTACTAAAAATAAACCAACGAGATAATTTTAATATATTTTTTATAAATGTCAAGGGGATTTTTGTAATAAAAAAACACCTCATTCAGTTTTGAATGAGGTGTTTTTTATGTATGAAGCCGATAACCGGGATCGAACCGGTGGCCTACGCATTACGAGTGCGTCGCTCTACCTACTGAGCCATATCGGCAAGCTATATTATATTATCAGATATAAGAGTGTATGTCAAATCAAAATTTTAGGGGATAATTAAATAAAGGTATTGACATTATAATGTATATAGTGTATATATAACACATAAACAGTTAATAAATACAGTACGGAGGTAGCATATGAAGCTGATGCAAAATTCAGGAGTGCCCATCTATCAGCAGATAGCGGACAGCTTCAAGACAGATATTTTGGCCGGCAGGTATGAGCAGGGGGAGTTCCTTCCGTCGATAAGAGGGCTGGCAAAGGACCTGAAAATCAGTGTGATAACCACGATGAAGGCTTATGAACAGCTTGCAGATGAGGGACTCATCACAGCGGCACAGGGCAAGGGCTTTTATGTCAATGCACAGGACAGTGAGATGATAAAGGAGCAGCATTTGCGCAAGGTGGAGGAGTCGCTGACAGACGCGATAGCCGCGGCTGAGGTAGCCGGAATCTCGAACGACGAGCTTAAGGGAATGCTTGAGGCGTTACTTGATGTAGAATGACAGGAGTAGATTGGTTATGAGTATAATAAATATAGTGATGACAGCATTAGGTCAGCTATTAATGGAGTTTGTAGCACAAATTATATCAAGATTTATTTAATATAATGATTATGGGTAGCTACAAACAAGGCAAAATTTAAGTAAGAATCAGTTCATATTTAATAAGGATATGAAAATGAGTCAGGAGGAATGAAAATGACAACAAAGAATGCAATTGAGGCAGCAAAAATCACAAAGAAGCTTAAAAACTTCACACTGGATGTGGAGAATTTCGCAATACCGCAGGGCTTTGCCACAGCCTTAATCGGAGAAAACGGAGCAGGAAAGACAACACTTTTAAATATTTTAGCAGGAATCAGGCTTGACTATAAAGGTGACATCACTTATTTCGGACAGTATTCCGACAAGCAGAAGGAAAATTCGGGAGATGTTAAAAACCGCATAGGATACACAGGACCGGGCAAATACTATCTGCCACAGTGGACGGTTAAGGATATCGAGGAAATCAGCAAGCTGATGTTTGAGGATTTTTCTGCAGATGATTTTCACAGATATTGTGAGGAGCTTGCAATATTTTCGCATGGCAGCATTGATATGAAGAAGGCCAACAATTCATTTTCGGATGGTATGAAGATGAAGCTCATGCTGGCAGGGGTCATGGCGCGAAAGACAGACCTTCTTTTGCTGGATGAGCCGGCATCGCCGCTTGATCCGCTTATGAGAGATAAGCTGTGTCAGATGATTGGCGAGTATATCCATGAGGGCAACGGTAAGCGCAGCGTATTTTTCTCTACACACAATATCTCTGATATGGAAAATATCACCGATTATGCCATTATAATGGAAAACGGACAGATTGTGGAGCAGGGCTTTGTTGAGGATTTGAAGGAAAAATATATCCTGATTAAAGGTGATGCAGCAGATACAGAGGCTGCCGGTAAGGTGCTTTATTCAATGACCAAAAATCCGTATGGCTTCGAGGGCATATGCTTAGCGGAAAATATAGATAAGCTCGCAGGACTTAATGTGACAAAGGAGATTCCGACACTTTACCAGATAAGCGTTGCGGTCATGAAAAATAACACAAAGATTGTGATGCGCTAGTGCGGGGTGAGGTGTTATGGAAAATAAGTCAGGAAGTATGAATGAAAAAAAGGTTTCACAAAAACATGTGGTTTTAACATACATCAGAGATTACCGTGTTATGACAAATTTTAAGTATCGTCTGATAACAAATATACTGATTCCGCTGTTGGCAATTCTGACATCAATGCTTATTGCCGGTTCAAAAACAGTCTGGGTATGGATAGGAGTTGTAGTAATTATTTATGATTTTTATATGATGTGCGAGGTGGTGCAGGATTATTTCTGTTTCGGCTGTATGTGCAAGAAGAATGCATTTGGCATGCATTTTTTAAAGACAGGTTTTGATGGGGTAAAGCATTTTGAAAATGCAGTTCTTGTTGATATACTTGTCAGACCGATTCGTATCGGGATTACGGTACTCATCGCCACAATGCCGTTTATTGAATTCGGAATTAATATCTGGTCGGTGTTTGATGTCATCATGGTATCTTCAATTGTTTCGGTTGGCTCATTAAATATATTCAGATACATGGATATGGGAATGTATATTTATCTGCTGGCGCTTATATTTGTCTGCCCGGCAATTGTCGGTAGTATAGCTGTTTTGATTTATGGCGGTACACTGAAGTTTATTGCACCTTTACTTGCGGCAACGCTCGTTTGTGTGATTGCAGCGACATATTATCATATGGTGGTGCGTATCCGCAGATCATATGTTGATGAGTAGAGGTATTTTAAATTGAAAGTATATTTGAAAAGGAGAATATTATGCTTAAAGATATTAAATTAGGATTTAAATTATTGAAATATGGTTATAAACTGAAACTGAATGTGATTATGCTTGTATTCTTTGCAATATTCGGAATAGCATCAGAGATATTCAGCAAAGGAACCTCAATCATAGGCGGTGTATACTTTATGATGAGTGGTATGTTCACGTTTCAGCTTATTATGTCTATGGATGTATCTGAGCTTATCCAGTCCACATCGCTGAAAAAAAAGCTGCAGATATACATTCCGGTGCTTGCCAGCACAGTGATAAACCTGATTTTATTTACAATTTTTGTGGTGGAAAGAGTTGTTCTGATACAGATGGGAGTGGCAGATAAGACGCAGATTATCTATACGCTTTTTATGCTTGATGTTATTCTTCTTATAACTTATCTGTACACCAGCATATGCTATAAGTACTTTGTACTGGGCTTTATACTATTTATGGTTATGTTCATGGCGGCATTTATGGCACTTGATAATTCGGCATTTATGGGATTTGCCGATACTATTGCAGCGCTTGGACTCCCGGTGGTTGCATTGCTAGGCTATATTGCTATTTTTGCAGGCGGAGCGTTTGAGATATTGATAGGAGAGCTGCTTTACAAGAAGCCTTTGTCAGAATTCGCATTCAGGGGATTTTTCCGTGATGCAAAGTAGTGATGTTACTGTTCCCACATAACAGTGTGACAAACAACATAGTGATTTCAAAAAATAAGAAATATTTGTGTAAAAATATTGAAAAATTGATCGCTTTGTAGTATGTTATCATTGTCGGTGCAAAGCCGGCAATGAGACTAATTAACATATTATCAGGAGAAAAATATATTAAATGGATAGTGACAGTTATAGTAAACAACAGTTAGACGACTTGTTTATGGATATGATTGCCTACTATGATGGCGATCCAAAGAGAATCCAGCATTTCACCAAGGTGCACAGCTATGCAAGGCTTATCGGTATAGGAGAGGAGCTTGATGATGCCTCGCTTTTTATACTTGAGGCAGCGGCTTACACACACGATATCGGCATACGTGTAGCAGAGGAGAAGTATGGCAGGTGCGATGGGAAGCTTCAGGAGCAGGAGGGACCGATAATCGCCCAGAAGATGCTTTCACAGCTTGGCTTCGAGAATTACATAGTTGAAAGAATATGTTTTCTCATAGGTCACCATCACACATATGACAATATAGATGGTCTTGATTATCAGATACTCGTTGAGGCTGATTTCCTCGTAAATCTGTATGAGGATGATGCGGGAAACCGTGCAATCGACAAGGCATACAAGCGCATATTCAAGACAGAAACAGGAAAAAAGATTTTTAGACTAATGTTCGGATATGAAGAAGAGGATTAGTATGAGCCGGGCCGGGAGGAGACTTCCGGCCCTTGTTCGTATTATGCAGCTTATATCAGAAATAGTAATTAATCAGAATAGTAAATATGCAGAAAAGAAAGAAATAATATAATATGGCAAACAAAATAAATTATCAAAAATTAATGGAAGATTTAATAAAAGAAAATTGCATGGACAATAACTGCACTCCACGTCTTCTGCTTCATAGCTGCTGTGGACCGTGCAGCACATACTGCATACAGACGCTCTCGGAGTATTTTAAGGTGACGGTATTTTATTACAATCCAAACATTTACCCGCCTAAGGAGTATCACATGAGAGCACAGGAGCAGAAGCGCTTTATAGATGAGTTTCCGGTGAAAAATCCGGTTCACTTTGTGGAGGGTGTGTACGACACCAAGCGCTTTTACGATATGGCACGCGGCATGGAGGCTGTGCCTGAGGGCGGGGAGAGGTGCTTTAAGTGCTACAGGCTGCGTCTTGAGGAGAGTGCACAGTATGCAAGTGAGCATGGCTTTGATTTTTTTACTACGACACTTTCCATCAGCCCGTTGAAGAATGCCGAAAAGCTCAATGAGATAGGAAGAGACTTAGAGAGCCAATATGGAGTGCGATATCTTTTCTCTGATTTTAAGAAGAAAGAGGGCTATAAAAAGTCCACGGAGATATCAAAGCAGTATGATATGTACAGGCAGTACTACTGCGGCTGTGTATTTTCCAAGGAGCAGCGTGACAGGGAGATAGCAGCGCGTGGGTGAAAATGTGGTTGCGTGACAGCAAAAATTATTATATAATTTAGCACAGTAAAGCGGCTGTATAGGGCAGACGGCGGTATCACACTTTGGTTTTATTCAATGGTTTATGATACCGTGAAAATAAATCATCATTTAATAATCAAGGAGGAATCTCATGGCACAGTTATGGGGAGGACGTTTCACAAAGGAGACAGATCAGCTCGTTTACAATTTCAATGCGTCCATTTCATTTGATCAGAAGTTTTATAAAGAGGATATAGAGGGCAGCATCGCCCATGTCACGATGCTTGGAAAGCAGGGCATCATCTCACAGGCAGAGAGCAATGATATAGTGGCTTGCCTAAAGCAGATACTTAAGGAGGTAGAGTCAGGGGAGCTTGAAATCAGCTCAAAGTATGAGGATATCCACAGCTTCGTTGAGGCTACACTCATAGACAGGCTTGGTGACACAGGAAAGAAGCTTCACACAGGCCGAAGCAGAAATGATCAGGTAGCTCTTGACATGCGTCTTTTCACCAGAAAGACAGTGAAGGAGACTGATGATGAGCTTAAGGAGCTTTTAGCTGTTATCCTTAAGATTATGAAGGAAAACACACAGACTATCATGCCGGGCTTTACACATTTGCAGAAGGCCCAGCCAATCACTCTGGCTCACCATATGGGTGCATATTTTGAGATGTTTAAGAGAGACAGATCAAGACTCTGCGATATATATAAGAGAATGAATTATTGTCCGCTTGGCTCAGGAGCACTCGCAGGCACTACATATCCGCTTGATAGGGACTATACAGCACAGCTTCTGGATTTTTACGGACCGACACTTAACAGTATGGATGGTGTGTCAGACAGAGATTATCTGATTGAGTTTTTATCGGCTCTTTCAACTATCATGATGCATCTGTCACGTTTTTCTGAGGAAATTATCATATGGAATTCAAACGAGTACCAGTTTGTTGAGATTGACGATGCGTACAGCACAGGAAGCTCAATCATGCCACAGAAGAAAAATCCTGATATAGCAGAGCTTGTCAGAGGAAAGACAGGCCGTGTATACGGTGCGCTCATGTCGCTTCTCACCACCATGAAGGGTATTCCGCTTGCGTACAACAAGGATATGCAGGAGGATAAGGAGCTGGCATTTGATGCATTCGACACTGCAAAGGGATGTATCGCACTTTTTACAGGAATGATTGATACAATGAAGTTTAACAAGGACGTGATGAGAAAGAGTGCAAACAATGGCTTTACAAATGCCACAGATGCAGCTGATTATCTCGTTAAAAAGGGTGTACCGTTTAGGGATGCACATGGTATTGTAGGAAGAATAGTGCTTTACTGCATAGACAAGGGCATTGCAATCGACGATATGAGCATTGACGAGCTCAAGGCTATCTCTCCGGTATTTGAGGAGGATGTATTTGATGCCATTTCAATGGAGACCTGTGTCAGCACAAGGTGTACAGTTGGAGCACCATCAAAGACATCAATGGACAAGGTAATTGCTGTTTACGACGAGTATATGAAGTCAAATTGGCAGGATGAAGTGTAGTTTTTGTGCATATTTTATAAAAAACAGGGAGAAAAATTATTAATTTAATATAGTTTTTTCCTTGTTTTTCATTAGAGTTTCAAGTAATATATTTCCTATAAAGACAGTTGTACGCGACGGACGGACAAAATCTCATTTTAATGTTAAAGTATAGTGTATGACATGGTCGAAGAAAATCTAGAAGATAGGGAGATTAGAGTAATGAGTGAAAAGCTTAAAGTAGGTATCCTCGGTGGAACAGGAATGGTAGGACAGAGATTTATTTCCATCGGTTGTCGAACGGACTCTTGTGAGCCTTAGTAGACAGGATGGGGTATTTATTCATAAAGTTCAGCAATGTGCCGTCTTTACTATTCGAAAGTTCTTCTATGAGATGCTCCATTTTCTCGCTGATTCTGGCAATTTTATCGTCATGTCCGCTATTGGTGAATATACGATAATAATTGGGAGCACCTGACAATCTATGTTCGGTATCATATATCTGACATTCATTACACAAGTCATCGAGCCGGGCCAGGATATTCGGATAATCCGGGTCTTCTATGATAACTTCTTTTTTAAATACATGGCGTGACGGACGTAACCCCAACAGCATGCGGAAGAAGTTGATATATACTTCGGCATTGAACACCACAGAATCATTATTGGACTTGTAGGTGAAGAAAGCACCTAATGGTGCCAAAACCAGCGTACTCATCCATACTCCCAATACCATATCCATTTCACCACTTTTTGCCACACGCGTAGCACCGGAGTCAATGATATAATAGATTACGAAAATCAATACGGAAATAACCACCGGCATACCCAATCCGCCTTTTCGGATAATAGCTCCCAATGGTGCGCCGATGAAAAAGAAAATCATACAACTAAGTGAAAGAGTGATTTTCTTGTGCCAGTCTGCTTTGTGCTTGCGGATATTGTTGTCTACATCCGTGGTAGGGTAACTTTTCATGTTCCATTCCGAAGCAAGAGATTCAGCTCTCTCGGCAGCATTGCCCAGCGTTTTATCCTTTTCGGATAAAGTATACGAGCTGAATAAACTGTCTGCGTTAATAATGGTCATGTGGCTTTCTATCATTTTGACAGAGTCCTTCTTGGTCAAATCAATGTCTCGGTAAGCAGACGATTTAATTTCCGATGCAAGGGGCTTGTTGCGGGTATGCACCTTCAGGATCTCCTCGCGGCCCTTGACA
>OGZW01001540.1_pt1 | contig 18679 bp, 27 predicted proteins | sample 1577001 | NCBI WGS metagenome assembly OGZW01 (sample SAMEA3541519, study PRJEB24748) | human gut metagenome | biome: human gut; feature: human-associated habitat; material: faeces | place: China | collected 2012 | reverse complement strand
GGTGTGCCCGGCGGTGAGCGCACCCGCCGCGCCAAGGAATGGCTGGAGCGCGTAGGCATGGGCGAGCGCATGAAGCACCAGCCCAACGAGCTTTCCGGCGGCCAGAAGCAGCGTGTAGCCATCGCCCGCGCCATGGTCAACGAACCGGCGCTGATTTTGGCCGATGAGCCCACCGGTGCGCTGGACAGCCAGACCAGCCGCACCGTCATGGATCTGTTCCATGAAATGCACAACACCTACCACAAAACCATCGTGCTCATCACCCACAACCCCGAGCTGGCCAACGAATGTGAGCGTGTGCTGACCCTGCGGGACGGGCTGATCGTGGGCGAAAGAAAGGGGAGTGGCAAACGTGCAGCTCTTTGAGAATATCAGCATGGCCTTTGCCAGCGTGCGCAGCAACAAGATGCGCAGCCTGCTGACCATGCTGGGCATCATCATCGGCATCGGTTCGGTCATCGGCATCGTCATGGTGGGCGACTCGATGACCAACTCGATGACCTCCTCTTTGCAGGAGATGGGAGCCAACACCGTTCAAATCAGCTTGCAGCAGAGGGAATCGGAAAACGGCACCAGCTACTCGGTCTATATGGACGAGGAGGACTACATCAACGATGAGATGATCGAAGCCTTTTTGCAGGATTATGGGGATGTAGTGGAATCGGTCAGCCTGCAGGAAAGCATGGGAAGCGGCAGAGTGACCGAAGGACATCGCTATGCAAATGTTTCCATCAGCGGTTGAAGATGAATATGACCTTAAAGCTTATGATGAAGCAATGGCTACGTATAAAAATGATCCAGTAACATATTCGCTGGACGAGGCAGAAAGAGAACTGGGGTTCAAGGATGAGATTTAAGGTTGCGTTTACTAAAGAAGCTCTAAAGTCTTTGAAAAAGTTAGATAAAGGCGTTGCACATTTAATTACATCTTGGATTCGGAAAAATCTTGAAGGCTGTACCGATCCTCGGGCACACGGAAAAGGGTTGGTTGCTAATCGCAGCGGTCAATGGCGGTATCGAATAGGAGATTATCGGCTTCTCTGCGAAATACAAGATGAGCAAATTCTAATCCTTGTATTAGAAATTGGACACAGAAGAGAAAGATATAAATGATATTAACCTCTTATCGGAAAACGCCGTAAGGTCCCTGCCTTCAGGTATGGGATATAAGGCGTTCTTTCGGTAAAGGAAAGGTTCGGTCCCTTCCTGCGTATAACCCTTGACAACGAATAAAAACGGAGTATAATTGAAGATAGAAAGAGTGCTGCCGATGAACGGTTAGCCCTCAGTTTGACTCAAAGAGATGAGCCGGTTCCTTGGGCAGGGCGGCTCATCTCTTTTTATGTTCGCGTTTACGAAACAATTCGATCAACGCGATAATGACGAGTGCCAACTGGCACAAATCACTAAAGGTCAACTCGAACGTCATAAGCGTCATCCCTCTCTCCGTGCAGGATTGAGGTTATTTTCATATCAAGAAATCTCCCTCACACGGGTACATAGTTCCAAAATGTACCTGAGGGCTAAACCGTCCACCGTTATGGCAGCACCCGAACCACATATTGCAGTTCACCAATATTCTACCAAATTTTCGCCAATGGTGCAAGACTAAATCCAAAGAAACAAAGGAATTGATTTCATGACCCAAAAAGAACTGCTCACCGCATTAAAAGAATGGCAGAAGAAAAAAGAAATTCCAAAATTCGATACAAAGTGTCTGCTAACACATGACCTAAAACGAACATCTAAAACCCTATCCTGCGTAGGTGTATTTGCTTGTGCGGCATACACAAATCGGTTACATTTATATATCTACTTAGAGGAAACTACTTGGCTTCTTAATCGCATCGGCGACACTATCTGTGAAATGGGCAGCCAATATCGCACCTTAATTGCTTTTTAAGCAAAAGAACGTTTGTGCTGTTACAAATTGTGGCATTCAAAACACATGTCATTTTATACAAATATGTTATTGAAAAAGTTCTTGCGTTATGCTATACTCAATACACACGATATACACACTTTTTTAAAAAAATGTCCACACGCATAATTTTAAAAAACTCAGTAAACATCGGCACTGCCGAGACACAAAACACTGTTTTGTGGACAGTTTACCTTATGCCCTGCACCATTTGAGGGGACGCTACGCGCCACCCTCTTGGTGCGCCTAACTACTTTACAGATAAGGAGAGAAAAAATGAAAAAAAATGCCGCGCCGTCTGAGCTGCGCATTCGCGGATGTGATTCCGCCGTGATTGCAAAACTTGATGAACTTGCTGCTGAGCGTGGAATTACCCGCACTCTGCTCGCTCGGGAAATCCTCGAGAATTATGTATATAAGAGTTTTGATAACCCAGAAGTCAGTAAATACGAAGCACTTACAAAAGTAACATTACAAACCATCAAGCAATTTGATTCAGATCTACAAGACATCCGGCATGGAATAGAAATTCTTCTTCAAAAGAATTAAGGAGCTTATAGAATGAAAACCAGAAAAAACTTTACGTTATCCGATCAGGCTATCGAAGCACTTAGCTATCTTGAATCGCAAACACATCAGAGTTCTTCTTCAATCGTTGAAGATCTTATTCTTACTGCTGCAGCTGGTGGCAATATTCCCGAGCAAACTTTACAACTGTTTGATAAGCGCTATTCAAACTGGCAAAAAGGACTGTTGCTGTCCTCCAGACAAACAGAACGATATTGTTTCCAGATGATTGAAATGCTCAACAGTATGTTTCTTAATCTTTTTGACAAAGACCAAGAGCAATTCTTTCCTACCCACCGTTACGAATTGGAGATTGACCGTGCAAACGGCAATTATGATCCCCATAGATATGATAACTTAGTATCCCCTACATATCGCAAATCCGCAGAAGAAACAAAGCTATTTTACAGTAAGATGAAGGAGCGGAAAGATAATGCCAAGTGATATTAAAGCCGGTATCGTCTTGGTTAATGCTTTTACAACTGGCGGTACCGATAGTTATAATGCCTACATTGACTACATCGACCGTAATGAAGCAACACGAAACACTCATTACAACGAATTCGTTATTAAGGACTTAAAAAAAGATGGGTCGAACCTTAATAACACAAGCGAAAACTCTGCTGATTATATCGGTTATATGGATAACCCAGAAAAAACAGGCGGTATTTTTACTGCAAGTCAAGACTCTTTAACCGGCGAACAGAAAAAAACTCTCAAGTCTGCATTTCGCAAAGCTCAGAGTAACAAATCAATCATGTGGCAAAGCATACTTAGCTTCGATAATCGCTGGCTCGATAAGTACGGCATTTACGATCCAAGTACGCATAGCCTGAATGAAGAGAAAATTCGTCAAGTTACGCGAATGTGTGTTGCAAGAATGCAAAAAGAAGAAAATTTGGGAAATGCCATTTGGTCTGCTTCAATCCATTATAATACGGATAACATTCACGTCCACGTCGCCATGGTTGAACCAATCTCTATGCGCCAAAAAAAAATCGTTAAGTCACTCACCTTTTCGGCCCAGTGGCTACAAAATAAAGGCATATTGAAGTTAGACGAAAACACACACCTTGATACCGGACGAAGGATCACCGAAACTAAAGGTAATTACCAGCAAATGTATAAGTCAATCTGTTCGGCCTTGCAAGATGACGGCTACTACCTACATATCGGCAGGTATATTCATATAAATGCCGATAAATCAATCTCTATTTCGTATTTGGATAATACCGATGATTTGCCGGACTACGCAACTCTCACATCAAAGACCGAATATAAAGGTTCTTTTAAAAAGAAAACGTTAGAAGCTGGTAAGCGTGTTATTGTTAACGAAATTGTTCATCAGGAAGAATCTCTTAAAGAAATCACCGACTTGTTGCGCACGATCACTGCTGGTAATAATGCTCGCCGCATTCAAAACGCCGATAAAGAAATAGCTACACTATATTGGGACCTCTATAATGTGTTACCAAAGGACACAACTCTTTGGAACTACAATGGTGCTGCTATGCAACCATATAGAGAAAAAATAGACGAGATTACGAATCTGTACATTGAACACTATCATAAAGACGACTTCTCCAATATCATCAGGAAGCTTGATGCCGTAGACAGTATTTATGGCGAAGCCTATGGCAAGCAAAGCAACTATAAAGATAATAAATTGCAAGATCTTCATGTGCGTTTTGGCAATCGGATTTTGAAAGAAATGAAAGCATCTTCTTCAATTTTCAAAAGGAGCTACCACCGTTCTTATCACCCTGCTGCCGAAAATCGTGATGTTATGCGAGATCTGCACTCTTCAATTTACTTTTTGAAACGTGCTCTGAATGACGAATACTCTTCCTATAAAAACCAGCTGCGATACGAAGAACTTGAACGGGAAGCCGAAGAAAATGTTGATTATTAAAAAAGTGGGCAACTTTGCCCACTTTTTCTTTTGAAATTTCAACTGTCTAAACTATGGGGAATATTTGCTTTCAAAATAGTAATTTTCATCGCTTGCAGTACATCTTGAGAGGAATACCGTTGACCTGTCAACTGCGCCTCCCGCTCGGCTTCTTGCAGCTTGAAGAAGATTTCACCTTCAAACTGTAAATTTTCAAACACTTCCATATCCTTAACCTCCTTATCCATATTTTAGCACGCTCTCATAAAATCAGCAATGCTTGTCATTCAAAATATTTGAGGGTCAAGGGAGGCACGTAAAAAAGTGGGCAAATTTGCCCACTTTCACTTTTTTGGCAATCCAGCTTCATATAAGCACATAGGATCTGTGTCTAATATATATGCAAGCCTCATAAGCTTTTCAGCACTGATACTACGAATGTCATAACCATCCTCTTCTAAGCGATACACAATTCGTGAAGATAGGCCACTTGCATCAATAACGTCCTGCTTCGTTAACCCTGCTTCTTCTCGCAAACTCCGTATAGTCATTCCTTGATGTTTGCCTACCTCTTGATTTCTGTCATCTACACGAATACCCTTTCTTTTTGGATAGCGCATCGCTATACTTTCCGCCACAATTACATGCTTACTGTTTGTAGCACTCAATTTGCAGCCATTTCCCTTTTCATCAAAGATCATTTTCTCGTTTTTCCAGTTTTCTCCCACGGTATAATCGGTAGGTAAAAGCATTTCTAATTCTTCAACTTGCTCAATTTGGTCTGATACTTCTGGCTTAACTAAAGATATAGCGACCTCCCTATTCTTATAATGTACTCTATAAATATAAGTCATAATTTCACCTTCATTTCCTGTACAGAAAAGTGGGCAAATTTGCCCACTTTTTTACATGAACCACTTTCACCTAAAAGCTAATCAATTTCCACGCTATGCCCGACAAAGGAAGCAGCACGTCCAACACCAACAAAGTACCAACCGTATATTGGATCATCACCATCCACTTCGATTCTGGCTTCTCTCCAATCACCATTTTTAACTCTAAGTGTCAGACAATCTCCGCAGCGAAGCTCTCTGCTTTCTTCAACGCTTCCAGAATGCTTCTCAACAACAAATCTTCCATTCACAGAGTCATACCTCAAAAAACCGTTCATCTATTTCCCTCACTTTCCTATGCTATATTTAGTTACCAAAGAAAGTGGGCAAAGTTGCCCACTTTCTTTTTTCTCTTGTTTCACCAGCACTCGTTTTCTATTTTGCGCTTAATTTCCTTGATCTTATCTGCTATTGGCGCTTTCTGCTTCATGTATTCATCAAAATCGCTATTGTACTCTTCTATAAGCAATTTCTGATCTGTACTTATCTCGATCTTTTTATTTTCGACATAAATACTCCAACCTCTCTTTTCAGAGCCGTATATTATACGATTCCAATATCCTGTTGCCGGCATAAACGCCGGTCTGCTTGGCTTTGTAAATTCACTGAGTTGTTGCTGCAATCCCGACAATTCATCCTCATACTCTGTCCGAATTTTCTTTTCTTTTGCAATTACTTGTGAAAGTGCTGCTAAATCAACATCTGTCATCTCCACAACTACTTTTTCAGCTCCGATCACTTTAGCTTTTTCTAATTCCTTTTTACATTGGAGCAAAGCTTCTTGCGCACTATCCGCAGAGTTAATCGGAATTGTCTTTACCCATGTATACCCCGAAAAAGTCATGTCAAGCGGACCAAATATGCCACCAGCCGGTTTCTCCGACCACACATACCCTAACTTTTTCAAAGCTTCTTTATATGGCTTGGTGTTACCTGATGCAATCAGGTAGAAGCACGGTTGCGAATAAACATGCGCTGTCACAGAAATTTTAAGAGGCTTTTGTTCTTCTAATTCTCGCATTCTCTTACCATAGCACTGAGGGCACTCATCTAATGTTTCTTCCGCCCATTCTACCCAGCTATCTGCCAATCTCCTATTTTGCTTAAAAGTGATCTTTTCAAACTGATTATCACACGTTTTGCACGTGCATGTTGCGACTGCTCTTACCATTATAATTTCTCCTTTTGCTTCTAAACATATTATACGCCAAAAACGGCATATTGTCAATATTTGAGTTTAAAAAAGTGGGCAAGTTTGCCCGCTTTTTCTATGCCACCATTCTATAAGGAAAATGCCTTTGTTGTCTTGCTCAGCCGCAGCACCGTATCATAAAAAGGAAAAAGATCATCACCTCTAAAAGCAAATGTGGACATCAAGTAAAAAATAGTATTAATTCTCTTAATATCCAAACTTCAAGTGTGGACATCGTGTAACAAAACCTGATTCGTTCGCATAACAGCATCATTTAACTGTGGACATCATGTAACGAAAAAACGACAGAGCGGACAAAGTATATTCTTCAACTGTGGATGTCGTGTAACTAAATATTGTTTGTCCTGCAAAATCACAGATTTCAAATGTGGACACTGTGTAACAAAAAAATCGCCGATTTTCAGAACCTTAATTCAAATACAAGCAACTTTACCTGTATTTCGACATTTCAGGACAAAAAAGAATTTTTCTCTTTATATAATCGGCGCTCATTTTACATCATGTCCACATTCGCCTGTTTTGATGTCCACATTTGGTTACTCGATGTCCACGTTTAATTACACCATGTCCACATTTGATTACACCATGTCCACACATATAGCCGTTTAAGCCAGTAAATATGCGGCTTTTTAAAATCCTAACAAGTATTAACAAGTATTAACAAGATATAACAAGCACCAACAAGTAAAATTTAATGAGAGGGTTGCTTTTTTTTCGTTATATGTTATTATAATACCAGACGTCCACAAATCAAACACTCATACACTGAAAAGTGGACATTTGGTAACAAACGAGGAGTAATGTATGGCACAGTCAATGCAAAAAAGAAAATCAAGTAGATACAATAATCTATCTGCTCTTGACTGGATTGAAAAAGACGGTAAGCTCATGCAGCTAAAAACCACGCAATTTACCTTAACCGAACATCGGTTTCTATCAGCATATTTATCTAAAGTAAATCCACGCGATCCCTCCACCTCTCGAGTAAAATTTACGCTTAAGTCGTTTTGTGAAATTATGGGCACTAAACTCAATGTTTCGCGTCTCAAAGAAAGCAGCGAGGAGTACATTAAAGCACAAATAGTTGTGCCGGACGAAACATCTTCTCAAGGATATAAGCGCTTTAACCTCTACGATAGTTTTCGCGTGTACAAAAACGAATGCGGAGTGTGGATGGTTGAAATTACGTGCTCAAAATCTGCTGAGGAATACATTTTTAACCTTAATGGCTTGTATGCCAAGTATCAATTAGGCGCAATATCGAAAATTGATTCGATATATGCGACACGATTAGCTGAGATGCTATACTCATTTACGTATAGGTATCGCAGCAGCAATGATGAATGGCCAAGCTTTGTTTTAACATTGGACGAGTTGCGAGAATATCTTGGCGTTCCGACAAATGTCAACACCGGAGAGCCGATGTTCGCCGAGTGGCGAGATTTTAAAAGACGTGTGATTGATTCTTCATGTGCGACGTTAAAAGAGACCGGATTATATGATTTCGACTACACGCCTGTTCGCGGTGGTGCATCAGGTAAAAAAACAGTTGCTTTATCATTTGTTGTTCGCCATCTGCCAAAATTTGAAAAGCTGCCTGGTGAAAATACAGAAGCAGAAGTAAAAAAGATGACACCGGTCGCTCAGTCTTTTTATCAGGCATTCCTCAGTATGGACTTTCCGGCAAAGTATATAGCCTTAATGGAAAGAATGTATTTGTCAGCTGAATTAAGAAGGTCTAACCCAGATGAGTTTTTCAAAAATTTGCGCGAAATATATGATGCTTATGAATGTACCCATGAGATCAAGTCTCGCGAAGGGTTATTGCGTAGTATGATGGCGAGTGAATTGCGTAAGGAAGATGAGAGGCAAAAATTGGAAGAACAGCTTGCTGCAAGAAGTAGTTTGGACTTAGAAGAATTTGAAAAGTACGATATGTTAGCGCAATACGATTTGAAAAACAAAGAGAAAGAAGTGTGAAATTAAAAGTGGGCAACTTTGCCCACTTTTTAATTTTTAAGACAGACAGCAAAGTGGGCAACTTTGCCCACTTAGAAAAGCTTGTCAGAATTCATCATCTGTGGTATGATATATATGCGGATATAGCTGTTGTTGTTTGTTGTATTGTCCGCAGAGCGTAGCATCCTTGATGCTGCGCTCTTCTATTTTGACAAAAGTGGGCAAGTTTGCCCACTTTTATTTTTTCATTAACGAAAAAGTATTGACAATTTGCCATGTGTGCGATACAATGAAGTCACAACAACAGCTCAATAAAATACAACAGGAGGACATCATGAAAGGAATAGCGTTTTACAACATAAAAGGAGGATGTGGCAAAACCACAAGTGCGATCAATGTATCGTACATCCTTGCAAAAGAAGGCAAAAAAGTATTGCTGGTTGATTTGGACCCGCAGGCGAATTCAAGTGATTTTTATGAGTTAGATGACTGCGAGTATCCGTTGACAATCGCTGATGTATTGATTGGAGATTGTAAAGTGGATAAAGCCATCTATCACAGTAAGTATAATGGCCTTGATTTTATCCCGTCCACCATTTTACTTGGCAGGACCGAAAAAATGATGACCGCAAACACGACGGTTCCACAGCAATTCAAACTGAAAAGCGCTCTCAAAGACATTGAAAATCAGTATGATTACGTGATTTTCGACTGCTCACCGGTCTCCGAATCTTTGATAAATATTAACGGCTTGGCTGCAAGCGACCAAGTTTTCATTCCACTTAAATCTGATAAGTGGACGATTGACGGTCTTAATTATACTGTGGAGACGATTAAAACAGTAACCAGCTTTAACTTCCAGCTCCATTTTGGCGGTGCTTTCTTTGTACAAAACGAAAGAAGAGTCATCAATGCTCAAGCAACGGAAATTGTAAAGGAAATGCTTGGTGATAAACTGCTTGATATTTCGATCAGTAAAAATAAAAATGCGGAAGAGTGCTCCTACCTGCGTATTCCAATCGTTGAATATCAAAAAGGTGAATCAACGATTGCAAAAGACTATATTAAGTTGACTGAAAAAATCGTTGAAATTACGAATAGATAAGGAGAGAAGCTAAGATGCCAAATAAATTTTCTGGTGCATTTAGACGCCCCACTAACAATACTTCATCTATCCCGCTTGGTGCGGGCAATTTTGCCCCCGTTTCGTTAGAACTTATTGGTAATAACTTAGATGTTCGTTATATTCCCTATGATAAGTTGAGAGTAGATGGGGCGAATACATACTCTCGAGACCCGGAATATATTCACGACTTAGCGGAGAGTATAGAAGATATTGGTTTACAGCAGCCTTTGGTTGTTGTTAAAGCAAGTGACGATGTTTATGATATTCTTGCCGGGCAGTGCCGCTATTTGGCCATTAAAGAGATGATCGATAATGGTAAGGATACATACATGAACGTTCCTTGTCACGAGGTTGATCTCGACGGAATTAAATTGGATATTTCCAACGACCTTAAAAAGGAGTATATCATCGCATCAACGAATGCTGTACGTGAAAAGACAGACAGCGATAGATTGCTTGATGTAGAGAAACTCGGAAAAGTGTATGCTGCTCTCAAACGCGAAGAAAAAAAGGCGGTGGGTCGTCAGCGTGATTTTATTGCGCAGGCAACTGGTATGGCACCGCGTACCGTGCAAAATCTGATGACAGTAAACAAGCTCCCTGAAGCATTAAAGGAAGCCGTTACTGAAAATCAGGTGCCGGTTAACGCTGCGGTTAAATTGGCCCAGTTGCCGGAAGAACAGCAAAAAGAAATTGAAGAGGCTATTACAACGCAGCAGCTCGATCTGACCGCTGAAAATCTTGATGCATATAAAGAAACAGGCGACATTTCGGAGTTAAAAAAGAGTGAGAAGCAAGTGCAAGATGATAGCCAACTTACTTCCGAAAACTCTGAGAATGAGGAAGATACGGTTGTAATCCTCAAATTAGAAGAAGTTGATGATCTCGAAGCTGTTAATGACAATGTCGAAGCACTGGTCGAAAGCCTTAAATACGGCGTCGAAGTTAGCATTGACGTAAAGGATAAGCTGGATGCAGTAATTACCAAACTTTTGAAGTTATCTGATAAGGCAAATCGAATAGTCGATAATGCCTTGATGAAAAGAAAAAGATAATTATAGGAGGTTAAAATGAGTAACCGATTGGAGGACGTAAGTTACCGATCGGGAGTGATCGTCGCACTGATGAAAACACTCATGGACGATGTCGAAACCTCACCTACAATAACAAATAAACAAGCAGTTATGGAGCTTTACAACAGATGTGTTGTAAAGCTCGGCTGCGTTTATTTGCTAAATGGTTGGGAGGCACAAATATGGGACGAGGTTAATGTCCTGATGAGTTATTATAATACGAATGCGGAATTAGATACAGATACGTGTGAATGCCAATTTGATGAAACGACGTTTACTGCCGGATATAGTAAAGGCATTATATTTACAAAAAAAATTGCTGAGGCTAAGAACTTTGGAGAGGGCCTGTATTACGTTCGATGGCTCGCAGGAGTTGCACTTAAGGATGTATCAAAAGAAGTAAAGATACCCCTTCCGGCACTCTATCAATACGAGGGTGGCGGGCGTATGCCAAATTTGGAACGTTTTATAATATTGCTGCGCTACTATATGTGCAGTGAAAAATTACTTGTGAGGTTAATCTACAATGGCACTTGCAAATAATGGTCGTAAACTCAATTCAAAACTGCTTACACTTACATCAACCAGCAAGAACAGGCTTTATTTACTGGCAGTTGCACATAGATGTGCAGCTGCCATTATGCTGCGCACGTTAATAGATCAGTATTTGAATTCGATTACTAATGCTGATCTTATTGCTATGAGCAAATATAATAGGCAACGTAGATTGCCTGTAATTCGTTTTCGCGCGCGTGTGTATGAGGATCAAATAGATAAAATTGCAAAGAAGTTCGAGCAGCCGAGTGTTAGCTTGGTTGCCATGGTATGTATCGATCATGCTTTTAAAGTTGAGCATGACAAAATTAAAAACTTATACTCACAAATACCAGAAGAATAAAAGTGGGCAACTTTGCCCACTTTTGTGCATGTAAGAAATGCTAACGGAAAGAAGTGTTCCTATGGAAAATAGCAGCTGTATAAAAACATTAGCTGAACTTGAATTTGCTGTGTTTTGTATAGAAAACATTGCGATAAAATTGAATAGCTTACCAGAAGCAATATACAAAAAATTAGCTATTGACAGCAACATCCTTAACGAATACATTGTTTCAGAATACGGAGTGCTACACACGCAAAGTAAGGAATACATCATCAATGACATTATTGAGTTGATGCAAGAGAAGGGTGTGATTTAGTGATTTTGTATCACGGATCGTTCATTGAAATATCATCACCGGATTTACGACACTCAAGAGTAAACGTGGATTTTGGAAGAGGCTTTTATGCAACGCCAATTTTTGAGCAGGCAGAAAAGTGGAGTTCAAAATTCAAAAGACGGGGTCAAGAAGGCATTGTTTCAATGTACGAATACTTTGAGGATGCAACTTTGAAAATCCTGCGATTTGATTCATATTCGGAGGCGTGGCTGACCTTCATTTTGAATTGCCGCAGCGGAAATGACACTTCGGATTATGATCTCGTAGTTGGTGGTGTTGCTAACGATAAGGTGTTCAATACAGTTGAGCTTTATTTTGATGGACTGATAGACAAATCCGAAGCGCTTAAACGTCTCCGGTTTGAACAGCCAAATTTGCAAATGTGTTTCCGTACAGAGAGGGCTTTGAATTGCTTGCAGTTTTTGAGGAGCGAAAAAGTATGACAGCAAATCCGATTCTACTTCAAAAAAAGATTGCACGAGTCATCAAGTGCTTTGCCGATAAAACAACTGTCTCTTTAGACGATGCCTTAAAGGTATTCTATACCTCTGAATTGTGTCGGTTAATTCATGAGGGCGTATCTGATCTGCACTGTATGAGCGATGAGTATCTTGCAACCGAATTGCTTGATGAGATAAATAGAACAAATGAAGAAAAAGGCACTGCTCACGAACTGATTGAGGTAGACGATAAATAAAAAAATCTGGTTCGATGAAGCGAGGAATGATTATATTTAACGGCAGCATCTTTTGCTGCCTGCCGCGTACACTATGGCGACAAGTAATGAGGCTTCACTCAGTCGCAAATGGCTGAGTGAATTTTTTAAACAACTCAAGCTAAAAAGTGGGCAAGTTTGCCCACTTTTTTAAATCATGAGTAAATAGCAAAGAAAATTTCATCGGATGTGTAGGCTATTCATAATTGAAAAGCAACGAGCACTTGACATTGCACATGATATGTACTACAATAGTTGTGCAAGGAGGCGAGTGCTATGGATACAAATATGACTTTTAGAATGGACTCCGAAGTTAAAGCACAAATGAACGCAATTTGCAGTCAATTAGGCATGACGGCTTCAACGGCTTTTAATATATTTGCAAATGCTTTTGTACGAGCAAAAGGAATGCCCTTTGCTGTCACCATTGCGGAAGAACCCGCAGTAATCTCCCGTGAAAAAATGTTGGCGGATGCCGATCAACTGCTGACAGAGTTTGCTTCTGACTATGAGAGGATGGCCCAATGATTTGGATAACTGCCGAGGACGTCATCACGCTTCATGGCCGGGTCATTCAAATAAGCGGCGGTATGGACGGACTTAGAGATCGAGATGGATTAGAAGCCGCTATTCTTGCACCGATGCAAACCTTTAACGGTCAAGAACTCTATCCTTCAGATATTGAGAAAATTGCTCGGCTTGGTTTTGGACTTGCATCCAACCATGCCTTCATCGACGGAAATAAACGCATCGGCGCTCTAACGATGCAGCTTCTGCTTAAATGGAATGGATACAACCTGACTATCTGTCAAGGCGAACTGGCTGATATGTTTATTTCAATCGCCAACGGCACAGCTAAAGAAAAGGATCTTCTAAAGTGGATTCTCAACCACATATGTTGATACTATGTGGTATCACCTGACATAGGAAAAAGTGGGCAATTTTGCCCACTTTTTTAGATTCAAAACAAATAGCAAAAAGGGAAGCATTTCTGCTTCCCTTTTTGCTTCTTCCAAAATGTTCTTGACAGGTTTACCAATTAAAGGTAAAATAAACACCAAGGAAGTTAAATTCCGATGTAATACAATAAGTTCTGGTAAAACTTATTGTATTTGGTGGACACCTACGGCAAATAGGTTCGCACCTCAAGAGAAGAACCCTCAACTTTTCAGTTGACCTCAAAACCTTCTCTATTTCGCTTCTTATTATACCTAAAAATGGTTTATTTGTCAACGTTAAAACGCGTGATTTTTGCGCTCTTTTATCGCTCATTTTGTGGTAAAAGATTGTCTGCTCATAGGTATAGTGTGAAATGAGATAGTTTCTCTTGAGACATGGCCTTGTCGTAGGTGTTCACCGGAACACTTACGATTTTTTTATTTTCAGAAAGGGTCATGACCATGAAAACACAACGCTTCACCGTTACAGCCGAAACAAACGCAACGTACTACCAGATGCCGAGATGGTTAATGCAATATGCTGCGGATAAATACCTTTGCTGCGAGTCTGTCGTCCTTTACACAATTATGCTGGATCGTGTAAGGATGTCCCGCGCTAATGGATGGCAGAATGAAAACGGAGAGGTGTATATCTACTTCAAGCGCGAACAGATGATGCAGCTGCTCAACTGTAAAAAGGACAAGCTGAGTAGAGTTTTGCGTGAGCTGGCAAGTAACAACTTGCTTGATTTGGAAAAAGGCGGAATGTATCACGCAAACCGTCTTTATCTTCGATACCCGGATGCGCAGGAATATAAGCCTGTCGTAAAGCACAGCGAAAGTTGTGCAATCCCGCAGACCGAGTACCCCGTAAATAACCCACCAGAAACAGATGCCGTTGCTATGAGCGAATTTGACGAAGGTGCGGATTTCCCGTCAAGTGATGTCGGTTTTTCCGCATACATGATGTCGGAAAAACCGACTACATATAATAATAACAATACTGAGAAAGAACAAATCAATAATCATCAAGAATCATTTGATGTGGACGAATCGATTTTACTTAAAAGGTTTGTATCAGACAGCGTCCCTGATGAGTTTAGTAAAGCTTGTGCGGCCCTGATCGGCAATATTGGGAAGAGTAAAGGGAAAATCCGCATTAACCGGGACGATTATGAGCACGAAGATGTTTTGAGAACTTTTTCTCAGCTGACCGCTGAACATATCAAAATGGCGTTCAATCGAATACAAAAAGTTGGAGTGCGCGTCCTTAATCCGAAAGCATATATGCAGACGGTATTGTACAATGTGGCTCAAATGCAGCCGGATAGTCAAAAGGAGGACTTATATGCGCAGTTCTTCGGCGACTCAGATCATAGATCGTCACCTTCGTATGATTTGGAAGAATACGAGAAGTATGATCTGTTTGCACATAAGCCGTCTTATGATCTACGAGACATAGAGCAGTTTAATATTTACAATGCGCGGGCGTGCGTAGATTGATGTAATATTCTCTAAAAGAAATTCAAAAAGGTCCCTATTATTCAAAAAGATCAATTTGGTGATTGTTATATAAAAAAAGTGAAATTTTGGAAGAAAAAGCCCTTGACCTAAAACAAATTAAGGTCTATAATTTGACCATAAAGGTATGCCTTATTAAAGAGAATTTGGCGTGCCCTTTTTTTATGTACCTTTTGAATGAAAGTGATGAGCAAAATAAAAGTGGGCAAAATTGCCCACTTTTATTTTTTCATTAACAGAAAAATCTTGACAAAATAGTTCGAAAGGGTTATTATGTAGGCAAGAAAGAACCTTAAATCAAGGGAAAACATCAATAGGAGGAGAACATTATGGTTAAAATTCCGGAAAGCGAACGTACTCTTACAGCAGAATTTTGGGACAAAGTTCGTACTTACGGCGACTTGGAAATGACCGGAAACGGGTTGGAAATCTATCATTACAAGAATGATTCCATCATGCTTAGAGTTGACCGGTTGGCTCCGGGCGAGGCAGAAAAGCTTGAAAAAGAATATGGCATTAAGCTTCCGGAAACATGGGAAACCGATAAGTATGGAAACAGAATTGAAAAAGTTGAAGACATATATCACATCTATGATGATGGCACTCAAGAGACATAATCCTGCATTTGATTTGTGCTGTAACCTGTATGGGTATAAGCGCAAAACTTGAACGGTATGCTTCAAAACACGACCTCTCAATGTATGAAAGAAATGTCGGGAGCAATCTGGACAATCTGAGCATACGGTCATTTGACCCACTACATATATTATAGTACAGAAAGGAAGCGTTATTCAAAATGGAAAAAAGAATCACAACGATTATTCTTTGCGCATTATTGGCTGTCAGCGTAACAGCTTGCGCAAATGGAAACGGTTCAGAAAACAGCGCGACAGAGACATCCAGTGCAGTAAGCAGTTCTGTGTCCGAAAAAGAGCAGGGAAGCAGTGCATCGACGACGAGCAGCAAACCGACTGCAAGCGCGAGCACCGCGAGTGCAAAGCCTACGGCGACGCCGGGTGCAAAAACAGAAAGCAGCAAAACCGAGAGTTCGAAGGGAAGCAGCTCGTCTGCCTCGTCTAAAACGGAGAACAGCACAACGAGTAAGCCGTCGTCCTCAAGTTCTACCGGCAGCACAGCATCGAAGCCGAGTGCAACCGCAAAACCGTCTGCCACAACGAAGCCCAGCTCCGGCAACAACGCTGTGAGCAAGCCGTCCTCCGGCAGCAGCGCGACGGTAAAACCCTCAGCCACTGCAACGCCGAAGCCTACCGTAAAGCCGACCGCTGCACCGACAGCAAAGCCTACCTCTAAGCCGACTGCAACGACTAAACCTGCCACGAAACCCACAACCGCTCCGACGGCCAAGCCTACGGCAGCTCCTACCGCAGCGCCAACAGCCGTGCCTACCGCGACGCCAAAGCCAAAAGAAAAGGTTTGGGTGGTAGATGTTCTGGCAAAAGAAGAGATTGGTCATTGGGAAGAAGATGGGTATTGGTGGAGTGATGTTGTTTATCGCTGTAATCAGTGCGGAGAAACTTTTACGACAAAGGATGCTTTATTTGTCCATGAGGGCGATTTAAGCACATGCTGGAGTTATACAGAAGTTCCGGGAGAATCTTATTGGGTAAAAACAGGTCAGCACTGGGTTGTTGATGAGCCTGCGCAAGAAGAACAGGGGCATTGGGAATATAGATAAGCATTTAAAAGGATAGATTATGCAAAGAATAACAGCTTTAATACTTGCAATTACATTGCTTTTTACATTTGGTTCAACTTTTGTGCTTGCGGATGATGCGTATGAAGCAGATTCTACATTAGAAGAAAGTTCAGCATCAGAGCTGCCGCCCGAAAATGTAGTACCAAAAGCCACTATATCACCGGATTCGGAACTTACAAGTTCACCTAAGTCGGATGATGCTTTGAGTGTATCACCAGAGGTTAGTCAGGAATCTACGCCGCAGCCGATGGCAGACCCGGTAAAGCTGGAGTATGAAGTTTTATCGGACTACGAGACCGGCGGCCTCTATTTGTTCCCGGTTCCCGATGGGGACGAGATCACACAGGAATACAGCGAGCAGCACACTGCTTGGGACATAGCGGCTGCGCAGGGCTCTGCTGTGGTGGCAGCCGAAGAAGGCACGGTGTCTTACGTGCAGGTTTGGGATGGCACACAAGACGCTGACGGGATGATGAGCTACGGCAACATGGTCGAGATCGCGCACCCGGACGGAAACAGTACCTTGTATGCGCATTTATCGGAAATCAATGTGCAGGCGGGCGACGAAGTGGTGCGTGGGCAGCGCATCGGCCGCGTGGGCGCAACGGGCAATGCCACACCTGCACTTTGAGGTGATGAGCGAGACCGGCAGGAAGGAAGACCCGCAGCCGGTGCTGGAATACGGAATCTCCTTGCTGCTTGCAGCGTACGATTGGAACTGGGTGTACGGAAACTTGTACCATCCGAATGGCACAAAGACCGTTTCAGATTGGGGCGTGACGCGTGAAGGCATCGTACAGGAGCTGACGGCGCACGAAAACGACCATTATTATCTCGGCACGCCGTATAAGGGTGCAGACTGGCAGTCTCCAAACGGCGATACGAGCTACAATTACGGAAGCGCCGGGTTAAACTGTGCGGGCTTTGTCAGCTATGTGCTTTGCAAGCTCGGTTTAAACGCCGGTACGGCGAACATCAATACGCACAATGCAACGCCGGAAAACTCCGTGCAGGCTTTAATGTGCGCGAACGGTTCGGTCACGGGCGGCGCAGATTGGTATGCGTCGTATAAATCCCGTGATCTGCTTGCGGGTGCTTCCAACTACAATAGCTGGATCATCAACGGCGATTTGAAAACCTACGTTTACAAAACTAAAGAGGAAATGCTCTCGGACGGCAAGCTTGTAAAGGGTGACATGATCTTAATGCTGCCGGGCAGCGGCTCGCCCTCGAACCGCGATACGCATATCGGCTTTTTCTGGGGCGATACCCCGAGCGAGGACAAAATGTGGCACAGCCTGCTGACCTCGTATGCAGACAGCAACGGCAATAGAGGCAACATGATCACGGAAATCACACCGGCTTCGAGCCCCTCTATTTTCATTGTGATCAAGGTGGATAATACGACTACGGCAGCTGTGCCGACGGAGACACCGGAGCCGACGCCTGTGCCGACGGCAGCGCCCACAGCTGCGCCGACCGCCGCACCAACGGCGACACCGGCTCCCACAGCGACCCCTGCGCCTACGCCGGTCACAACCGTTATCGGCAAGGTTACGGCGGATGTCGGTTTGAATCTGCGCCGCGGGGCGGGAACGAGCTACGGCGTGATTTTGACGATCCCGTATAATAAGACGGTGACGGTTTTAGACCGCTCGAATTCGGCATGGTATAAGGTGCAATACGGAAGTAGTACCGGTTACGTTGCTTCGCAGTATTTGAGCGTGAGCACGGTGACCACTACGCCGGATGCAGCGCCTGCGCCGACTCCGAGCACGACGGTTACCGGCAGAATTACGGCAGACGTTGGACTGAACCTGCGCCGCGGAGCGGGAACGAATTACGGTGTGATTTTGACGATTCCGTACAACATGACGGTGACGGTTTTAGACCGCTCGAATTCGGCATGGTATAAGGTGCAATACGGA